>Ga0209228_1001860_pt1 | contig 10369 bp, 7 predicted proteins | sample METZYME_3_150m_FD_187547 | JGI IMG/M metagenome (GOLD analysis project Ga0209228, IMG submission 187547) | Marine microbial communities from oxygen minimum zone in mesopelagic equatorial Pacific - METZYME_3_150m (SPAdes) (version 2) | ecosystem: Environmental > Aquatic > Marine > Oceanic | place...
TTCTTTTTGCAGTTTTTCAAGGTGCTGATCCGGCTTTGCCAAGGTTTGAAAACGTTCATCTCTGCCGGCCTTGGCCCATTTTTTGTCCAGTTCTGACTTTAGCTTCTCAGCTTGGTTCACCAGCTTGATCTGCTTGGCCTTGAACGCCTCCCATGCCTCCCATGTACTCTGGTTGGATGGCACCTTAATCACCGGCGCATATTCGTACTTGTTTCCATCCAAGGGTCCCTCGGCGGTACTGTTGAAAAACGCCATCAGCTGATAATATTCCGTCTGCTTGATCGGGTCGTATTTGTGCGTGTGGCAGCGCGAGCAGATCATTGTCATGCCGAGGAACACCGTGCCGAGCGTCTCGGTACGGTCGAAGTTGTTCTTGGCTTGAAACTCCGCTGGAATCACGCCGCCTTCTGCGGTTGTGGGGTTCATCCTTACGAAACCGGTGGCAACAAGTTGTTCCATCGTCGGGTTGGGCAAAAGGTCGCCGGCCAACTGCCATTCGATGAACTGGTCAAGCGGCAGGTTTTTGTTGAGTGCGCGCACCACCCAGTCGCGGTAGGGATAGATGCCGCGCTTGTTGTCGAGGTGCAGTCCGTGTGTGTCGCCATAGCGGACGGCGTCGAGCCAGTAACGCGCTTGGTGTTCGCCATAACGGGGATCACTGAGAAATTCTTCAACCAGACGCTCGTATGCATTTTTATTTTTGTCCTTGAGGTAGGATTCCAACAAAGCCGGCCCGGGGGGTAGACCGGTCAGCACAAGTGCCAGCCGCCGGGCGAGGGTCGACTTGTCCGCTTCCGTTGCGAAAGAAACGCCCTTAGACTCGAAGCCACTCCTCACAAAAGCATCGATCGGATGCCCTTGGCTTGGCGTCGCCGGTTTGGTAGGGGGCACGAACGCCCAATGCTTTGTGTAGCCGCCACCCTGCAACACCCAGCGTTGGATTAACTTCCGCTCGGCTGGTGTGAGTTTTTTTTCGGCCTTCTCCGGCGGCATGGAATCATCCGCGGAATTGATGCGAACGATGATTTCGCTCTTTGCCGGATTGCTAGTGTTGATTGCCCGATAGCCGCCCAAGTCGCGCGTGGCGCCTTCGAACGAGTCAAGCCGCAGCAGGTCCTTTTTCCTTGAGTCGGGGCCGTGACAGACGAAGCATTTATTCGACAGCACCGGCAGGATTTCACGGGCAAAATCCACGGGTGTATCAGCCGCGTTAAGGGCGCCTCGCGAAAAGGCCAACACGAACGTCGAAACGAGTAAAGTCAAAGCGCGGTACACGCCGAACTAATAACTCCAGACCGCTGATAATTCAAGAACCACTGCCACAGTCCGGTTAAACCATCTACCAAGCGGACTTTGCATGGAATAAAACCGGAATTGTTGAAAGAGTTGCCTTCAGGAAGGTGAGTAACGTGCAGTTGAACTCATGACCACGGGCTTGGTGTTCATCATGGTCCAGTCCCTTGGAAACCATTGGGAGTTCATTTTCGTGTAAGTCAACGAGTTGGTGTTCACGGGTGTTGGTCCAGGGGTGTCGAGTATGAATGCAGCTTTCATGACTTTCGAATAAGCCTGTTGATAATTCATCGGGTTCTTGACCACGATGAATTTGCTTTTGGGTATGTCGAGTTCGAGCCGGTCGAGTTGTTCTGTTTTCCAGTCGTACGTCGCGTTGGAACTGATGAGGACTTGAATTGGGCCAATCTCGAAAACGGCACTGGGCCCCATGCAACTTGATCGTCCGTCCCAAATTCCGCCCTGATAAGTGAAGCGCCCGTCGCTTAATCTGCTGACCACGCCTTCCACATTTATCGGCTCACCCCACTGAGGATCGACCTGATGCCCCAGCCTGATTATCAGGCGCCTGCCTGCTCCCGCATCGTAGGCCATTTGGGCCGCAATTGGATCCACCACCGGGACAATGGCTGGACTGTCCGGCGCAATTTCCAAAAGTGCACGAAGCGAATGAACGCTATCTCCTGCGGCGCCTCCCCCGCAACAGTCGGCTGTCTCCACCAACAGAACCGGTCCGCCCTCCAGTTGTCTGCCTCGCCTGATGGCCTCCCTTGGGCTGAGCGTGTTGGCCTGAAATGCAAAGCGTTTTTCCCAGTATTGCTCGGCCAGCGATTGGGCGGTTGATATTGCTTCCGCCAAATTTCCGTTTGCGACCACCATGACTCCACCCCCCATGTCCGGCTGGTCAAGGTACGGGTGGACCATGATGGGGTTGACTGAATAGAGGTCTCGCTGTCTCTCGACCCGCTTGGCCTCATTCATGATTTCTGCAAACGGCCCCGGCAGCCGGGTTCGCCCGTTGATGGCACTGACCACCACCGGAACCTTAGCCATCGCCATCACAGGGTTCAAACGGCCCGCCAAAATATCGACGATTGCTCGTGCGCCACGCTGGCCGGTTTCGAATGCGTCAGCATGCGGATAAGTCTCCCACGCCAGCAAAACATCGGCGTTGGTGAGGAGTTCAGGGGTGACGTGCGCATGCAGGTCCAGAGTGGCCACGATCGGCACAGAATCCCCCACCAGTTCTCTCACGGCATGAACAAGATCCCCTTCCAGATCCGGGGCGTTTTGCGCCGAACCCGCCCCGTGCAGGCAGAGCAGAATGCCATCGAGTTCATCGGCATTTGCGAGGAGCGAAAGGAGTTCCCCTTTCAGTTTTTCGTACGTTTGAGCTTCAACCACGCCGCCCGGGCAAGCGCTCGCATATATCAATGGCACCGCTTCGCAGTCCTCCTGTTCGAGAACGGAAACCATCCCTCCGATGACGCCGGTGTTCTTGGCTGCCAACTCTTCACCGTACAGCAACTCGGACCGCTCGAACGCGGTCAGGTCCGCCAGATGGCCTGCGAAATGGTTGCACTCGATGAATATGCCGCCTACGCCGATCCGGGTCACAATCAATCCCTCTGAAATGAAACGCGCGGAAAGTCAGTCCTGCCAGTAGGTCGACTCCGGGCCGACCGAGTAGCGCACCGCCATCTCCGGCGTGGCCACCGGCACCTGCCCCCGGTGCAGCGACTCGACGCCGGCCAGTGTCATGCCGGAGGTCAGTAGCGTGCGCTCGACCGGGTAGGGCACCTCGCCGGTGATCACCGTCTCCTCAATGTGTCGGCAGAGCGGGTGGAAAAAGTCCGCTGTCGTTGAGCCATGGCCTGGCATCGGCAAGTACATTTGGGTGGAAATAATTTCGCCTGTGTCCGCGCGAAGTCCGGCGTAATTGAAATCCCGAATACCTGTTAGAATCATCGTTGTGCGGAAGCCGTCGAGGTGGTCGATGAAATAGGCCAGCGAGTTCGGGAAGGTCTTGCGCGCCCAGTCGAATGTAATCTTGCCGGTATAGTAACCGCCTGCGACCGGCAGATTGTGGCTTCGCGTGTAGGCCGAGACGACAAGCCGTCGCGTGTCCGCATGCTCCGGCTTGGTCAAGCGCTCCCACATTTTTGCGCCGCGCAATGCTTGCACCTGCCGGATACCGACCTCGCCGCCGCGTCGGCGTTCCGACATGCACTGCGCTGTCTCGAGCGCGTGAATGTCGTAACTGTCCACCCCGCCGTAGGCCACGCACACGCTTTCCTTCAGTGGCACGTTGTGCGGCATGTCGATCGATGGCATGCGGCGGGTGACCGGCAGCGACGAGCCGGCGAAGAACGGGAAGCCAAGCCGTTTGGCATCAGCGACCATCTCCGCGCAGCGCTCCCAAGTCGTCGAGAGATGCTTATCGTTGAAGACCGGCACCGAGCGGCCGCTCTGCTCGAACACCTTCACACAGCGCTTGAACCACTCGTAGCGCGGGTAGAGTTTCTGGCCCTTCTCGTTGTCCGGATAGTTCCCGTGCTCGGCGATGATCACCACGCCATCGACTGCCAGCCTGCCGGTGCCCAATGTCAGCGCCGCTTCGATATCTGGGTACAGCGTGAGCTGGTAGCGTTTTACACGATCGCGCCCAAGGTCGGCGCCCTCGGGAAACTGGTCGAGATACACCGAGGCGATATCCAGCCGCGGCTCCTGCCACTGTCCGCGCCAGCCGTAACCAAGCGCGAGGCGGTCGAGAAAATGCTGTGCATGCGAGTGCGTGCGCACCTCCGTGCCGAGGAATGCGATCCGCTTCCGCCTGGGCCCTGCCTGGCCAAGCGCAACTCCCGGAACCGCCACCGCGGCTGTCAGCAGTCCGCAGTTTCCCATAAAAGAACGTCGATTCATCTTCATGATAGATGGTGATTTGAAGCCCCGCGAACCTACCCAACCCGTCCCAAATTGGAAAGGGACATCTTCTCGATCAGCTCGCTTGACTAAGTTTGGCGAATGATTCGCCCGTCGACCAAGCGAGTAAAGCCCGGTCTTGATTGGGAGTCCAATATACCAGCTGAAAGCTCACCCTCCTGTTGAAGTTTTATAGACAGTCTGAAAAATTTTATTCAAATTCAGTGTTAGTTTTTGGCCATGCCAACAGGCCTTTGATCCTCTTATTCCACTTTGTTCCGACTCTTGCTGCGCTGTGACTGGAACCGTTGAATATCAGGTAAACGGGTGCATTTTCCGCAAAATAATTTAGGGAGTACATGCCGTAGGGTCTGATTTTGAGCAACAACTAAACAGGGTGAAAGCAACCGCTGGCATACTGGGTGCTATAGGCCGTTGTGGTTTCCCAGACATGGGTGCTTGGTTCCTTCGAGACAGGGTTGAACAATCCACATGATCGAACGGGGCTCACTACCCGGTTTAAGATCTGAATAATGAACATGAGAAATAATAAAAAACTGACGCGGGCTGCCATTGCGATGGCAGCGGTTGCATCGGTCACCGCCAAGGCGGAGATCGAGTTGACAGAAGGCCTTTCTTTGCAGGGGTTTTTAGACTTATCGGCCCAGCGGGCTGATGATGGCAAAGACACCGATAGCACAGCCGAGATTGGCGAGTTCGAGGTGGATCTGCTTTATGGTGGTGACTCCGTCAACGCACAGGTTGACCTGAACTACATCGGGCGCGGCGGCAACGATGAGGGTGTAGAGCTGGAGCAGGCATTCGTAGGCTATTCGGTGTCCGACCAGTTCAGTCTAAAGGCGGGCAAATTCTTGAGTTGCATCGGCTACGAGAGTTTCGACGTGAATGGCCTGTACCAATACTCGGCCGCAGCAAGCACGGTTTACCCGGGCCATCACACCGGCCTAGCGGGCGTTTACAACGGGGATACGTTTGGAGTCTATGCTTCCGCAGTGGCTGACACATGGGACCCGAAAGGCACCGATCTTAACAACCTCGGCTACGAGGTGCAGGTGTTCACCTCGCCGGCGGAGGGATTGACCATCAAGCTGGGCTATGCCACCGGGGATGTGGGTGACTACGACAAGTCGATGCTCAACCTGTGGGCCGGCTACTCGGTGGATTCCCTTACCGTCGCGGTTGAATACAGCTCACTCGAGGATTTCGGGGCAAATGGTTCTGACGGCGACGCTTACATGCTGATGGGCAACTATGCCTTCACGGACACGTTCAACGCCACCCTGCGTTACGCCCATGTGGATGCCGACTGGGCCGATATCGATGAGATCACCATCAGCCCTCGCTTTGTGATCTCGGATAGTTGGTCCGTCATCACCGAGTACCGCAATCGCGACTTCGCCGGCGGCGGGGATGAGGATCTGCTGGCGGTAAGGGCGCTGTACACGTTCTAAAAGTTAACCCTTAAAACGAAATACATTATGATGAAATACGCTATGCCAAGCTGTGTCTTGGCGCTGTTGTTAATCGGCTGCGGTGGCGAACCGTCGCAGCCGCAACCGACGTCTGATCAAGCGGCAGATACGGTAAAGATCGGCATATTGCATTCGCTCAGCGGAACGATGGCCATCTCCGAGACCTCCCTGAGGGATGTCGTACTAATGGCGGCGGAAGAGATCAACGCCAAGGGGGGCGTGCTCGGCAAGCAAATCGAGCCGGTGGTGGTGGATCCTGCCTCGGACTGGCCGCTGTTTGCTGAAAAGGCGAAGGAACTGATCAACCAGCACCAGGTCGCGGTGACCTTCGGTTGCTGGACCTCGGTGAGCCGTAAGTCGTGCCTGCCGGTGTTCGAGGAATACAACCAGCTTCTGTTTTACCCGGTCCAATACGAGGGTGAAGAGCAGTCGCTGAACGTGTTCTACACGGCGGCGTCACCGAATCAGCAACTCATTCCCGCTGCGGAATACATGATGGATGAACTGGGCATGAAGAAGTTCTACCTGCTCGGCACCGACTATGTCTTCCCGCGCACGGCGAACAAGGTGCTCAAGGCGTTCCTTTTGACCAAGGGCGTCCCGGAGGCGAACATCGTGGAGGAGTACACGCCGTTCCACCACCAGGACTATCAGACGATTGTCGGCAAGATCAAGACGTTTGCCGCTGGCGGAAATGCTTGTGTACTCTCCACAATTAACGGCGACAGCAACGTGCCGTTCTACAAGGAGTTTGCCAACCAGGGGCTGACCTCGGATGACTGTCCGATCATGGCATTTTCCGTTGCGGAGGACGAATTGCGTGCGATGGATGTCCCGCCGTTGGTTGGGCACTTGGCCGCCTGGAATTATTTCCAGAGCGTGAAGTCACCGGGAAATCGTACATTTGTTCAGGCCTTCAAGGGCTATTGCCAAAAGAACAACCTGCCGGGCGGTTCGAAGCGTGTGACCGACGACCCAATCGAGGCGGCCTACTTCGGTGTGTACGTCTGGAAGGCCGCCGTTGAGAAGGCCGGCACGTTCGACGTGGACAAGGTTCGTGAGGCGGTCTATGGACTGGAGTTCGACGCCCCGGGCGGCAAAAAGCAGATGCACGCTTCCAACCAGCATACCCTAAAGCCGGTGTACGTTGGCGAGATCCTCAAGAACGGTCAGTTCAAGATTGTGTGGGAGAGTGAAGGCCTTGTTTCGCCGGACTCCTACAGCCGCTACCTTCATACGGACGGGAACTACCCGAAGCCGACCGGCGGGCCGAAGAAAAAGGGATAATTAACCGGTTTTGGCGGTTAGCAGGTGGTCTTGGGTTTTCGCTCATTGCTCTATTGGTCGGTAATTCGATCCATCTGCTAATCCGCCTCGGTTAAAGCACATCGCCAGAGAACTCACCTTTATGAAAACATTAAGTAAACAGACGTTTACGCTGATTGAACTGCTGGCGGTCATAGCGATCATGTCGATGAACAACTCGGCCGGCTTGTTTTAAGAAGTTCCTCCTGAGACAGAATGAGATATAGCTTGGCCCTCTTCATGGCCGTTGTGACTGGTTGGACGTTCAGCCCACCCGTTGCGGCGGCCGATTCTTCCGTAGACAAACCAAGCGACACGGCTCTCCTGGAGCAGATTGCCACGCTCGCTGGTGACGATGCTGCCGCGCGCAAGCAGGCGCTGTTCGACTTGGCCAAGACCGGCGACTCGCGACTTGAAACGTTCCTCGAGAATTACAGGGATGGCAGCGTCTACCTCTGGAATGATCAGATCGTCGTCTGCGCCGAGACTGAGGAGGATGAGGACTTCAACGAATTGGCCCCGCTAACCCACCCGCTCACCGGTGAGCCGGTGTTGGGGGATGATGGCAAACAGGTCAAGCCGGATGTGTCGGACCTGGGGGATATCAGCCCCAACCGTGACGAACGGAAGTGGGCCGCGCAGGCCAATTTTTTTCTGCGCCTTTTATCGCCCGATGCCGAGGTGCGACTGTCGGGCGCCAAGAAATGCGGTGACCCGCCGTACAACATTGATGCCGTTGAGTTGCTTGGTGAAATTGCTCAAAAAGATTCTGATAACAATATTCGTCACACCGCCAGGGAGAGTTTGCTGCTGATCCGATTGGGCACTGATGTTCCGCTTGGTCAAGCGGAGGAGCGCTGGGCCGCAGCCGGCCAACTCGCCGAGATGAAGAGCCTGCGCGCGTTGCCGATCCTTGAGGAGATGCTGCGTGACGAGGGATTTTCAAAACACGGCCAGGCGGCCCGAGAGCAGTGCGAGAAGGCCGTCGCATTGATCAACAGCCATCAGTCGTTTGTGAACTGGGTGGGCTACGTGTTTCAGGGACTCTCGCTTGGCTCGATCCTGATTATCATGGCGCTTGGCTTGGCGATCACCTTTGGCCTGATGGGTGTCATCAACATGGCACACGGCGAACTGATGATGGTCGGCGCGTTCACCACCTACGTCATCCAGCAACTGTTCGTGAACTATCTGCCGCAAGGGATGTTCAACTGGTATTACGTCGTGGCGCTGCCGTCTGCATTTCTGGCGGCGGCGTTTGTCGGCTGGCTGATCGAGATCGCAGTCGTGCGGCACCTGTACCGGCGGCCGCTCGAGTCGTTGTTGGCCACGTGGGGCGTGAGCATCCTGTTGATCCAGTCTGCGCGACTGATCTTCGGTGACAACATCGGCGTGAACAGCCCGACCTGGCTCCGTGGAAACGTGGAGGTGATGCAGGATGTTATTTTGCCGTTCAACCGGCTTTTCATTATTGCCCTGTGCGCCTTGTGCGTGGCGATGATTTACACGCTGATCAATCGGACCAAGCTTGGCCTCCGGATGCGCGCCACGATGCAAAACCGCGACATGGCGGATAGTCTCGGCGTCAACACCCGGCGCATTGACAGCTATACGTTTGCGTTTGGCTCCGGCCTGGCCGGCCTGGCCGGCTACGCGCTGACGCTGATCGGCGGTGTGACGCCGGACATGGGGCAAAACTATATTGTTGAGTCGTTCCTAGTGGTGGTGACTGGCGGTGTCGGCGAGTTGCTCGGCGTGATCTGCTCAGGGCTGGGCCTCGGCGTGGCGACCAAGGTGATCGAGCCGATGCAGTTCGGCGATTTCACCGTCGAGGCGATTTGGGCCAAGGTCTTTGTACTGGCCTGCGTGGTGGCTTTCATTCAATTCAAGCCGGCCGGGTTGTTCCCGCCGAAGGGAAGGCTGGCCGATGTTTAAGGACAAGCCGAACCACGAGCTCTTTGTCTGGGGGTTGTTCCTATTCGGCCTGATCGGCATCCCTGCGCTCTATTTCTCCGGCACAATCTCGATCGACACGGTCAACATGCTCGGTCGCTATCTGGCGTTTGCCATTGCGGCGATCGGATTGGATTTGATTTGGGGGTACTGCGGTGTGCTCAGCCTGTGCCAGGCACTCTTCTTCGCGCTGGGTGGCTATGCGATGGGGATGTACCTGGCGCACCACGGCGGGCCGGAGGGCATCATTGACAAGGACGGCTGGAAACTCCCCGCCTGCCTATTCGTCGTGTACCCGTACGATGTTGGTGAGGCACCGGGAGACGCAATGGTGCCTTGGTTCTGGAAACCGTTTTTCAGCCTGCCGCTGACGGTGCTGCTGGGGGTGGCATTGCCCGGTGCGGCGGCGGCGGTGATCGGGTACTTCGGTTTTCGCAGTCGCGTGCGTGGTGTCTATTTTGCAATATTAACGCAGGCTATAACGGTTGCCGGTTGGCTGGTGTTTTGCATGAACAACATGAAGTTGTGCGGCACCAACGGGTTGACGCGTTTCAGTACGATCGCCGGATTTGATTTGTCCAGTCACAGCGTCAAGTTTGGACTCTACCTGATCACACTCATTTGTTTGATCGGCGTGTTTTGTCTTTGCCGTTTCTTGGTCAGCACTCGCCTTGGCCGGGTGCTGGTGGCGGTGCGTGACGATGAGACGAATCTCCGTTTCTTCGGCTACAAGCCTTATATGTTCAAGATGTTCGTCTTCGCCTTGGGCGCGGCCTTGGGTGGCTTGGGAGGGATGCTCTACACACCACAGATGGGCATCGTCACGCCCGAGTACATGACGGCCAAGTGGTCGATCCTGTTTGTGATCTGGGTGGCGGTCGGCGGCCGAGGCACGCTGTCCGGCGCGGTGCTTGGGGCGATTGGCGTGAACTTGGTTTACAATTTCCTCACCACCCGCTGGCCGGAGGCTTGGCCGTTTGTGCAGGGGTTGCTGTTCGTTGGCGTGGTGCTGTTGTTCCCAAAAGGCATCGCCGGCCTGCTGGATTTGATCCGTTTCAAGCGCTTGGCCAAGCGCGGTGCCGAAGCATGAACACGACTGAACTCATAGCCGAATATCGGGAATTCAGTCCACGGATCAACCGGATCGGCGCGCGGGATTTCCTGTTGTTTGTCGAGGATTTGAGTGCCGTGTTCGACGGCTTCAAGGCGGTGGACATCGATGCTTGGGGCGTCAAGCGCAACGAGCTGCGCGTGGTCATCGGCCCGAACGGCGCCGGCAAAACCACGCTATGCGACTTGGTCAGCGGCAAGACCCGGCCGACCACGGGCACGGTGTTTTTCGAGGGCGACGACATCACAAACGAGTTGGAAGCGGACATCGCCCTGCGCGGTATCGGCCGCAA
>Ga0209228_1001868_pt1 | contig 10347 bp, 10 predicted proteins | sample METZYME_3_150m_FD_187547 | JGI IMG/M metagenome (GOLD analysis project Ga0209228, IMG submission 187547) | Marine microbial communities from oxygen minimum zone in mesopelagic equatorial Pacific - METZYME_3_150m (SPAdes) (version 2) | ecosystem: Environmental > Aquatic > Marine > Oceanic...
ATTAAATACTTATGTGAGTCAGATTAATAATATGATTGAGGATAATAATATAAAATTTATATCTTTTTAAATTTTTTTTATTTATGATAAGATGCAATTCTATCAATTGTGAAAACGTTATATATTTTTACTAATTATTATAGTAATTAAAATATTTATCATATCTTTACTAAATATAATAGTAATATTGTGGTTAAAGTAAATGAAAATATCAGATTTTTAAGAAAGAAAAGAGGATGGACACAGGAGATGTTTTCAAAAAAAATTGGAATTAAAAGATCTTTAGTAGGCGCATATGAGGAGGGTAGATCAGATCCTAGATTAAATAATCTATTAAAAATATGTGATACATTTAATATTTCTTTAGATAACATACTTAAAAAAGATGTTTCTATTTTATCTGAAAAAAATTATAAAAGAAATGAAAATCAAAAGGTAAAAGTATTATCAATAACTGTTGATAATTCAGGTGATGAAAATATTGAATTAATTAATCAAAAAGCATCTGCAGGATATTTAAATTCTTATTCAGATTTTGAATTTATTGAACAATTACCAAAATTTCAATTACCATTTTTAAATTTTAGTGGTACCCATAGAGCCTTTGAAATTAAAGGTGATTCTATGTTACCATTAACATCTGGAACAATAGTAATAGGAAAATATATTGAAAATTTAGATCATATTAAAGATGGAAAAAATTATATCTTATTAACAAAAAATGATGGTATAGTTTATAAAAGAGTTGAAGTTTTAGAAAATGAATTAAAATTAATTTCTGATAATAAATCTTATGAAGTTTATAATATAGGTATAAATGACATTATAGAAATTTGGGAAGGAATAGCTTTTTTTAGTTTAGATTTTCCTAATCCAAATAATGATTTAAATACTTTAAAAAGTCATATAAATGCTTTGTATTCAGATATAAATGATATAAAAAATAAGATATAATTATTTTTTATATATTTTTGATTTATGTCTAATAATAGTATTTTTTCAGGAATTAAAAATCCAAATCCTTTAAATTTAAAACTTCCTAATATTAATTCTGAAGAATTTGATAAAGTGATAAACACAAGGAGAAGTGTTAGGGTTTTTAGTGCTCATAAAATTCCAGAAAAAATAGTTAAAAAATGCATGGAAAATGCTCTTAAAGCTCCAACATCTTCTAATTTGCAGACATGGGAAATTTATTGGATAAGAAATAAGGAGAAAAAAAATAAAGTTATAAAAGCATGTTTATCACAACCAGCTGCATCAACTGCAAAAGAATTATTTGTTTTTGTTTCTAGACCTGACTATTGGAAAAGAAATAATCAATTAATGTTAGATTATTTTAAAACCAGAAATAATGTACCTAAAGAGGTTTATAATTATTATGCTAAAATTACAAGTTTTGCATATAATCATGGATTTTTAGGCATACTAGGGTTTATTAAAAAAATAATTGTGAACATAATTGGTATTTTTAAAGTAATTCCAAGAGAACCTAGTTCATTTGCTGATATGAAAGTTTGGTCTCAAAAAACAACAGCTTTAGCTTGTCAAAACTTTATGTTGTCAATGAGAGCATATGGATTTGATAGTTGTCCAATGGAAGGTTTAGATTCAACAAGGATGAAAAAAATTCTAAATCTTCCTAGAAAAGCACAAATATGTATGGCTATTGGTACGGGTAAAAGAGAAAATAGAGGTATTTATGGAAAGCAATTAAGATTTGATAATGATTTATTTATTAAAGAGGTATAATTTTATTAAAATATTTTATTGAATTATTATTATGATTAAATCTATAAAAATCAAGTTTCCTGATTCATCAGTAAAATCTTATAAAGTTGGAACAACTTGTTTAGAAGTTCTTAAAACAATAAGCAATAGTTTATTAAAAAAAACCTTAGTTGCATCTCTTGATGATCAACTAGTTGATCTATCACATAAAATATTAAATGATAGTAAAATAAAATTTTATAGTTGGGATGATGATATTGGAAAATCTACATTTTGGCATTCCTCAGCTCATTTACTTGCTGAAGCTATTGAAAGTATATATCCGGGAGTAAAGTTTGGTATAGGACCACCAATTGCTAATGGGTTTTATTATGATATTGATTTTGATAAATATGATACATCAAAAATTGATTTAGAAAAAATTGAAAATAAAATTATAGAATTATCAAGAAGTAAATCTGAATACGTAAGAGAAGAAATATCTAAACCTGATGCTATAAAATTTTTTGATAATAAATCTGATAATTTAAAACTGGATTTATTAAAAGATTTAAATGATGGTGAAATTACTTTTTATAAACAAGGTAATTTTATTGATTTATGTAAAGGACCTCATATTCCAAATACTTTTTTTATTAAAGCTGTAAAAATTTTAAACGTTGCAGGTGCTTACTGGAAGGGAGATGAAAAAAATAAACAATTAACAAGATTATATGCTATAACCTTTCCAAAACAAAAAGAATTAGATAATCATTTATTAAAACTTGAAGAAGCAAAAAAAAGAGATCATAGAAAATTAGGTAAAGATCTTGATTTATATTTTTTCAGCGATAAAGTTGGTCAGGGTTTACCTATGTGGTTACCTAATGGAAATATTATTAGAGAAAATTTAATGAATTTCATGAGGAATGAACAAATTAATTTAGGGTATGAACATGTTTCAACTCCACATATAGGTTCGAAAGAATTATATGTAACATCTGGTCACTATGAAAAGTATGGAGAATCATCTTTTCAACCTATTAAAGTTCCTAGTGATAATGATGAATTTTTATTAAAACCAATGAATTGTCCACATCATTGTGAAATTTTTAATTTTAAACCCCATTCGTATAAGGAGTTACCTATTAGAATAGCCGAATTTGGTACGGTTTATAGATATGAAAAAAGTGGTGAATTACATGGAATGACACGAGTAAGGGGTTTTACACAAGATGACGCACATATTTTTTGCACAATTGATCAAGTTAAGTCTGAAGTAATTAATGTTATTAACCTTATAATAAAAGTGTTTAAAGCACTTTCATTTAATAACTATAAAGTTCAGGTATCATTAAGAGATAAAAAGAATCATGATAAATATATTGGTGATAGTAAATTGTGGGATATTGCAGAAAATGATTTAATTGAGGCGATAGAAGAAAAATCAATTGATGCTAATATAGTTTATGGTGAAGCAGCTTTTTATGGACCAAAAATCGATTTTATAGTTAATGATTCATTAGATAGAGAATGGCAATTAGGTACAGTTCAGGTTGATTATCAATTACCTAAACGTTTTAATTTAAATTTTATTAATAAAAATAATAAAAAGGATAGACCGGTATTAATTCATAGAGCACCATTTGGATCTATGGAAAGGTTTATAGCAATTTTAACCGAACATTGTGAGGGTAATTTTCCCTTGTGGTTAGCTCCTAAACAATTAATTATTTTACCTATAAATGACAAAGTTAATAATTATGCATTTGGTGTTTATGATAAACTTAGTAAAAATGGGTTTAGATGTTCATTAGATAAGAGGGTAGAGAAAATTTCAAAAAAAATAAGAGATGCTGAAGTAAAGAAAATTCCTTACATGATTATTGTTGGTGAAAATGAAATGAATTCAACTAAATTGTCCGTTAGAAAAAAAGGAGAAGGAGACATTGGTAAAATGTCATTAGTTGAATTGGAAAATATTTTAAATCTTGAAGTTTTAAATCATACAAAATAATTATGATTTACTTTTATTTATATAAAATATTAAGATATTTGCAGATATTTTAAAATGAGGTAAGAATTATTAGAATAAATAGAAAAAAAAGAACCTGGAATAGACCACAAGAGAAGTATAAAATTAATGATAAAATTACTTCTAGTAAGGTTAGGGTTGTAGGTGATAATGTTGAAGTAAATGTTTATCCCTTACATCAGGCAAAAGCTATGGCAGAAAGACTTGGATTAGATCTTGTTGAAATTTCACCAAATACTGATCCTCCAGTGTGTAAAATTATTGATTATTCAAAATTTAAATACACACAAAAAAAGAAACAAAAATCTATAAGGTCTAATGCACAAAAAATAGTTTTAAAAGAAATTAGATTTGGTCCAAATACCGATGAACATGATTTTAATTTTAAATTAAAACATGCAATAAAATTTTTAGAAAGTGGTGCTAAGGTTAAAGCATATGTTCATTTTTATGGTAGAACAATTGTTTTTAAAGAAAGAGGAGAAATTCTATTACTAAAATTAGCACAAGCTCTTGAGAATATAGCAAATGTTGAAGAGTTGCCTAAACTTGAAGGAAAAAGAATGTTTTTAATGTTATCACCAAAAAAATAATTATATGCCAAAAGTAAAAACTAAATCAGGAGCTAAAAAAAGATTTAAATTGACTGGATCTGGAAAAATTAAAAGAAAAAACGCATTTAAAAATCATATTTTAACTAAAAAAGAAACTAAACAAAAAAGAAATTTAACAAACTCTTCATTAGTTCATAAATCTGACAAAAAGAATATTGAAAGAATGATATAAATTTATAATTATGCCAAGATCAAGAAACAATGTAGCAGCAAAAAATAGAAAGAAAAAAATTTTTAAATTAGCAAAAGGCTACTTTGGAAGAAGAAAAAATGTGTGGACAGTTACAAAAAATGCTGTAGAAAAAGCATTACAATATTCTTATATTCATAGAAAAACTAAAAAAAGAGAAATTAGAAGTTTGTGGATTCAAAGAATAAATGCTGGTGTAAGGGAAGGTGGAATTTCATACTCTAATTTTATGGATAAGTTAAAAAAGTCTAACATTACTTTAAATAGAAAGGTTTTGGCTGATATTGCCATGAACGATCCTGAATCTTTCAAAAAAATTATTAAAACTATTAGTTAAGAAATAATCGGTGTTCAATAAAGATATAATTGATTCTTTTAAAACAATCGAAACCCCATTTTATTATTACGATTTAGACATTTTATCAGAGACTTTAGAAAGGTTAATAATAGAAGCAAATTCTAATATTTTTAAAGTTCACTATGCTATTAAAGCTAATGCAAATTCTAGATTATTAAATCTTATAAGAAGTTATGGTTTAGGAATTGATGCTGTTAGTGGAAATGAAGTAAAAAAAGCCATTGAAGTAGGATTTGATAATAATGATATTGTTTTTGCCGGTGTAGGAAAGACTGACAAAGAAATTGAATATGCTATTAATAGTAAAATTTCTTGTTTTAATTGTGAGTCAATTCAAGAAATTCAAGTAATCAATAATATTTCAAAAAAATTATTAGTTACATCAAATATTTCTTTAAGACTTAACCCAAATATTGAATCAAAAACACACAAGAATATTACCACTGGTACTAAAAAAAATAAATTTGGTATTGATATAGATGATGTAGACGACATTTTAACTTTGTTAAAATCTTTAGATAATATAAATCTAGTTGGTATACATTTTCATTTAGGATCACAAATAACAAATTTTAAAGTATTTGATGAATTAAGTAAAATAGTTAATATAACAAACAAGAAAATATATGATTATGGTATATTATTAGACCATATCAACGTAGGTGGTGGTTTATCTATAGATTATAACAACCCAGAAAAAAATTATATTCCTAATTTTAGTGAATATTTTAATGTTTATAAAAAGAATATCATTTTACTAAAAAATCAAAAAATTTATGTTGAATTGGGAAGATCTTTGGTAGGGCAATGTGGTAATCTAATATCTAGAGTATTATTTACAAAAAATTCATACAACAAAAATTATGTTATACTAGATGCAGGAATGACTGAGTTAATTAGACCAGCACTATACAATAGCTATCACAAAATATCAAATTTAACTTCTATCGAAAATAAATTTAAAAAGTATGATGTTGTTGGACCATTGTGTGAATCTTCAGATATTTTTTCAAAAAATATAAAATTACCATTTTCAAAAAGAGATGATATATTCAGAATACATTCTTGTGGAGCTTATGGTGAAACAATGTCATCAAATTATAATTTAAGAAATAGTATTAAATCATATTATTCAGATATGATTTAATTAAATTAATTAATAATTATATTATAAATATCTATTTAATTAATTTTAAAATAATGGATTTAAATAAAACACATTTTAAAATAATTATAGCACTTATATTATATATACTTTTTCTATTGTTTTTTACTAAGATTGTATAATGTCAAATATTGATTTATTTATACTTTCCTTCACTTTATTAAGTATATCATTATATAGTACATATAAAAATTATTCTAATAAAAATTTAAAATCTTACATTTTAGGCAATAAATCAGCAAACTGGAGAACAATTGGTTTATCTGTAATGGCTACTCAAGCTAGTGCAATTACATTTTTATCGACTCCAGGACAGGGTTATGTTGAAGGTATGAGTTTTATTCAAAATTATCTTGGTTTGCCAATTGCACTTATTGTAGTTTCTTTAATTTTTGTTCCGATTTATTATAAATCAAATGTTTATACAGCATACGAATACCTTGAGAGAAGGTTTGATTATAAAGTTAGACTGCTTACATCTTTATTTTTTTTAATGCAAAGAGGTTTACAGGCAGGAATTACAATTTATGCTCCATCAATAATTTTAACGACTATTTTAGGATGGGATCTCACCATTACTGTAATATTAGTTGGATCATTAATTATTTTGTATACAGTAGTTGGGGGTAGTAGGGCGGTCAGTTTAACTCATAAACATCAAATGACAGTTATTTTTATTGGATTAATTGTATTATTTACATTTCTTTTAAATTTTATACTCAAAGATATTTCGTTTTACAATTCATTACAATTAATGGGTTTATTTGATAAAAATAATGCAATTAATTTATCTTTTGATTTTTCAGAAAAGTATACTATTTGGTCACGTTTATTTGGTGGATTTTTCTTATCGCTATCTTATTTTGGTACGGATCAATCACAGGTATCAAGATATATAAATGGTAAAAATATTAAAGAAAGTCAAATGGGTTTAATATTCAATGCATTTATGAAAATACCATTACAATTTTTTATACTTTTTATTGGACTATTATTATTTGTTTTTTATTCTTTAAATCAACCTCCTCTTAATTTTAATAAGAGTCTTTTAAGTTATCAAAAATCTATTGATAATTCATTAATTGAGAACTATGAGAAAGAAAATACTTTAATTTTTGAAAAGAAAAAAGAATTATTAAATAGTTATTTTAATAATTCTAAAGATGAAAAACTAAATAAACAAATTATTGAATTAAATAATGATTTAGATATTAATCGAAAGAATTTTGAGTCTGAGGTTTTAGCAAATGGATATATTATGAAAAAGCCAGAATCAGATTTTATATTTTTAACGTTTATTTTAGATTATCTACCAATAGGTTTAATTGGTTTTTTAATAGCGGTAATTTTTTCTGCTGCTATGAGTTCTACATCAGCAGAAATTAGTGCATTATCAGCTATAACAACTATTGATATTTATAAAAGATTTTTTAAATCGGATGTTCTTACTAAAAATGATGTAATTATTTCTAAATTCTTCAATTTTCTATGGGGAGTTATAGCAATTCTATTTTCATTATTTTTTGTTCAAAAAGAAAACTTAATTGAATCAATTAACATAGTTGCCTCTTTACTTTATGGAAATGTTTTGGGAATATTTTTGGTTGCTTTTTTTAATAAGAAAATAAAATCTAATAATGTATTTATAGGTGCAATTTTATCTCAAACTATTGTTTTAATTATTTATTTTAATCAAGGTGATTCAATTGGTTACTTGTGGTTTAATTTTATAGGAACTTTATTAACTTGTAGTATATCTTATTTTCTATATATATTAAATGAAAATATTAATAATAGCACCAAATAATATAGTTGATAATTGGGTAACTGTATTCAATAAATTAATCTCTAAAGATTCAATAGTAATATGGCCTAATGTTTTAAACTATGACGAAATTGATTGCGTAGCCCTATGGAATCAACCTCATGGATTATTAAATAAGTTTAAAAACTTAAAACTTATTCACTCAATGGGAGCTGGAGTTGATCATATTTTATCTGATCCTTCGTTACCTGAAAATATTCCAATTTGTAGGATTTCAGATGAAAAATTGTCTTTTTCAATGTCTAATTATATTATAATGGCTGTTTTGTTTTATCATAAAAGATTAATTAAATATCAAAGTGATAAAAAGAATAAAGTTTGGGATCATGATAGTATCCCTGAAATTGATATTAATATTGGAATTTTAGGGTTTGGATCTTTAGGTTCTGATGCGGGAATAAAATTAAAAAATTTAGGTTTTAATGTTTATGGTTATAGTTTAAATAAAAAAGAACATAGTGATATAAAATTATATCATGGTGATAATTTAGATCAATTTTTAAATAAAATTAATGTTTTAATATGTACTGTTCCTTACACGTCAAAAACAAAAAATTTATTAAACATAAAATTATTCAATAAATTAAATGACGAAACATATTTAATTAATGTATCAAGGGGTAAAGTTCAAAATGAAAAAGATATTTTAAAGGCTATTGAAATTGGTAAACTATCAGGGGCTTTTTTAGATGTTTTTGAAACAGAGCCACTTCCGAAAAATAACAAAATATGGGGAAATGATAAAATAGAAATAACACCTCATATTGCAAGTATTACAAATGAGGAAGCTGCGGTTCCGCAAATTTTAGATAATTATGATAGAATGAATAAAAATATTCAATTAAGGAATGTAATTAATTTAGAAAATGAGTATTAAGAACATATATTTTTTTGTAATTATTTTTTTATTTAATAGCAAATTACTTTCTCAATCTTTTGAAAAACAATATCAGATAGATTCTTTAATTAATATCAATTTAAAGTCAAATGAAAATATAGGTTATATAAATAATGAAGGTTCAATAATTTTTTTTAATAGTTCTTTTAACTCTAATAACGTTGGTGGTATTAATGATAAAAATGATGTTTGGTATAGTATTAGTACTTCTGGTAAATGGCAAAAACCTAACAATTTAAATAAAGTAAATTCAACTAATAATGATATACTTTTAGGTATTGAAGATGATAAACTTGTTGTTTTTACTGATGGTGTAATTAAATATTATAATACTAATATTAATAATATAAAAGTGCTAAATAAATCTTCTATAGTTGGTTTTAATCCTTTTTTCGATTTAATCTCTGGTTCAATTTATAATAATATAATTTTTTTAGGAATAGAAAGTTATGGTTCTTATGGTGTAGAAGATATTTATATATCAAAAAAAACAGATTCATCTTCATGGAGTAGACTAAAAAATATTGGATCGATTATTAATTCAAAATATCAAGAAATTTCTCCTTTTATATTAAATGATGATACATTAATTTTTTCATCAAATAGACCAAGTATATACGATAGTTTTAACTTTTATTATTCTGTTAATTTAGATGATAATTATAGTAAATGGTCTGAACCTATTCTTATAGACAAATTTAATTCAAATGCTTCGGAAAAATTTATTTCATACAATCCAAATAATAAAATTTTTATAATTTCAGAAGAATATAATAGTTTGGGTTATTCTAATTTAAAGTTGCTTAGAAGAGTAAATAAAGACGATAAATTTCAAATTAGTTTTTCTATAAATAATACTGAAGATATTAGTGGTGAATTATATATTTACAGTGATTCTAGTTTAATTGATTTTTTTAAAATAAATACTAAATCACTAATCTATAACTATAATAAAAATGAAAATTTAATATTTACTTTTAAAATAAAAAATTTCTTTCAATTAGATACTTTAATTAGTATAAACGAAAATAAAAAAGTAGTCCTTAATTTGAATGAAATAAAAAATAATTCACGTTTAGTATTAGATAATATTCTTTTTAAAAGATCATCCTATGAAATATTACAATCATCTGAAAAAAACTTAAATAACATATTACATATATTTAATAATGAAAAAAACATTTCAGTTTTAATAGAGGGTCACACTGATAATTCTGGTGATTTTACTGAGAATTTAAAATTATCTGAAAAAAGAGCTAATGTTATTAGAGATTATCTTATAAAGAATGGAATAAATAAAAAAAGAATTAAAACTAAAGGGTATGGTTCATTAAAGCCTAGATTTAGCAATAGTTCTGAAGAAACAAAAAGATTGAATAGAAGAGTAGAAATATTAATAATAGACCAATAGTATTTATGATGTATATAGGTTGTTTCAGTAACCTATAGCTATATTATCTCCTCTTTTATCTGATCCACCCTCCAATTTATTATCTGAATTAATTAATATACAATCCATTCTTCCAATACTACCTCTTTCATTAATTTTATG
>Ga0209228_1001870_pt1 | contig 10342 bp, 8 predicted proteins | sample METZYME_3_150m_FD_187547 | JGI IMG/M metagenome (GOLD analysis project Ga0209228, IMG submission 187547) | Marine microbial communities from oxygen minimum zone in mesopelagic equatorial Pacific - METZYME_3_150m (SPAdes) (version 2) | ecosystem: Environmental > Aquatic > Marine > Oceanic | place...
CAGTTTGAATTACATCAGGAATTGAAAATCCATTATCTTGTGAGAACAACAATCTGCCTAATTGGCTCACTATCCCTGATGTCATTGAACCTGAAAGACCAAATGGATTTCCAATTGCTGCTACTTGTTCACCCACTAGAAGAACTGACGAATCACCAATATCTAACGGGTGAAGCAAGCGTGGTTTTTCATTCACTTTGATGACTGCAATATCTGTAAACTTGTCTGCGCCTATAATCTCAGCATTATATTGATTACCGTCCAAAAACGTTACTGTAACTTTAGTCGCATTCTCTATGACATGTGCATTTGTAATAGTATGGCCAAGAATGTCATAAACAAAACCGGAGCCCAATGGTTTTGCATCACCTAATGGATTTACTACATCAGTCTCAATTTTCACTACTCCCTGTTCAGTTTTTTTGAATAATTCTACAAGAGTAAGATTCTTTTTTATTGGAAGTGTGTTTTCGTCTCCCAAGCTTGTGGCGTCATGTCCATTTGAAATAATTAGTTCAGGAGATGTCATCTGTTGTGTAGGTACAAAAACAAACGCAAAAAGTAAGATAATTGCTGCAGCTCCTACTATGCTTCCGATAACAAATCCAGATTTTGTCAAGTGTTAATAGGATTTAGTTTTTTATTTATTAACCATACTACACGTTAATTGATTTTTGGATTTGGCCCCTCATGTGATATGTTCTACCTCTCCATGACACTGCTGTTTTGCTTTTTGCCTGAATCAAGCCAGCCAAAAAACCACAAACCACAATAAAGCTTCCAACAGGGGCAAACAATGCATATTTTATTTTCAGATCAAGCCCCTTTGTTGCATCTAACATTCCTCCAGCATACACAAACATAGAAGCTACACATGAAATTACAAAAAGTATCAAGAATGAGTTGGCACTATTGAAAAAAATAATCGAGTATCCTAGTATTGGAAACGCCATAAATAACAAAAATAAAACTCCAAAAAAACTTGCTACGGCAATCCTTGCATTTTGTAGATACAGTGGCACCATTAGTCTTTTCAGTGCATTCCATAACGTACTAGCGTCTCTAGCCCATATGGCATCAACCAGATGTTCACCCCTAACCATTCGCATTTTGAATCCAGATTCCTTAACCTTTTTTCCGAGTGCGCCATCTTCAATAAGTTCTCCTTTCACACCTTCGTGCGTTCCCACCGAATCATAGGTATGCTTTGTGATAATGTAGAAGCTGCCGAAGAAATAGCCAGTATTTTTTGATACGTCATTTACACGCAACGCAGAAAATCTGGTGTGCAAGAATGTGGAAATCATAGGCAGTGTAATTTTGGTTATTCTATCCAAGCACAACATTCTTGGAATAACTGTTAAAGCACCAAGTTCTAATGATAACAAATGCGATACGGCAAGCGTTATGACGGAACTTGTATGCGTAGTATCTGCATCAGTAAATAGCAATAAATCTCCTGAAGCCTTTTTGTATCCCTCAGCACACGCCCAGTTTTTCCCCATCCATCCTTCTGGTTTTGGTCTGGCATCCACGGAAATGACTTTGGGATATTTTTTTGCGTATTTTTTTATTATATCTCCAGTCGAGTCTTCTGACGAATCGTTGATAGCTACAATCTCATAGTTACTGTAATCCTGGTTTACGAGAGAAATAATGCACTTGTCAATGAATTTTTCCTCATTTCGTGCGGGTAAAATTATTGAAACTTTTGGATTTTGGTGTTCTTTTTTTTCAAACTTGTCCAAAAATGGTGAGTCTTGGAACGTTCTAATCATAGATTTTATTAAAACAATCCACGTAAGTGACACACCAACTAAAATTGCTGCAAGTATGTAATTGAAAATATCTAATACAATGTCCATAAATTAATAACTCTCAGCTTCCTGTTTAATCGATTCAAGTGCCTGCTCTGTTCCTCCACGTATATGCTTACTAACCATACCCGTAAACATGCCTGCCAATCCTGACATTTTAATGTCCCATTTAGCATCAAGCATGCATCCATCTTTCTTAGACATTAGGTTTATTGTTTTGGAGCCTTTTATGATACCCTTGGTAAATTTGGCATGAATTTTTTCTTTTGGTTGTATTGTGATCGTTTGCATACATCTAGAATCTCTAAACGCAATAATTATTTCTCTAGTAACTATATTACCATCCCTGGAAATTATTTTTGTTTCTTTTGTACCCTTCCAAAATTTTGGCTCGTTATCAAGATCTGATACAATATCCCACACTTTGTCTAATGGGGCATTGATATCTATTGACACATCTATTGTTGCCACACTGCTCTGATTTTTTTAATAAATATTAGTCTTCATTTCGGAATGAATTTTAAACAGATACACATAGGAAATTTATGTCCATTGATTATGATGACTTTAGTAAGTTAGATCTACGTGTTGCAAAAATATTGACCGTAGAAAAGATTCCAGGTAAGTCAAGAATTGTTAAGGGAGAAATTGATCTTGGTGAAGAAAAGCGAAATGTCATAATAGGCGGTGCCGAGTTTTATGAGGCAGATGATCTAATTGGGAATACTGTGATAGCTGTTATCAATTTAATGCCAAAAAAAATAGCTGGAATAGAATCAAATGCAATGTTGCTAGCTGCTGATACGAATGGTAAGCCATTTTGGCTAACTGTTAATGATAAAGTACCGCTAGGAACCAAAATAAAATAGCTTTTATTTTTTTTACTCGTAAATCATCAATTTTTTTTCTTCTAGTAATGTGTGCAGATTGTTAACAGACCTGTAGACATCCCCTTCTTGCTTGGCTCCTGTACAAACTAGTTTTCCAGATGAAAACAAAAGAATGACAGTTTTTGGATCAAGCATTCTGTGTATGAGACCAGGAAATTGTTCTGGTTCATACATGCTTCGTGGAAGAGTTCTAGCTGCCTGCTCCAAATGGATTCTTCCTCCCAAGTTAATTGACGCAACAATATTTTGAATAACTACAACAGCATCCTTTTTTACCTTGACTTTTCCCTTGCGAAGTTTTTGGACAACAGTTTTTACAGCTTTACGCGACATTTCCTCAGATTTTGCACCAGTGCACACCATTTTGCCTGAGGTAAAAATCAGGGTAGCAGTTTTGGGTGACAATAATCTAAAAACCAAGCCCGGAAATTGGTCTGGATGATATTCTACATCAGGAAACTTGCGTGTTATCTCATTAAGATCCATTTTTTGGTCCACAGATGCAGAAGCCACTACATTTTCAATGCTGACGATAGGTTTTGTTTTAGGCATATTCGTTGATTTTACCCCTCATCTATAATAAAAACACTCACTAATTGTTTACTTGGCGGTAGATAATTTTTGTTATTGCGAATAGTTTAATTTGATAGATTGATTGTTTTGGTTTGTGGATTTTAGCAGCCTTGATATAATTGACGAATTTTTTGGCACTGGTGACAGTTCAAACCCGCTTATGACATTAATTTGGATTCTCCCAATAATTATTTTTGTCTTTTACGGCCAGCGAATCCAATTGATAATCACTTCAGGTGACATCAAAAAAAAACTTGCAAAACTAGATGAGCTAAGAAATGATTCTAGGGATGAACTTCTTAGTTACATTAAAAAAAATCTTACATACACAGATAACACCGTAAAAAAACTGGACACATTTTTGGATTATTTTACTATCATGCCAGTTGACATTGATCCAAACGGCATAGTTCCCAAGATTCATCATCTTGTACGCTCAAGGGAAGATACCACCAGAAAGCAAATTAGGTCTCTATTTTCTGAAATTGACACAATGGATCTTAGCAAGGTACAAAATATCTTAGAGATAGTTTCTACCTTACAGCTTTTACAGAAGGTTGTAAGACACCTGTTTTTAACCGCAAAAAAACAAAATAACTACCCCATGATTTTGCCGTTGCAGATGATTCTACCATTTATCATGGAGCAGGCAGAAGCTCTCAATGATGCGGTTCCTGCGTTTAAACAGGGACAGCCAATTGGTGACGGCATAGGCCCTCTTGTGGTGGGTGAGATGATGCTTAACACGAAAAAACAAAAAGCTGAATTTGAAACTGTCTACAGCGAGTCTGAATTTGAGGGCAGAAAATTAATTTTGCTCAAGGCTGAGGGACCATATGCTACTGTTGGTCGTCCAGGCGAAGCCACTGAATCTCTAGTTGGGAAATACAAACCTGATATTATAGTGATGATTGATGCCGCACTAAAATTTGAGGGTGAAGATTCTGGAACCGTGGCACAAGGATTTGGGGCTGCAATTGGCGGAGTTGGAACTGATAGATTTAAGATCGAAGAGATTGCAACAAAATTAACCATTCCTGTTTTTTCAATCGTCATTAAACAGTCAGTGAATGATGCAATAACACTCATGAAAAAAGAAATTGCGGTACAAGCAGAAAATGTCAAAAGACAAGTGCATGAGATGATCACTGATAATACAAAGTCTGGTCAAACAGCACTTGTTATAGGTGTGGGAAACACTTTGGGGGTGTCACAGTAGTGTCAAACAAAAACAAGATTGTTATGCCATACACCATAGAGCAGTGTGACTCGTGCAGCGAACAATCAAGACGAAAATTTTCCGAGGGAGATTATGTCTTCAAGGAAATGTCAAAATGTTCCTCATGTGAAGGACAGGTTAGAATCACAAAAATTTTTGGCGAAACTATTAGCCCATAGTAGTTACCGTGGCGCCACTTTGAGTTGGAATAAACGTGTGCTCTGCCTGGGCAACTGTTTTGCCGTTAGCCTCAACAAGAATAGCATATGCATGAACCACTTTCTTTTTGACCAGAATTTCCAACAATCTTCTGGCTTCTTTCTCTTCCCATTCTTTTAGCAGCCACCTTAATGCAAATGGGAGCATGTTAAAGTTATTCCAAATGTAATCTGTCAATCTGTCAGCCTCCTCATCCTTGGTTTTTTTTCTTGAGACTAGGGCAAAGATGTTCTTGATTTTTCCATTGCGAACAAACCCCAGAGCATTTTTAGTTGTAACAAATGGCTCACATGCATATGCCTCATTCTCTGAAAACGAAAACGAGCCAATAGTCCACATGTTTGGAACTGTTTTTCCCGCATGGATTGTATACTGGTCAAGTGAATGTCCGCTTAGATTGGCAATCGGCTTGAATCCCATATCTTGAATGGTTTTTTGTATAGTCCTTCCAACGTCCTTTGACTTTACTCCAGCTTTGATCATCGACATTGCATTTTGCAAGGCATCTTCCGCCGTTTGCACCATCTGGTCGTATTGTGGGTCATAGTTTACAGTAACCGCGGTATCTGCAATGTACCCATTAATCTGCGCCCCAAGATCTATTTTTACCAAATCAGTGTCTGAAACAGTTTTGGGGTCATTGGGTTCTGCGGTATAGTGCGCTGCTATTTCGTTCATGCTTGTATTTACAGGGAATGCACACTTGGCACCCCTCTTGATAATTTCAGATTCTACATAATCACAAATCTCTGCGAGGGTGGAGCCAATCCAATCTGTCTTTCTAACATTTTCTCTTACTTCACCAGCAATACTACCCGCCTTTAGATAATCTTCAAGCTGCAATATGCTAACTAATTTTAGATGCTATTAATATCATACATACCTCATGCTTAAAATTGGGAATCATAATTCTGTCGACACAGGGAACGTAGTCTAGCTTGGTATGATTCGGGCTTTGGGTGCCTGAGGTCGCAGGTTCGAATCCTGCCGTTCCCATCTATATTTTTAAAAAAATCCACAGTTGATTACAGTAAAAGTATTAACCACACTCATCAAATTTTGATTGATGAATATCCAAGTCGTAATGATGAAGCAGGACGATCCTAGGAAGTGCAGTGCTGCAAAATTGGTAAAATTTGGGCTTGCAAAACCTGTCAAGAAGACAACTTCTCGCACACTTGTTTTAGATCCGTTTTCAAAAAAAACATTATTGAAATCAGACAAAAAGCTTGCCAGTTCTATTACAGGCATCGACTGTTCATGGAACCTTGCCACTACTGCATTTACGAAGACATTTTCTGGAATCCCAAGGAAACTTCCGCCACTGTTGGCAGGAAACCCGGTTAACTATTCGAAACTAAACAAACTGACAACCGTAGAGGCACTGGCTGCTGCTGTGTACATCTTGGGGGACTCTGACATGGCAACTACACTACTTGACAAATTCAAATGGGGGCACACATTTTTTGCACTGAATAAAAACATCTTACAGGATTATTCCAAAGCAGAGTCCGAGTCTGACATAGTTGAAATTTGCCAGGAATACAGGCTCTTTGTGTGAGCGTCAGTTTACTCATGACGTCTAGGTAGTAAAATTTCCTTTAGATCAAGCTCATAATCTACAAGTGCTACAGATTTATTCAAGTATAATCCAGCGGGACGATATGAGCACTGAAGCCAAGTCATCCGGACTTGTTCGAAGCCTTTCCCTTTCACAGGCAGTAATGATTGGAGTTGCCTCAATGATTGGTGGAGCTATATTTGTACTGGTTGGACCGGGTATAGATGCAGCAGGCCCCGCATTGATAATTGCATTTATGCTTAACGGAGTCATTACGCTCTTTACTGCATTAACTTATGCTGAACTTGGTTCTGCACTGCCAGCAACAGGCGGTGGATACAAATGGGTAAGAGAGGGGCTTCCACGACCAAACTCATATCTAAGCGGTTGGATGGCTTGGTTTGCGCACACCATTGCGGGAAGCCTGTACGCTGTTGCATTTGGAACATTCCTTGGGCACTTACTAAAATCTGCAGAAATAATTGACGATGCGTTTGGTTTTCCACTTGAAAAGCTGTTTGCAGTTATTGCAATTGCAATATTCACATTTATCAATGTAAGGGGCTCTTCGCACACGGGAAAAGTTGGCAGTGCAATTACTTTTACTCAGTTATTGATCATTGGAGTACTGATAATAGCTGCGCTTGTGGCAATGTCATTCACAAATCCTAACTGGCCGGAAAACTTTCGAGACTTTTTGCCTAACGGCACTATGGGTCTGGTGCTTGCAATGGGTCTGACATTCATCGCCTTTGAGGGTTATGAAATTATTGCACAGGCTGGGGATGAGATTAAAAGACCAAAGAAGAACATTCCCAGGGCAATTTTCATATCTTTGGGAATAGTAATTTCCGTTTACGTTGTTTTTGCTTTTGTCTTTATTGGTGGCTTGGATCCTTCACAGATAGGGCTGCCTGCGTGGGAGTTTATTGGAGGATTTGGTGAGCTTGGAATTATTGAGGCCGCTGAATATTATCTTCCGTTTGGTGCTGTAATTGTGTTGGCAGGTGGATTTGTATCAACACTTGCTGCTCTAAATGCAACAACGTTTGCAGCAAGTCGTGTCTCCTTTGCTATGGGAAGAAATCATGACCTACCACCTGTGTTTAATCGTCTGCACAAAAAATATCGTACGCCATTTGTTTCCACAATATTTTCTAGTATTGTAATGATAGTTTTGGCGCTGTCTTTTGACCTAACAATGATTGCACTTGCTGCAAGCGTGATGTTTTTGTTCCTATTTGCGCAAGTTAATGCAGCCTGCATTACCATACGAAGGCTTGCTAAAGAAAAAAAATTGGTTTATGGATTTAAAACTCCATTTTTCCCTCTAGTTCCAGTTGTGGGTTTTGCACTTGTTTCTATTCTTGCGGTTTACTTGTTGTTCTCTCATCCGCTTAGTTGGGTCATTGCCATTGTATGGATAGGAATTGGTTTTCTGATTTACAAGTTTTACACATCAAAGAAAGAGATCCAGCACCATGCACCACTAATCTTCAATCAATCACCTGAGGAAAGAAAGGAGTATAGAATCTTGGTTGTCTTTGATAAACGAACAGCTACTAAACTCACTAAACTCGCTACTGCAATGGCTGCTCAAAAGGATGGCGAAATATCTTTTCTTAATGTAATATCTGTCCCGAAACAAACTCCACTAGCTTTTGCAAACAAATCAGGAGAAACTGGTATCGGTATATTTGATGAGTTTAAAAAATCAATTTCTCACTCAATACGACACAGGTATCTTGTTAGACTTTCCCATGATCCGACGGAAGCAATTTTGGCTACAGCCGAGGAACAGGAAATTGACATGATCATAGTCAATTTTTCCTTTTTGCGTAACAACCGTAGTCTACTGTCGTTATCTACATGTGACATTATTGGTGTGACACCGAGAAAAGACTTTGGAAAAGATATTTCCAATATTATTATTTCATATGATAAAGGGCGCCACTCAAACCTTGGACTTGAGATTGCGGGCTCGATGGTAAAAGAATACAACAGTAAAATCAAAATTGTTCGTGGCATAACACAATCTCCTGATACAGAGGTCCAAATTGTTAACAAGATTAACGAAATCATGTTTGATCTTGACATCAAAAAGGTGCAATTTGAAAAGGTATATCCCAAAACAGAAAATATGTTGGTTTCATCGGAACTTTTGAAAAACTTTAACAAAAATAAAACAGGTATTCTGATTTTAGGTGCAGGAAATCAGGCAGGCACTGCGTTCAGCCCAAAAGCGTTGGAATTGGCACGCAAATCAAAAAAGACAGTACTAATAGTGCGAAATCATCTATTCTCAGAATTTCATACAAGATCATTTTGGAGCATGCTAGTCCATATAATGAAAGAGAACAGGCACCTTTACCGCATATATATGGAGATTTTAGCCTTGAAATTCCTTGTTAGAGCCACGAAGAGGATTGGAAGATATGATGAAGAGTATTTTGAATCAAAATCTTAGGAAATACTGAAATTATCTAATTTTCTAATTACCATAGGTGTGAGCTAGTGGACGAAACGCTGCTACGGCAGAGGAAACTCCTCCCTTCATACAGGAAATGTGATCTGGAGATAGATAGTCAGAGATGGCTGGCAACAGAACAGAAAAAAATCCCATCTGGAGTACGATGATGGTACTCCCTGAGGTTTCCAGTGACGGAATGAAAATCTGTCCCACATGAAGCAAGGCCAAACAGAACCGTAGATTCCTGTAACAGGTTCAGGTAGGCTGCAAAGCGTAATATCGTTTAAAACAGAAGGAGGGTTACGGCTAGCACTCACTTATTTTTCTGGCTTCCAGCCTTTTGGCATGGAACCTTTTGTGCTTGTTGATTTAGTCTCGGACTTTTCTTCAACTTGTGGTTTGTCTTCGTCATAGTAGTTTTTGTGTTGGTCGTAATCTTCTAAACCCTTTACCTGTGCTTCACCCCTAACTGTCTGGTATCCGCCGGAAGATGAACTTGTTTGAACACCTGTAAGCTGAGTTGGATCAATACCAGTCTGTTGCAAGTTCTTGCCTTCTTTTTTCAGTTTTCTTTGGCTCATCACCATTACAGCAACACCGCCAAGAGCTGCCATACCAGCCATGCCGTATAGAACCATTGCTGGGAATTCCTCAGAAGATGTTGTTGCATAACCTTCAGGTGCAGTCGGTGTCACACCAAAAAATCCAGAGTCTCTGGTTGCAAAACCAACTACATCAAGGCTTGCGTTATCTGACGCCTCAAAAGTTTTTACTGAGTATACTTTATCTATCGTAAACATTGCCTCACTTGTTTTCTCTGTTTGAATTCCTTCCCTAAGACTACTTTCTCCCATTGTATATTTAGAAATCACACTACCTGTTTGAAATCCATACTGAGCAGCATCAACACCAATTCCAGTTGGATCAAACAAAAAGTGCCAGTTTCCAATTGGCTGGTCCCTAATCCCGTCAGCATTCATTATACTTTTAGTAAGAAGAGCACCAGCATCGCTAGATTTTAACTGCATAGCTATTTCCGGTGTGTATTTTTCAAACAGTGAGATTGGCAAATTAATTTCTATTATGCCATGATCTGGTGTATGGATTTCAACAGGACCAGAAGCGCCAAAACCTCTCCAGTCTACATCTAGGAGGGCTGGGCTAGTACCTGTATAGTCTCTAATCACAAAATTTTCAATAGTAGGGCGTAAAATAATCTTATAGTCTATTGACATTTTGTCATCTCTTCCTGTCATTAGCGCAACATAGTCCAGTGACATATCACTGACATATGCATCGCTGTCGTTTGAAGCAATGCTTGAGTTAATCTTCTGAATAAGTTCCTTCATCCCTGAAGCTGATGAATCAACAGAAAAAATCACTGTAACATTTTTACCGGATAGTATATTTTCAAGATTACCTCCATCTGAATAATCGATCCAAAGAGTGCGTTGGTATGTCATCTTAGCGAGTGCATTTCCAGTAGCATCCTCCAACGTAGCTTCAAGTTGAGCTGACCCAAACGTAGGTGCAATACTACCAAGCGCAATTACAGCACCAACAAATAACGCAATAATCAATAATTTCATAAAA
>Ga0209228_1001871_pt1 | contig 10340 bp, 5 predicted proteins | sample METZYME_3_150m_FD_187547 | JGI IMG/M metagenome (GOLD analysis project Ga0209228, IMG submission 187547) | Marine microbial communities from oxygen minimum zone in mesopelagic equatorial Pacific - METZYME_3_150m (SPAdes) (version 2) | ecosystem: Environmental > Aquatic > Marine > Oceanic | place...
CCAAAAACCGACTGGAACAGGTAGGTCCACTCTTGAATACGTCACCCGCATATTCGGAATATGGTATGGTTGATCTTGCGCACCTTCAGTGGATGTGGGATCACTACTTCCCGCCCATTTGGTTGCAAAATCGGGAACCCAACTTGGCACCATCCGTTGTAAGATCGACTGGCTTGCGATCCGGTGACGCCAAGCTTCAGGCATCCCATCCACACCTAGTATTGCGGAAAATTCGTGGTAAGAGGCAGGTCGATAGAAATCGTTCTGCATGTCGTCTTCGCGGGTCCAAATGACCTTGATTGGACCATCAACTTTACCAGCCAATTCCGCTGCCTCCCGAACGAAATCTTGCTCGGCACGACGGCCAAACCCTCCGCCCAGGAACGTGGTATGGACCACTGTGTTATCAGGGCTCACTCCAGCAGCCTTGGCAGCCACTTGGCGCGCGCCGCCACCCACGAGCCCTGGAGCATTTTGGAACTGTGTGGGCGCCCACACAGTGCACTGGCCATTACGAACCCACGCAGTGCAGTTCATCGGCTCCATCGTTGCATGCGCAAGATACGGTAGCGCATATGTCGCCCTTATTGGTTCTCTATCCGAGCCCAGAACTGAATCGATGTCACCCTCTTCGCGTACCGTGGCTCCATCCTGACCAGCTGCTTCTTTAAGGCGATCTAAGATTTCTGCGTCATCCAGAGTACTCCATTCCCCATCCTCCCACTCGACGTTCAGCAAGTCCCGTCCCTCTTTGGCTGCTACGTATCCGTCTGCAATCACTGCGATTCCGCTCTGTAATTCGACAACTTCATCAACACCCTGCACTGCAAGTGCGCCAGTGGGGTCAAACGCACGGAGCACACCTCCGAAAACTGGAGAGCGAGCAACCACAGCCACTCTTGTATCGCTAGGACCAGCATCCATTCCGAAAATGGCCTCGCCCGTCGTCTTGGTAGGGACATCTAGCCGAGGTGCCGGCGTCCCAATAACCCTGAATTCAGAGAGATCCTTGAGTGGCACGTCCTTGGGTACATCCAGTAACGCAGCAGCCGAAGCTAGTTGAGCATAGGTAAGCTTGGAGCCGTCTGGGTGAACGGCCTTGCCTTCTCTCATCTGGACTTGATCAGGTGCGACCCCCCATCTCTGAGCTGCGACTTCACGAAGCATCCAGCGCGCCTTTGCGCCCGCCTCACGCAGCGGCAACCAAGAGTCCCGGATACTCGTACTTCCTCCGGTCAACTGCATGCCACCCATCGCAGTTCCGTACGCAGGGTGGGCCGGCGCAAATTCGAATGAGACCTGAGAGAGAAGCACATGCAGTTCCTCGGCAACCAATTGAGGTAGCGCAGTGGCAACTCCTTGGCCCATCTCAGACTTGGCGACCATCACAGTGATCGAACCGTCCACGTCAATACGTAGGAACGCGCTAGGTGCGAAGGCAGCGTCTGTCGGCGGAGCTTCGGGTCCCTTGATCACCCGGTATGACACTCCTAGTGTGAGCCCCGCACCAGCCAAAACACCGATTTTCACGAAAGTCCGCCGGGACAGGTTCTTTGTGATGCCCCTGCCCTCTATCGGGTCGCCAAGTTGATCGTTCACTCTTCACTCCCGGCACCACCATCATCAGTCGAAGCTAACTGCTCTTGGATACCTGCCGCCCTGTGGATTGCCCGTCTGATTGCGGGATAGGTACCGCACCGGCAGATGTTACTCGACATCGCTCCGTCGATGTCTTCATCGGTGGGATTTGGATTCGCTGCCAACAGCGCGACAGCCGATACAATCTGACCGGATTGGCAGTACCCGCATTGGGGAACTTGCTCCTCAACCCAAGCTTCTTGGACCGGGTGTGCACCTTTCTCGGAAAGTCCTTCTATCGTGATAACCTCAGAGCCTTCAGCGGCGCTAATCGGCATCTGGCATGATCTGGTCGGTTGGCCATTCACGAGAACCATGCAGGCTCCACACTGTCCGATCCCGCACCCAAATTTCGTGCCGGTCAATTCCAGTGACTCCCGAAGAACCCAAAGAAGCGGGTTCGCGCTGGGAACGTTGAGTTCCTGGACTTCGCCGTTGAGCGTAAACTTCACCATCTCTTATGCCTGCCGATCAAGAATCATTAGTCCTCAATAATGGCCCAAGCTACCTGTCTTGCGCCACAGACTTCAGTGAACAAGCACGTTCGAAGCGGGCAATAAATACATACTGCGCGCGCACAGGGGTGATATATGGTGGCGAGAGTGATTAAAGGACGATCAATTAAGCTCGTATAAATCGTTGAGTCCTTCGACAAAGGCCTAGTGACCATGCACCAGCCGCCTTTCTGTGTCTATGGGAGACATTATTTCTTCTTCTGGTCCGTCAACATCTTGCTCTTAGCGAGTATATCTTCCTGCGGAGCGGACTACGATACAGTAATCCAGGGCGGACGGGTTATAGACCCAGAATCTGGCTTAGACAGCGTACTGAACGTAGGGATACAGGAAGGGCAAGTAAGTGCGATCTCGGGGGGCGCCCTAGACGGTAGCGAGGTTATTGATGCTACCGGATTGATTGTCGCACCCGGTTTCGTCGACCTTCATCGACATGGGCAAAGCGAAAGAGCGTATCGCCTACAAGCTCAAGATGGGGTTACTACCGGACTTGAACTTGAGATTGGGACTCCAAACGCAGCAACCTGGTATAGTGAGAGAGAAGGTGGCCAGCTCGTCAACTACGGGGTTGCTATAGGCCACATCGGAGTTCGAGCAAGAGCCATGGGGGACTCCGTTCTCGGTAGTGGAGGCATAACCACGAGGCGGCCAGCCTCACCGGATCAGATCGCTGAGACTGAGAAACTTATTCGCGAAGGGTTGGCTCAAGGTGCTATAGGCGTGGGGTTTGGAACTGCTTACACCCCCGGGGCAACAATGGCTGAGATTGAACGTATGTTCAGTGTGGCCGCTGATCTCGGAGTAACTGCTTTTATCCACATGCGCGGTGGCCTGGAGGGACTCGACTCTACGCTGACCACTGCGAACAACGCAGCAGTATCCCTTCACATTGTGCATGCTAACTCAAGCGGGGGCGGAGACATCTTGGAGTTTCTAGAGATGATCCAAATGGCTCAGGATGAAGGACGAGATGTAACGACAGAAGCTTACCCTTACGGAGCCTCACAAACCGGAATCCAGTCTGCGCTCTTCGACGATTGGGAAAGCTGGGATGAGGAGCGGTTCGAACGGCACCAGTGGGTTAGAACCGGAGAGCGCCTAAATCGTGAGACCTTTGGTAAGTATAGAGAAGAGGGTGGTTCCGTCATCATCCATGGTCGCACAGAAGAAATGACACTGGCTGCAGTCACCAGTCCATTAACGATCGTCGCTAGCGACGGAGGTATCGGACATCCTCGAGGCGCGGGAACATTCGCCAGGATCCTTGGCCGCTATGTCCGTGAACAGGGAGCTCTGGGATTAATGGATGCTCTCGCGAGAATGACGATCCGCCCAACTCAGAGGCTTGAGGAGTTTGTACCGGCGATGGAGAAAAAGGGGCGGATTCGTGTAGGAGCAGATGCTGATATCACAATCTTTGATCCAGAAACGGTGATCGATCGCGCAACCTACCTGGAAGGATCACTCACCTCTGATGGGATTGAATACGTCCTGGTCAATGGAATCCCAGTAGTGTATGAGGGTGAAATCGTTGAAGGCGTTAGGCCTGGAAAAGCGATAAAGGCTAAGAGTAATTAGCCTCCATTACCCTACTACCACTACACAGACAAAGGAGCGGAGAGAATCTCGGCTCGCACGATAAGTCCTGTTACCACCTATTCTGAACTCAAATCTGAATGACCCCCTTTCTCCTGTCATCGGACGCAGCTTCATGAAGCACCGCAAGACTCAGGAACAGAAGCGTGTAGCTGCGCCTGTCCGTCTCGAGAGGCAATTGGGGCTCAGAGATGTGTACGCACTTGCTACGGGGGCAACGCTTAGCTCTGGCTTCTTTCTACTTCCTGGCCTGGCTGCGGCCGGTGCTGGATCGGCAATGCCGCTTTCCTACCTCCTAGGAGCGGTAATCCTGGTGCCGGGTCTACTTAGTATGGTCGAACTCACGACCGCCATGCCCCGAGCCGGAGGTATTTACTATTTCCTCGACCGGAGTATGGGCCCTCTTATGGGGGCGATCGGCGGGTTTGGAACCTGGGTCTCTCTCATTCTGAAGTCAGCGTTTGCGCTCGTTGGTGTTGGTGCGTACCTGCGGATTTTTGCGCCGAACCTCGATATGGCCCCTATCGCTGCTGCTTTTGCGATTTGCTTCGGGGTGGTCAATGTCTTCGGAGCGAAGAAGAGTGGAGGGTTTCAAGTTCTGCTACTGTCCGGACTTCTGATCCTGCTCCTCTGGTTCTGTGGGGTGGGGTTTCTGCAAATGGAAGTCCGTGAATTCGACGGATTTTTTGAGTCTGGAAGTGCCGGAATTATAAGCACCGCAGGACTGGTGATCGTCAGCTATATGGGTTTAACAAACGTGGCCAGTGTGGCAGAAGAGGTGAAGGATCCCGGATTGAACTTACCCCTAGGTATGTTTCTCGCATTCGGTACGATCGTCGTCATATACGTGCTAGGGACCTCGATTATGGTCGGCGTCGTGGGCGTAGAAACTTTAGCGAAAGACGGCGGGGACCTGACTCCCATCGCTACCGTGGCAGAAGCGCTCGTGGGTCGGTGGGGCGCCATCGCGATGACTATTGCAGCGCTTCTTGCCTTTTCGTCGGTTGCCAACGCTGGAATCCTCAGCGCTTCCCGTTATCCGCTAGCGATGGGCAGAGACAATATTCTTCCTGATCTCTTCAGCCGGATTGGAAGTCGAGGGACACCGGTCATTGGAATCATCTTCACCGTCGGGATGATCATTTTAGCCGTGACGGTCTTTGACCCCACCAATATCGCGAAGCTCGCGAGTGCTTTTCAGCTGACCTTGTTCGCTCTGGCCTGCTTGGCAGTCATCGTCATGAGGGAGAGCAGGATCGAGGCATACGACCCCGTCTTTACTTCGCCACTATACCCCACTGTTCAGATCTTTGGGATTCTGGCTCCGTTCTGGCTCATCGTCACCATGGGGCTTCTTCCGACCTTATTCACATTCGGTCTCATCTTATTCGGGGCTATGTGGTACACCTACTATGCTCGGCACCGGGTGGACCGAGAGGGAGCGATCTTCCATGTATTCGAGCGTCTTGGAAAAAGACGTTACGAGGGCCTGGATATGGAATTGCGCGAAATCATCAAAGAGCAAGAGACTCGGGATTCTGACCCCTTCGATCAAGTGGTTACTGAAGCGTACGTGATCGATATCCTGCACCAAACCACCTTTCAAGAATTAGTTACTCGGGCATCGCAAAAGCTCGCAAATGAGCTTCCTGTTTCGGCAAGCCAACTAATCCCAGGGTTCCTAGAGGAGTCTAGCATAGAAATAACTTCCTCCGCTCATGAGGTAGCCATTACACATGTACGAATGAACGGCTTGGAAAGACCCCATATGCTGCTTGCGAGAGCACAACAGGGCCTTCGGATTTACACCACATCCGATACTCAGCTAGGCCGTAGCCCAGATGATTTGGTCCGAGCGATCCTCTTCATCGTTACTCCTGAAGACAATCCTGGACAGCACGTTCGACTCCTCACCCGAATCACGAAACGCGCGGAAGATGACGGTTTTATACCTGAGTGGCTGGAAGCTCGAACGGGGCAAGATCTTAAGGAAGCACTCTTCCATGAAGAGGTGATGTTCACGATGCGGCTAGAGCACGGGCTGGCTGGGGAAGAATTGATTGGCAAGCTAATCCGGGAATTTCCTCACCCAGAAGGCACTCTGGTCGCTATGATCAGACGCTCCGGAGAGCTGATCATACCCCGTGGCGATACAGAGCTAATCGAAGGGGATCGGCTCACTCTTATCGGAAGAGCAGAAGGAATCGACCAACTCCGTGAACTATACGGTATCCACACCAGAAACTAGGGGGACTCGCGTACCAGTCGCCTGTGCCCCCTATTCAGCGCCTGTAATGATATGAAGGGAGGCTATAAAGTATGAAGGCTCGGTACATAGCGTACTCGACAATAGCAACTATTTCGCTTACTGCTGCGCTCGTTCTGGAAGGAACTGCACAGGTGACGTACACCGCAGAGCAAGCAACAGCAGGTAGCGTCGCATACGAACAGCACTGCGCTGAATGCCACCTGCAAACACTTGTAGGTTCGTTCGAGGCCCCCGAACTCGCCGGACAAAACTTCCTCGGCTACTGGGGAGGAAGACCGGTTGAAGAACTCATGGAAATGGTGATATCGATGCCACCGGGCGAGGAGGGCTCGCTCGCTCAAGCCGTATACGCAAACATCGTCGCTTATCTTCTGGAGAGAAACGGATTCCCGTCTGGCTCTGCGGAACTCGTAGCTGATGCAACTGGCACACTGGAAGGCTCTACGGGACCACAAGAGACACCTACTACCACCCCGACCCGAAGTACTGGCCCAGCGACCCCGACCGGGGCAGCATTCGGTGGACGTGGCAGTGCCTCCGGTGGTGGTACATCTACATTCCATGAGGTTACAGACTTCCGTCCAGTAACTGATGAGGAGTTGGTGAGCCCCGACCCTGGGGATTGGCTGATGTATCGGAGGACCCTGGATAGCCAAGGATATAGCCCGCTTGATCAGATCAACCGTGAAAATGTAACTGACCTGAGACTGGCCTGGGTTTGGGCAATGGAAGAGGGGGCCAACCAACCCACGCCGCTCGTCCGTGGGGGGGTTATGTATCTCACACACCCCATGAACACCATACAGGCGCTCGACGCAGCGACTGGTGAGCTACTATGGGAATACCAAAGAACTTTCCCAGAAGGGTATCGTGCATTCTTCTCCCAACTCCGCTCGATTGCAATCTACGAGGATAAGATTTTCGTCCCTACCAAGGACGCTTGGCTAGTCGCCCTAGACGCAAGAACAGGCGAGGTGGTTTGGGAGACCCAGATAGCTGATTACCAGCAAGGCTACACAAATGTCGCGGGACCGATCGTAGCTCGTGGAAAAGTGATCAACGGCATTAATGGTTGCGGGCGATTCTTCGAAGAATCGTGCTTTATTACGGCGCACGACGCGGCAACTGGCGAGGAACTCTGGAGGACCTTCACAATCGCCCGACCGGGTGAATTCGGTGACGACACCTGGGGGAACATCCCATTCGAACTACGTGGTGGTGGAGATGCCTGGATTACGGGGAGCTACGACCCGGATTTGGATCTCATCTACTGGGGAACAGCGCAGGCAAAGCCTTGGGTACCAGCTAGCCGAGGTATGACTACAGCGGACGCTGCCCTTTACACGAACTCTACACTCGCGATCGACCCAGAAGATGGCCGGATTGTATGGTATAGGCAGCACGTGCCAGGAGAAGCTCTCGATCTCGATGAGACATTTGAACAGGTATTGATTGATCGGAATGGTGAGAAGCTTCTCTTCACAATCGGAAAGCACGGTATCCTATGGAAGCTGGACCGTATGTCCGGCGAGTTTTTTGGGTATAAAGAGACCGTATACCAGAATGCATTTGATTTCATCGACCCCAATACGGGAGCGGTCACCTACCGACAAGATATTCAGGAGGCAAAAATAGGAGAGTTCGTTTCGGTATGTCCAAGCACAGCTGGGGGACATAATTGGCCAGCGATGGGGTACAGTCCGGAAACCAATTCAGTCATTATCCCACTAAGTCAGACCTGCCTGAACATCTCCGGGCGAGAGATTGCTCTCGAAGTTGGCTCCGGCGGAACAGGCGCAGCACGTAGCTGGGAAGAGATGCCCGGTACAAATGGGAATCTTGGTAAGCTTGCTGCTTACGACATCGACACCCTAGAGGAACTTTGGAGCGTCGAACAGCGTGCGTCTTTCCTGACTGCCGCACTCCCGACCGCGGGCGGGATCGTATTCGCTGGAGACCTCGATCGTTACTTCCGGGCATATGACGTGAGAACCGGTAGCACTTTGTGGCAAACCAGACTGGGCACCTCCGTTCAAGGATTCCCAGTCACATACAGCGTAAACGGTGAGCAGTATGTAGCGGTGTCGACAGGCTTAGGAGGAGGCAGTCCGCGAGATGTCCCGCGGAGGGTGTCACCAGAGATTAGACACCCACGGACAGGTAATGCGCTTTATGTCTTCAAACTCCCTTCGGGTTGAGATAAAGAGCATGTGGCTGATTAGACTATGGCAGTGTACGTGAAAGGTCCGCGCATCTTGAAGCTTTTGCTCACCGTTGTTGCCTTGCTTTGTTCACTGCCAGTGCCAGCTAATGCCCAGATAGAGGTCGCTGAAGCATCGATCACTGAACTTCAGGAAGCGATGGAAGCTGGGGCTGTGACGTCCGCAGATATTACTAGAATGTATCTCTCCCGGATTCGGGCTTACGACAAGGATGGCCCAGTCCTGAACGCGATGATTTGGGTAAACTGGGATGCGCTTGCGGAAGCTCAAATGCTTGACCGTGAGCGTGCGCGAACTGGTCCGAGAGGAGCCCTACACGGTATCCCGATCATTCTCAAGGACAACTACGATACATTCGAATTACCCACGAGCGCTGGGACACTCGCCCTTGCCGCGAACATTCCTCCTGACGATGCCCGGCAAGTGCAGAAACTCCGGGAGGCTGGAGTAGTTATTCTTGGAAAGTCGAACATGCATGAGTTGGCAAGCGGCATCACAACCATCGGGTCCCTTGGGGGGCAGACCCTCAACCCGTACGACCTACGAAGGAATCCAGGCGGCTCAAGTGGTGGTACTGGAACTGCCATTGCTGCAAGTTTTGCCGCAGTCGGTTGGGGTAGTGATACATGCGGCTCGATTCGTATTCCTTCATCGCAGAACAACCTCGTTGGCCTACGACCCACGAAGGGGCTTTCGAGCATTGACGGGATCATTCCTCTAGCTCATAGCCAGGATGTGGGGGGGCCACTGGCTCGAAGCATAGAGGACTTAGCGATTGCACTCGACGCAACTATCGGTGCTGATCCTGCTGATCCTGCTACAACAATACTGGAAGGAAAAGAGCTCCCAAGTTTTATCAACGCTCTAAACCCGAGCGCTCTTTCCGGCGCACGCATCGGGATCCTTGAGTCATACTTTGGTGAAGGGGGTGTAGAAGCACCAGCGGCGAATGTCGTCCGTCGAGCAATCGCGAAAATGGTTGAATTAGGTGCTGATACGATCACGGTTGAGATCCCAAATCTTCAAGATCTTATCTCCGGTTCAGGGGTGATCGGTCACGAGTTCAAGTGGGACCTCATAGATTATTTGGCAGCCGTGCCCGATGCCCCAGTGAGTTCACTTGAGGAAATGCTCGAATTGGGATTGATCCATGAGGCTCTTACTCCTGGGATGCGCAGGAGAAATGCTCCGGAAAGCAGAGATACGGATGCTTATACGATAGCCCTGGCCAAAAGAGAGCCACTCAGAAACGCTGTCGTATCAATGATGGAAGAAAATCAAGTCGATGCACTAATCTATCCAACTATGCGAGAGCCACCTTCAATTATTGGCCAACCCCAGAGGGGTTCTAACTGCTCACTGAGTGCGAACACAGGACTTCCAGCACTGAGTATTCCAGCGGGATGGACAGGAGGACTGCCTATCGGACTTGAGTTATTGGGGCGTAGTCTCGATGACGCCCGCTTGATTGCTCTGGGGTACGCATATGAACAAGCAACAAACCACAGGCGCACACCGTTAAGCACCCCACCTCTATTGAGTGGTAGGGGCCCAAAACCCATAACCTTTACTGTGCGGACAACAACTGCCAGTGCTCCAAGATCCACTGTACGCCCTAGGGCAAGGGTGCAGTTCACATACAACTCTCTAACTGGAACGCTCGCATACAATATTCGTGTGTCAGGTGTCAGAGCCGACGATGTCTTCGCCGTCGTCCTCAGTACCAACGATGAGGAAGGCCGGCCCTATATTGAGCGACGCCTCGCAGGGCCAAGCGTTTCACCTGCCCAGGGAATGCTCACCTTGGACACAGATGAGCGTGAACAGCTCGAATCTGGTGAATTCTACTTGGAGCTTATGACTCGTAACCACCCCTTTGGTACAGGCAGGAAACAAGTGCTACCCGTTCGTCGGTAGCTACCTCTAGGATTTACGGCAACCGCTAATCCCTTCAGGCTCCAGTTAGCTAGGTATCAGCCACCCGCCTGGATGTTCGCAGCAATAGCTTGGACCTCATCTAGGACCCTGAGCAGATTCCCACTCCAGAGCATTCCAATCTGCTCTTCCGTGTAGCTTCGGCGAACCAACTCAAGTGTCACA
>Ga0209228_1001874_pt1 | contig 10325 bp, 9 predicted proteins | sample METZYME_3_150m_FD_187547 | JGI IMG/M metagenome (GOLD analysis project Ga0209228, IMG submission 187547) | Marine microbial communities from oxygen minimum zone in mesopelagic equatorial Pacific - METZYME_3_150m (SPAdes) (version 2) | ecosystem: Environmental > Aquatic > Marine > Oceanic | place...
TTAGCCATTAGCGGTTTTTACTCATTCAGATATATCAGTAACCACACCAGCACCTACAGTGTGACCGCCTTCACGGATTGCAAAACGAAGTTCCTTATCCATGGCGATCGGTGTGATCAATTCAACATTAAATTCAACATTATCTCCAGGCATAACCATCTCAGTACCCTCAGGTAGGGTAACAACGCCCGTTACATCAGTTGTACGAAAATAGAACTGGGGACGATACCCGTTAAAAAACGGAGTATGACGACCTCCCTCCTCCTTCTTCAATACATACACACTGGCTTTAAACTTTGTATGGGGTGTAATAGAACCCGGCGCTGCCAATACCATCCCGCGACTCAAGTCTTCCTTATCCACACCACGTAAAAGCAAACCTGCATTATCACCAGCCTGCCCCTGATCCAGAAGTTTCCTAAACATCTCAACACCGGTGACCGTAGTCTTACTATCTGCGCCCATACCCAAAATAGATACTTCATCACCTACTTTGATAATACCTCTCTCAACACGACCTGTGCCTACCGTGCCACGGCCTGTAATAGAAAAAACGTCCTCTACAGGCATCAGAAACGGTTTATCCACGTCCCGTTCCGGCTCAGGAATAAAACTGTCGCACGCTTCCATCAATTCAACAACACATTTATTGGCGGCCTCATCACCAGGCGAATTCAAAGCATTTAATGCAGAACCTTTAATGATGGGAGTATCATCGCCTGGAAACTCATACTCATTCAACAGATCACGGAGTTCCATCTCAACCAGTTCCACCAACTCTTCGTCATCTACCTGATCTGTCTTATTCATAAAAACAACGATGGAAGGAACATTCACCTGCTTCGCAAGAAGCACATGTTCACGGGTCTGAGGCATGGGACCATCTGCAGCAGATACAACCAATACAGCACCATCCATCTGAGCTGCTCCCGTAATCATATTCTTAATATAATCTGCGTGTCCAGGACAGTCTACGTGGGCATAATGACGATTCTCCGTCTCATACTCAACATGAGCGGTCTGGATCGTGATACCACGCTCCCTTTCCTCTGGAGCATTATCAATATTATCAAACGTCATTGCCTCTGACAAACCACGGGCACTCTGCACCATCGTGATCGCTGCTGTCAGCGTCGTCTTACCATGATCCACATGACCTATCGTCCCTATGTTCACGTGAGGCTTAGTTCTTTCAAATTTTTCCTTTGCCATTGCTTGGAAACTCCTTTTTATTCTATTTTTTTCTATTTCTAATTCGGCGAGCCTACGACCGGACTTGAACCGGTGACCTCTTCCTTACCAAGGAAGTGCTCTACCGACTGAGCTACGTAGGCAACTCGAGCGAGTGATCGGGATCGAACCGACATCACCAGCTTGGAAGGCTGGGGTTCTACCATTGAACTACACTCGCGAACGGTGGGGAGAGAAGGATTCGAACCTCCGAAGGCATACGCCGGCAGATTTACAGTCTGCTCCCTTTGGCCGCTCGGGCATCTCCCCCAAAATCGTCTTTTCAAAAAACAGCTCATGTTGAGCCACCGAGAGGACTCGAACCTCCGACCGACTGATTACAAATCAGTTGCTCTACCAACTGAGCTACGGTGGCGTGTAGCACAATTATGAATTAAAAAAAAGAAATTTGTTTTAATTTACTTTATTGGTTGAACAAATCTTCACTCTACGAAGATGTGATAACTTTGTGCACAGCCTATGAAATTACTTAAATAACTAAAATTAATTCAATATAAAAATTTAAAAGAATAACAAAATTATAATTAGTGGCACAGATATTGTTATCTAAGCCTTTTTTAGCTTTTGTCCATACTGTGTATCTTCCACTTTCCAACCGTGTTTTCTTAGTGTAGTCCTCAGTGCATCAGACCGTGCCCAATCTTTTTCATCCCTTGCCTGCCGGCGAGAATTTAATAAAATTTGTATTTCATCTGGGATATCTAGTTCACCTTCTTTCACAAATCCAAATATTGAGTTGAAGGATGATAAAAAAGCCCATGCTTGTCCTATTTCAGTATCTGTGATTCTAATATCCGTAATTCTTTTATTTGCCGACTTCATCCATTCCAGGAAGATTGCTAAAGCGCGCGGCGTATCCAAATCATCATTCATGGATGCTTTGAAAGCTTCATAAACATCTGGGAATGATCCATCTGATAATTGTCCGGCATTGTTTCTTTCAAGCAATGAATGAAAATCAGTCATACGCTGGACAATCTTATCGCTCTCATGTTTTTTATCAACTGAAAACGATATTTTTGTTCGATAATGTCCTGATAACAACTGGTAACGGATAGATTCAGCTGAAAATCCCAGATCTTTTAGGTCTGCAATTCGGTAAAAATTCCCAAGAGATTTACTCATCTTCCCTCCATCAACTAAAAGGAATTCCGAATGCAGCCAGTAATTCACAAATTTTTTCCCAGTTGCACATTTTGACTGGGCAATCTCATTTTCATGATGGGGAAACATATTATCTACCCCTCCGCAGTGAATATCGAAATGATCCCCTAAGGTATCGCTGCTCATTGCAGAACATTCAATGTGCCAGCCTGGACGCCCTTTACCCCATGGTGCATCCCACACCGTATCTCCATCCTCTTCCTTCCAACCTTTCCACAATGCAAAATCCTGCGGAGACTCTTTATCATACTCATCGTCCTGAACACGGTTAGATTGTTTTTGTTCTACCAGTTTGATGTTGGTGAGTTGTCCATATTCAGGAAAGGATTGAATATTAAAATAAATTGATCCATCATCCTCCCTGTATGCCATTTCTTTTTTTATAAGGATCTCAATCATTTTGATCATTGTTGGAATATAATCCGTAGCCCGTGGGAAATGGTCCGCTGGAATTATTTTTAACCATTCCAGATCTTCCATGAAGTGGGATGTATAACGTTCAGTTATTTCTTGTAACCTTACCCCTTTATCACCTGCTTTTTTAATCGTTTTATCATCCACATCTGTTATGTTCATAACGTGTTTTACTTCATATCCCGAATGGAGCAACCAGCGTTTTAAAATATCTTCAAATATAAACGTTCGAAAGTTTCCTATGTGTGCAAAATCATATACAGTTGGTCCACAGGTATAAAGTCCCACTTTACCTTCATGAATCGGTTTAAAAGATTCTTTTGTCCTGGTATACGAATTATAGAATTGAAGTGCCATCTATAGACTTAATTCAATGATATTTTTAATCAGGACCTGGAAAGATACGCCTTCCGCTTGGACAGATTTTGGGACTAAACTTGTGGATGTCATTCCTGGAAGCGTATTCATTTCTAAAAAATAATGATTACCTGAATTATCTAATAAATAATCCGCCCGAGCATAAACTTTACATCCCAACAAACTAAATAACAATTCAGTATCTTTTTTAATCGAAATCGTTAAACCATCATCCAACTCAGCCGGGCAAATATATTTACTCATGCCTGGAGTATATTTACATGTGTAATCGTACACCTTATGGGATGGCTCTATTTCAACAATCGGATATGCTTCACATCCAAGCACAGTTACGGTCAACTCCCGACCTTCAATATATTTTTCAACCATTATCTGAGATCCATGTTTGAATGCTTCCTGAATTGCAGTTTCTATTTCAGATTCATTATTTACAATATTCAGGCCAATGGTACTGCCCTGCTCATTGGGCTTTACGACAAATGGTAACCCAACTGTAGGTTTATCCTTTACAGTATAAAGTGATTCCCATTCTGCTGTTTTTACGCCATGAATACTCGCTAAATCTTTACTCCGGGCTTTATCCATACATAGGGCTGATGCTGCCGAGCCCGATCCAGTGTATTTGATTTCGTTTTGATCCATCCAGGCTTGAATTTTCCCATTTTCACCTATCCCGCCATGCAATGAGTTAAAAATGATATCTTGATTTTTTAAATTATGAATCAATTTTTGATAATTATTTTCAAAGGGGAATTCAGTTGTTTTGTAACCAAGTGATTTGCATGCATCTGAAACCGCTTTCCCCGATGATAAGGAAACATTTCGCTCTTCGCTCGGGCCTCCCATAAGTATCCCTACCTTCAATGACATAGTTTCTTTGTCCCTTTGCTAAGGTCATCCACAATGTAAGTTGGCATTTCATACTCAGGGAGTGTATTCATCGTTTCAGCTCCGCGCCCTGTAAGAACCAGCATGGTATCCATGCCCAACATTTCGCCGGCTTTAATATCAGCTGTAGAATCTCCTACCATCAAACAATCCATCAAAGTTAATCCATGGTCCATTTCAGCTTCCAGAAACATACCGGGCCCAGGTTTTCGTCTTTCGGTAGCTTGCTCAGGATGATCGGTGCAAACATAAATACCAAGAAGCGGTATCCCATTCTTTTTGAATTCCTGTTGAATAAATGAATGGATTTCATCCAAATCATCGGACTGGATCAAACCCCTGTTGATGCCCGATTGATTTGTTACAATGCAGAACCTGTTTCCTGCAGAAGCCATTTTTTTCAGGGATGGTAGAGTATTGTCAAAGAATGTAAAATCATCCAAAGAGCTAATATATCCCGGATCCGGATTTAAGGTGCCATCTCGGTCTAAAAATATGCAGTCATAGTGTTTCATTGAATGGTTTTCACTTCTTTGAGACTCACATTTCCCAGCATAAAATAGACCGCACCAACTAGAACCAATGGGAAATACGAAATAGCGTGCGAAACGATTGCGTAGGTCAGGGCTTTATCACTTGAAATATTAAAGACCATTATAAGACTGTATTTTATCCCTGCATCATAAGTGCCGGCAGACCCTGGAAGGGCAGGAATTCCAATAACAATACTGCCCAGAACCAGTAAGATTCCAGTTCCAACAAACCCCAGTGAAAGGCCACAGGCATCAAGAACGATCATTGTGCTACAATAATAAAAACCCCAGAGCACCAAACTGGAAAGAATGATCAACCCTGCATGATTGGTTTTTTTTATGATTGTTATACCCTCGAAAATACGATTTACAGCAGAAAATAGTTTTTGACCATAATGAGAGTTTAAAATTGCCATGTGCTCTATTTTTCCAAGCCAATTGAAATGTGCTGTAAAAAAAATCAATACAATCAAAAAGACCGTAATTCCTGTAAACACAAACGCTCCAAACCGGGTATAATCATCTTCAAAGGGAAACCATGGGATTGTCAAAGCAAAAATAAACACAACGATCACCAGATCTAAGATCCGTTCCAATATCACAGTTCCAAAAGCCTGCATCACAGTTATTTGCCTGCCTTTGGCAACCGCATAGGCTCTCAGTAACTCACCCAGACGAAAGGCTAAAATCCCATTGCCAAAATACCCAACCAGTGTTGCGCCAAATAAGGGATGAAGTGGGATTACTTCAACTGGGTTCATCAATACCTGCCACCGGTAGGCTCTTACAATACAGCTTATTATTAGCAATAGACTCGCAATATAAACACTGGTGTAATTGACCTGTTGAATCTGGATGACCAATTCGCCAAAATCATCACCCTTGAATGCAAGGTAGATTCCAACGGCACTTATTATGCCAACAAGAAGTAATTTAAAATATCTATTCACGCAAGTCGATGATCTCAAATCCCTGTATATCCAGTTGTGGAATGCCTTTATTCTTAACAGGTTCCGATGAATTGACTTTAATTCTAATTTCTGAGTCCTCGGTTGGCCTTAATATAATATGTCTAGGTTTTCCTGTTCCAGGAACGGTCCATAGTGTACCTGATATGTCCCAATCCTTTAAAATAAAAGGAATGCGAAAACCGTTTTTCTCCATAAGTATCTCCCCAATCTGGATCGCATTTTCATTTCCGGATAATACATCAAAAACAGTTACATCTCCTGGTATGGTTGAATCATAAATGACCTGCTTCGTGGTTTTATTTATGGTTGTAATCGTTCCACTGTTATAGGTGATTCGTTGATTTTGATCATCAAAGGTGTAGCGGTCATTACCTGTATAATAGAGTGTTCCGGAAGATTCAAATCGGTCACCTAACTGTTCCTGATAAAAATCAATCTCCAGTAGACGTCCACCTAGGACATCCATATAAGATTGAAATTGTTTATAAGGGCTGTCTTGGGCACCAATTGCCTGAGCAAGAAGAGATAAGATAAAAATGGTTTGTTTCACAAGTCATGAATCCCTTATCATTTCGAGATAGGTTTCATCTACCAATACTTCCCTGGCCTTGCTGCCTGTAAAAGGACCTACGACACCAGTCTGCTCCATTTCATCAATTAACCTTGCAGCGCGGGAATACCCAATTTTAAGTCGCCTCTGTAAAAGTGAGATCGACCCTTGTTGATGCGTAATAACAAGCGCTACTGCTTCATTGAATAATTCATCCGTACCTGTTTCACTGCCATCGATTCCAAATTCTGAAACCTGAGCTTCCCTAACAGATGGTAGAATTATTTCTTCAGGCTTTGGTTGGTCGGAGATGTGATTCATAACTGCTTCAATTTCTTCCAAAGATAAAAATGCATTGTGCATCCTGAATACATCTGAACTCCCTGTGCCAAGGTGCAGCATATCGCCCCGTCCGATCAACTTATCCGCACCCGGCTGATCAATGATCGTCCTAGAATCAATCTTACTGGCTACTTGGAATGCTATTCGGGATGAGAAATTTGCTTTTATAACTCCTGTGATCACATCTACTGATGGCCGCTGGGTTGCAATCACTAAATGGATACCTACGGCACGGGATAATTGAGCTAGCCTGGCTATTGGTGCCTCCACATCTTTTGCGGATAGCATCATCAGATCTGCTAGTTCATCCACAACCAGAACAATGTACGGCATTATAGGTTCATCGTCCTTTTTCATTTTCTCATTGTATTCACTAATATTCCGAACCACAGCATCAGCCAGTACATTATAGCGTCGGTCCATTTCTTTCTCTAAGGCACGAAGTGCTAAGATTGCATTGTCCACTGATGTTACAATGGGCTCGGGGATATCTTCCATTTTTAAAAGATGATACCCATCCAACTCTTTAAAGAGGGTCATCTCAACCTTTTTCGGATCAATCATAACAAATTTCACCTCATCCGGTGTTGCCCTGTACAAAATTGAACATATGATGGTATTGATACAAACCGATTTTCCTGAACCGGTTGTTCCAGCAATGAGAAGATGGGGCATTTTAGCCAGGTTTAAAGTGCTTATTTCACCAGATGTCGTTTTACCAATGGCAAGGGTCAATAGGGATGATGCTTCCGCAAATTCCTGACTGTTCACAACAGATTTAAAATAAACAGTTGCTGGATTCTTGTTTGGAATTTCAATGCCCACAGAAGATTTTCCTGGAATCGGTGCTATGACCCTGACGCTGCTCGCTTTCATTACCCGTGCCAGATCATCTGCAAGTTGAACAAACTTATTCACTCTGATGCCTTCGGCTGGTTCAACTTCAAATAATGTAATGATCGGGCCGGGATGCACATTGACCACCTTACCTTCTACTCCGAAAGTAGACATGGACTGAGTTAAATAATTCGCACGTTCAACCAATTCGTCCCGGCTAAGATTATCAGAGATAGTAACGGGGTTTGCAAGTAATTCTGAAGAAGGGAGTTGGTATTTTCGTTTTGGTTTTTGTCTTTCCACTACTGCATCGATATCCACTTCTTCTGTCTTTGCTATCTCTTCAATATTCAAATCTTCCTTGCTGTCCATTTCCAATTCGGGTTCATGATCTTCGCTTTTATATTCTTCTGGGCCAGCCTGATCCGCTACAACTCCAGGGCTTTTTCCTGCTATGAAATGGTCATCTCTCACATCTGAATCATCTTCAATTTCTTCTTCTGGATATTCTGTTTCCTGTACGGTCTCAGTCTCTTCTGGATCAATATTTAATTGTTCAGGTTCTTGATCTTTAGCTTCGTTCGCTGTCGAATCTCTTTCTTTCTGAGCATCAATTTTAGATTTCAGATCCTGGGTATGTTTCCGTTTTGCATCTTCTTTTTCCTCCTGCTTTTTCTTTTGAGCCTCCTTTGTCCTCCAGGTTTCCCATTTCTCTTTTCCGGATGCAAAAGGTCTGTAATAATCCAGGTTAAAATATCCCCGAATGACCATTAAGTATCCCGCAATGAGAAATAGCGCTGTTCCCCAGATACTTAGCCAGTCCAGAAATAACTCTGCCAGTACGCCACCAACAAGACCAGATCCCAGGTAGCTCACCGGTTCTTCTCCTGGAACCTGGATACTCAGGACGCCCACAGTTACCGATATAAGCACCATGATACCCAACCCGTAAGCAGATCCGCGAATAATCTCAGTTAATTCTTTTTTTGAAAAAAGGAACCATCCCCATACGAAGCCAAGCAGAGGTATGATGATGGTAGAAAAGCCAAAACCGAGTTTGATAAATAAATGAGAAGTAAAAATACCCAGGATTCCCATGGGGTTGGTGACCTGGACATTTGAAGAGATAGATGGTTCTTCGCTGGTGTTGTATCCAATAAGACTGACCGAGATAAAAACGGATAGTGCAATAGTGAGGATACCGAGTATTTCTAAACGACGTTCATTCTCCATGAAATGTACTTCTGATATGTGGAATTACCGGTAGAGATTATACGATTTTTTACCCGATTATTGAACAGTAAACTCACTAATCAAGTACAGAACTATTTACAAATCACTAGTTAATTAATCCATTAAGGAACCCTTAGTATAAAAAGGTGGTTTCACAATTACTGCTGGTTTTTTCTTCCCGCGAATATCAATCATAAGGTTAGTGCCTGCCTCCGTATAGGGTGTATTCACAAAACCAATCCCTATCCCCTTTTCTAAAGATGGACTCATAGTACCACTGGTAATTACACCTACTAATTCTTCATCGATGAATATAGGGCATCCATTTCGTGGGATAGCTTTTTCGGCCATTTCTATGCATACCAGGCGCCGTGTAACGTTTTTCTTGGCCTTCAGCAATGCTTCTTTACCAATGAACTCATCCTTTTTCAGCCGCGTTATCCAGCCTAATCCTGCTTCGATAGGATTGGTTGTTTCATCAATATCATTTCCATACAATGTATATTTCATTTCCATTCTAAGCGTGTCTCTACAGCCCAAACCTACGGGTTCAATGCCATGGTCCAAACCTGCATCCATAATCTGAGTCCAAATATTGATGATATCATCCGAAGTGGAATATATTTCATACCCTAATTCTCCCGTATACCCAGTCCGTGATATAATGGCTTCTCGACCACTTACCTTTCCATCAATAAAATGATAAAATCGAAGATTACTCAAATTAGAATCCGTTAACATTTGCAGAATATCTTTTGAACGAGGTCCTTGGATTGCAATCAAAGCCATTTTTTCACTTATATCCTTGATTGTAACATTTCCTTGAATGTTTGATGTTAGCCATGCCAAATCTTTTTCTCGGTTGGATGCATTAACAACCGCCATGAATTCATCTTCTTTTTTATAGACTAGAAGATCATCGATAATCCCTCCATGCTCATAACACATTGCAGAATAATGCGCCTGTCCCACTTCTAATGATTGCACATCATTTACCGTGACTTTTTGGAGAAACGTTCCTGCATCTGTGCCAGAAATAATGAATTCACCCATATGGCTTACATCAAACAATCCTGCTTTCGATCGAACAATCATGTGTTCATGGTTAATCCCAGAATATTGAGTTGGAAGAAGGAAGTCTCCAAATGAGACCATATTCCCCCCCAAATCAACGTGGGTATGATATAAAGGAGTTTTCTTATCACTCATTTCAATCTTCTATCCAAGATTTTAGTTTACCCATTCCTTCCTTGATATCTTCTTGCTCGATGCCGGAATAGGCAAAACGAATGTAGTAGTTCTTTTCATCAGTCAGAGGCGACCCAAAATGGTGCCTGGAGCAAAATGAAACACCCGTAGCTTCTAAAACATCGGTTCGAAATAAATCCAGATCAGTATACCCCTTTTTTGCCATAACACCGGTAACATTTGGAAATAAGTAAAAAGTGCTGTCCGGTAATTGAAGGGTTACCCCATTAATTTTATTTAATTCCGCAAAACAGATATCTCTGCGGGATTTTAATTCGGATAAAATCCGTTTAGAGCCGGACTGGTCTTCATGAATAATCTCTGCCAAGGCATGCTGAATGAAATGATTCGTGCAGGATTCATCATTGATGTTGAAACGAGCCATATGTCTGATGACTTTTTTAGGACCGATGGATGCACCAACGCGCCATCCCGTCATTGCAAATTTTTTAGAAAAGGTATATAAAATCACGGTACGTTTTTTCATCCCAGGAATACTGACAATCGAGCGTGGAG
>Ga0209228_1001875_pt1 | contig 10324 bp, 9 predicted proteins | sample METZYME_3_150m_FD_187547 | JGI IMG/M metagenome (GOLD analysis project Ga0209228, IMG submission 187547) | Marine microbial communities from oxygen minimum zone in mesopelagic equatorial Pacific - METZYME_3_150m (SPAdes) (version 2) | ecosystem: Environmental > Aquatic > Marine > Oceanic | place...
GTACCCCTATCGGTGAGGATCCAGCCGCTGTCCCTGTCCGTGCTCCACGATGAAACTATTCTCTCGCCTGCAATCGATGCGTCGAAGTCAACGGCATCGGAGTACTCCAGCCATGGGAACGCCGCGCTCAGGCTGAGATCGTGTTCTATCAGGCTGAAGGGGGTTACGATGACGAGCGAACGGTCCCCGTGCTGGTGCGAAAGCCCCGTGAAGTGACCTTCGGCACCGCTGAGTTGAACGATTTCCATCCTTGAGATTGGGGGCTGATCACTATCAAGGGAGATAGTGGCGACATTACGGTCGCTCGAGACTGCCACGCACTCATCACGCTCCCCTGTCGGACACTGGACATCAGACCACGGGTAATACGTCCCGCCTATCCAATTAAGAGAGTGATCCCGGTCGATGACTCCGATTCCATCCAAGACGCTAGACACCACGCAGAGCATCAGCGAGGGGTGGCAGTCGATGCCTGAGATGTCACTGGCACCCCGTCCCAGAATCGGATGCACCTCCGCACCTCCGTCTTCAGCCGCCCTCATCCTCCAGAGCCAGCCGTCCTCCCCTCCAACATAGGCCCAGGAACCCCCGGTGTTCCATGCGACCGCAGTCAACTTCGTTTGCCCGAACTCGATCTGGCCGCCAGCGTTGGTGATTGAATGGTCTTCCCGGGCGTACCTGAGTACCTGCCCTTCATTGCCGACGATGAATGCTGTCTGACCTCCAGGGTGAAAGTCACCATCGTTCAAATCCACCTCGCTGTTCCAGAGCAGTTCTATCCGAGTCTCCGGATCCGTAGTGCTGACGAGTTCAAGATACGCATCTGCACCGAATACTACTGCCCATTCTCCCACAGGGTCGAGTGCCGCCCCATTCAATCCTAGATCCTCCTCTGCCAAGCTGACCACGTCATACATGTTCACGGCCGAATCAGCACTCGCTGCTGGGACCGTCATCAGCAAGACGCAGGCCACAGCCAATGCACTGGCGACCCTTTGCCGCATGCCCGCCCGACAGGTGATGCCTGTTTAGCCCGTTCGACACACACCCCGATGAAGCCTGACTCGCAACAGCATTCAAGAAGGTCCCAGCCAGCGCCCGGACATGGAGAGATTCGATGTCAAGCGCGGACTGGTAAAGCAGGTCACTGCAGATGGAGGACTGGCCGCTCTGGCACGTAGGCACTTCGAGAATGTAGAGGGCACGGGAGGGAACTCTTTCAGCGCCTCTCATGGTATTATGACCTCGATAGCGGCAAGCTACAACGAACAGGGCGCGCTGGTGGCAGAGGTGACCAATGTGCCTCCGAATTTCGACGATCCGGAAGCGATGAAGGCAGCCATGGATGCCCGTAGTAGATGGACGACTTTCCTCGACGAAGCCACCGGCTACGACTCCAAGCAGAGGGGCAACAAGGCCAAGGAATGGGGCAAGAAGGCGAGCAAGTCCAAGTCAGCGATATCAGCGGCGCGACATTTCATGAGAATGTCCGAAAACCTGTCCGATGAGGTGCGGGAGCAGGCAGAGTCTATGATTGAGGAAATCGAGGCCGCGCTGGAGCAAGGTGACAATACTAGAGCTGCAGGACGCGCGGAGAAACTGTCGAAATCACTCGAATGAGGTGAATCATGAGTCAAGACGACCCCCTATCGTCGCTCGACGAGGAGGGTCGCGCGCGCATTGAGAGGATGTTCTCAGGGTGCGCCGAGGTGGTAGGATTGGGGCATGTGGCTTCCGTGATGGAAGGAGGCCCTACGCACTCGGGTGACGGCCAGCTTGTCGCTTATATCGGACTCGAGCCGAGCGGAAAGGCGCATCTAGCATACATTCTCCTCGCCGACACCATTCGCAACATGCTTGATGAAGGCGTCAATGTCATCATCCTACTCGCAGACTGGCACGCATGGGTCAATGACAAGTTCGACCGCGACATGGGCAAGATCACGCTCGCTGGAGAGTACATGACAGAGGTCTTCCGAGCCCTGCTCGGTAATCTGGAGGAGGGTGAAGGACCGGGCCAGTTGAGGTTCCTAAGCGCATCCGAGTTGATGGACTCCGGCAAGTACTGGGAGAGAGTCTTGCGCTGCTCGAAGAACATGAGCCTCTCTAGGGTGCGCAGGACGTTCAGCATCATGGGCCGCGACGAGGACTCTTCTGACCACGACCTCGCCGCCTTCTACTACCCGGCTCTGCAGGCCGCCGACATCTTCGAGCTCGGAGTCGACATCGCATTTGGCGGTATGGACCAGCGCAAGGCGCACATGTACATGCGCGATGTTGCCGACAGGTACGGCTGGACCAAGGCCACCTGCATTCACACCCCTATGATATCGGGGCTCAAAGGCCCTAGCGGCAGGATGGAATCATTCGACCACAAGATGTCGAAGTCTGAACCCGGTAATGCCATCCTCTTGGATGATTCACCCGATACGGTGCGCGCGAAGATGGGAAAGGCATTCCTTGAGGTGGGCAGCGCCGACTCCCCGGTGTTCGAGATAGCCCAGCACATCGTACTCCCGAACAGCGGCTCGATCCAAGTCATTCCAAAGCCTGAGTACGGCGATCCTTCGACTTGGGATGATTTGCAGTCTTTCACCGAAGCCGTCGCAAATGGGACGGTACACCCTCTCGATGCTAAAATGGCCGTGGCAGAAGGCCTCGTAGAGGCCTTGGCCCCGATTTCGAAACATTTCGCTGACAAATCTGAATTACTCAGCTCGATGAACCGACTAACCGGCTCTCAGTAAATCGTTTTTGATTGTTTTTCCCATTGGATTTGTAGGGCGAGGCCTCATAACCTGTACTCTACCGGGCGGGACCAAAGGTGGGCGGATGGTTTCAGTTGGCATCGATGACGTCGCAATCCACTTTCCCCGGCTGTACTTCGACATGGAGGACTTCGCCAAACTGCGAGGTGCCGATTTTGGCAAATTGAACCGTGGCCTCGGACTCGCCGCCATGGCGATTCCGGATGTCCACGAGGACACCGCTACGATGGGGGCCAACGCCGTTCGCAGACTCATTGACCGCAACGGCATGGACCCGTCTACAATTGGGAGGATCTACCTCGGCACCGAGTCGGCCCTCGACGGCTCGAAGCCCACAGCCACCTACATCATGGACATGCTCGAGCAACGATACGCTCCGACCCACGGCAAGGACTGCTTCCGCAACTGCGATGTCGTCGACCTGACATTCGCTTGCATCGGCGCTGTCGATGCCATGCACAACACACTCGACTGGGTCGCCCGTGGCGGCGAGGACAAGGGCCGAGTCGGAATCGTTGTCTTCGCTGACAACGCCAAGTACGACATCGGCTCCTCCGGTGAGTACACGCAAGGCGCTGGTGGTGGCGCCATCTTGATCCGCCACAACCCGCGACTGCTGGAGATACCCGATATCTGGGGCGTCTCAACGATGCCGGTGCACGACTTCTTCAAGCCTCGGCGTGAGGTCGATACCAGGACAATCGTCGAGAATGTGCTCGACCTCGCCAGAGAGAGCGGCGAGAAGGTCAGGGAGGGTCTGGCCGAGCGTATCCTCAAGCATCTGCCCAGATCCTCGAAGAAGGACGATGTGATGTTTGAGAACCCGACGCTCCAGATACACAAGGACACCCCTGTTTTCGACGGCCAGTACTCGAACCGTTGCTACTCAGAGTCGGTCAAGCAGGCTTTCATCAACTTCCGCATCAAGGCTATCCGCGAAGGCAGGTACGACCCTGAGTCCGATGAGATACTCACCGAACAGTGGAGCCGAATCATCGTCCACCTGCCTTACGCCTTCCAAGGCAAGAGAATGTTCCCCGATGTTTTCCGCCACGACCGCCGGCATCTGCCGATGTGGGAGGGAATCGTATCGGAGATCGGCCCCGAGCCGTTTCCGGAGGACTTCCCAGACACTCCCGAAGGGCTCGAGGAGTTTGAGAAGGCAAACGATTCATACCGCCGATTAATCTCCAAGACTGCTGAGTTCAAGCAGTTCGTCGACGATCGCATCGAGAAGACCACTAGGGCTTCCAGCCTCATCGGGAACCAATACACCGGCTCCATCTTCCTCGCGCTGATGTCTTCGATGGAGTCCGATTACATCGAGAACGTGGACATGACCGGCGAGAAGCTTGGATTGTGCGGATACGGTTCTGGCGCCAAGGCGAAGGTCTTCGAGGGTGAAGTACAGCCGCAGTGGCGTGAGATCGCCTCACGATTCCACCTCTTCGAACGTCTCTCATCCCGCCATCCGATTAACAAGACGATTTACGAGGCGCTACATCGCGGCTCTCGCAAGCGCTCGGTCGTTAAGCCCAGCGACGAGTTTGCCCTCGTTGCTATCGGCGGTGAGGGGCAACTCGAGGGACAGCGCGAGTACCGCTGGGTTGAGTAACGACTCAACTTGAGAGTATGTCCGCCAACTCGTCGAGGAACCTATTGACCTCGCCCATCGTGTTGTAGTGTAGCACGCCTACGCGTAGCACGCCCTCTGGTTCGAGGCCGAGAGCCTCGGTGAGTTCAAGGGCGTAGAAGTTCCCCTCCCAGACAAAGATGCCACGTTCCGCTAGTGCATCAGCAATTCGTTTTGGACTCATCGAGTCATGAGTGAAGGAGACCGTGGGCGCCCTTTCGGTCTTGCGCTCAGAGTCGGTGATGCCCCAAATCCTGATTCCATCGAGGGCTTGCAGTCCGTCGATAATCCTCCAACACAGTGACTGCTCGTACTCTTCGATGGCTTTGAAGGCGCACCCTAGTGCCTCTCTTCGACTCAAGTCGCCATCAGAAACGCGGCGCCCTATCCAGGAGATGTGCTCGATAGCCGCGATGGTGCCCGCCATCGCTTCGTGACTCTGAGTACCGGTCATCCATCGGAATGGAATCTCCTCGGTGGCGACCCGGAGCTTGGCTACCGGTAACTCAGCGAGCCTTTCCGAGCGACCCCACAGGACCCCTTGGTGGGTCCCGAAGAACTTGTACGAGGAGCAGGCGAGGTAATCGCAACCCATCGTCTTAACGTTGATGAGACAGTGAGGAGCGTAGTGCACCGCATCGACGAAGACCTCCGCACCGACGGCTCGGGCCTTCTCGGCGATTCCGGATACGTCGTTGATGGTGCCGGATAGGTTCGAGGCAGCACCGATGGCGATGAGTACAGTGTTCTCGTTGATTGAGTTCTCGAGAGAAGCCCGATTGTGAGTACAGTCATCCGGGTCTATGTCGACACGACGAAGGGTAGCGCCTGACCACTCCGCGGCCAGCATCCACGGGCGCACATTTGAATCGTGGTCGAGTCGCGTGACCACGACTTCGTCTCCCGGACTCCAGGTCCTGCTCAGGGCGCTCGCCAGCTGTATGGTGAGACTGGTCATGTTTTGGCCGAACACTATTTCTCTGCGATTCTCACAGCCGACGAAGTCGGCGCAGGCCAGCAACGCGTCATCTATCAGGCTATCCGTTTCCACGGAGGTTGCGAACGACATGCCGACATTGGCGTTCTGGTGCAACAGATAGTGCCTAACGGCATCACCGACCGAATCGGGGGACTGACTGCCTCCTGGTCCGTCGAAGAAGATGGCTTGACGACCGTTGACCATGCGTTGCAGGCCTGGGAACTTGGAGCGTACCTCGTCGATCGGAAAAGCGTCCATGAAACACCTCATTCTGGCGCTATTGAACGGTTGATGACGATCCTTTGCACTTCTTGGGTGCCTTCGTAGATCTGGGTGATCTTGGCGTCTCTGAAGAAGCGCTCGACCGGGAAGTCCGTGGTGTAGCCGTAACCGCCGAGAACCTGCACTGCCCTTTCCGAGACCCACATGGCCGTATCCCCGGCGAACAACTTGGCCATGCTCGCCTCTTTGGTGTGCCTCGGAGAACCGTCCTCGTAGTGCCTCTGCTTAGCCCAAGCAGCCTTGTAGACCATCAACCTAGCCGCTTCGGTACGGGTGGCCATGTCGGCGAGGTAGTTGCCGATACTCTGGTGGTGGGCGATGGGCTTGCCGAAGGCGATTCTTTCGTGAGCGTAGTTCAGTGCCGCCTCGTAGGCCCCCTGCGCGATGCCCAGTGCCTGTGCGGCGATTCCTATCCTGGAATTGTCGAGGGCGTTCATGGCGATGGGAAAGCCATCGCCGGGCCGCTTCAGGACATTTCCAACAGGAACCTTGCAGTCTTCCAGTAGCAGAGAGCAAGTGTCACTAGAGCGGATTCCGAGTTTGTCCTCCTTTTTGCCGACAGAGAAGCCTTCAAACGACTTCTCGACGATGAAAGCGGTTGTCCCACCGTGCTTCTTCTCGCCGTAGTCGGGATGGTCGACATCCTTGGCAAAAAGCACGTAGATGTCGGCATTCGCTCCGTTCGTCACCCACATCTTCTCACCGTTGATGATGTAGTGGCTGCCATCATCGCTCAACTTGGCCCTGCAACTCAGAGCCGCCGCATCAGTCCCGGCGCCGGCCTCGGAAAGTGAGTAGGCGCCGATTTCGCTTCCAGCAAGGCGTGTTAGGTACTCCTTTTTCTGGTTCTCGTTACCGTGCAATGCGATGGTTTTGGAGCACAGTCCAACATGTACGCAGAACATCACGGAGAATGATGGATCGACCCTTGCTAGCTCCTCTACGATGATGGCTTCGGAGATGTCGTCGACGGGGCTGCCGCCGTAACTCTCGGAGATTGTGATTCCCTGCAGTCCGGATTCGCAGAACGCGCGCCATTCGTCCAAAGGAGCTGCCTGCGCCCGGTCCCTCTCAAGGCATGTGGGCGCCAGAACCTCTTCGGAGAAGTCGCGTACCATAGCGCGAATCATAGTCTGTTCTTCGGTCTCACTGTAGTCCATCGCTCTCCCCGCTCAACCGAGTCGGGTTATGTTGTTAACCCCTCTTGATTACTATTTCTGAGTGCATGGCGAATCGAATAGTTCAAATTGGATATCTGAACGCGCGATTCGGAATCGTTATGGTCGCCGGTGATTTTTTCGAATTTAGCATCGCTCATGATCGCAAGTACACACTGGAGCATCTATGGCTTCAGGTGCTCGATGACAAGGCCGAGACCGTCAAGATCGGAATCAGCGAGTTCCTACGTGCGGAGTATGGTGACATCGTACGCGTGGTGCTAACTCGTCCGGAGGATGATAGCGAGTTCAAGCTCGAATCGGATTCAGAGGTCATGGACGACGACTCCCCTGGGATGATGGGCAGTGGTGACGAGTTAGGAGTGGAAGACCTACTGATTACAGTCCTAGCCAACTACGATGGAGATATGGAGACGATTCTGATTAACTCCCCAGTCCCATGCAAGATCCTTGAACTGAACGGCGAAGTCGAGGACAACCCCGATCTTGTCAATGACGATGCCTACGGCGATGGTTGGTGCATGATAGTCAAGCCACACGATTTCGACGAGGATCAGTTCCTCGATCAGAAAGAGTACATCGAAATGCTCAACGAACTTCCCTAAGGCCATGACAGGGCCGGCCACTCCTCGTGGTCCGAATCGTTCCAATCCAGTTCTCTAAGCAGGGAGAGCACCTCATCGTCAGACGATAGGTCGCGCTCGACCTGCACCCGGTGCAGCCAGCCTTTGAGTCGCCCCATTCGAGGGCCCGGCTCAAGCCCGGTCGCTTCCACCAGCATATTTCCGTCGACCAGTGGCCCGTTTCCGGCCCTGAGGGCGTCCAGCGATGATAGCGCATCTCTGAATCCCTCGACATCGCGCCCCAGTCCCTCGGAATAGGATATGAAGAACCCCTGCCAAACTTCCGGGAGAGCCGCCTTGAAACGCCTTAAACTCCCGATTTCGGCCAATAGGGATGCGCTTGCCGCATCATGCAGGAAAGAGATTGCACTCAACGGCTCCTTTGCTAGGACCAATGCCCCTCGTAGATTCTCTGCTAGCGCATCGCCATCTTCCTCTTCAGCACTGCATAGCATTGCGAGATTGACCACGAAGTCACTGCCGAATGCCGGCTCGGTAGTAGTGCGGATTCCAGACAGGACCCGTTCCAGGGTCCCGGTCTCTCTCATCGCATCTAAGATCTCACCTACATTGCCACCAGTGAGTATATTCTGCATCTCCACCCCAATCCTCTCTCGTGAGACCCTCTCTAGCATCTCGTTGCATTCCGTCACGGCAGCTCTGAGTTCGGGCTCCATCTGACGAACCCCACCCCCTGAGTCGAGGAATCGGAACGCACGCATGATGCGCAAACCGTCCTCCCCCATCCTCTCTCTGGCATCTCCAACGGAGCGCAGAACCCCAGCCCTGAGGTCAGCAACTCCGTCGTGAGGGTCTATTCGTTTGCCATCGGCATCGATTGCCATCGCGTTGATGGTGAAGTCACGGCGAGCCAAGTCATCCTCGATACTGCTTCCGAAAATGACCTCGTCCGGCCTCCTGCCATCGCCGTAGGTGCCTTCGCTTCGCAGGGTTGTGACCTCCCAACTTGGTTCACCGGCAACACCCTCATCCAACCTTACTACAACGGTCCCGTACTTCTCCCCAACCATCAGCGAGCGAGGGAAGAGCTCCTTGACCTCGGTGGGTAGCAGACTGGTTGCGATATCGATGTCGGTGTCAGGACGGCCAATTATCGAGTCCCTGACCCAACCCCCTACAATCCAAGCCTCACCGGCGGAGCGCAGTCTGGTGAGGACCTGGGTATCGGCTTCGCTGAGGTACTCTATCGCGCGCTCCATGGTGCGCCGACGGACTATCTGCCATGATTGCTTCGGGCGTTAGGCATATTGGCTAATGACCCGTCGGACCACTGTGAAGGTAGAACTAGTGCCCATCGAGATCCTCCGTCCACACGAGCAAGTCGTGCCCGACAAAGTGGATCAACTGGAGAGAATGACACTCCGTTGGAAAGCTTACACCAAACCCCTCTTGATTGACCGGAAGACGGGCACCATCCTAGATGGGCACCATCGCACCGAGGTGGCTAGACGACTGAAACTGAAGTGCCTACCTTGCGTATCAGTCGACTATCTCGATGATGATGGCATCATCCTCAATATTTGGCCCAAGAGCGGTAGGGATTCATTGGACAAGTCGGAAGTCATCGAAGCCGCACTATCCGGCGAACTTTTCCCCCCCAAGACCTCAAGGCACCTGCTCTCTGACCACCTGCCGCCGATATCCGTACCTCTGTCCCGACTATTGGATCCGGCAACTGGAGATGCCGAAGGGAACTAGCCGCTCCATCTCGGAAGAGAGAGTCAGGGAATGAGATCCTCGTGCCCACCCGAAATTCCGGGCTCCTCATCGTCCGGAGAGCCCGGATTGGCCAATTCGATCGACATGTAATCTCCGAACAGTGGCCACATAGGGCCGAGCCACTCCATTTCCATCAGTAGCAGCTCCATCACAGGATGCTCGAGAATCTCGTCCTCGGTTGAATCCTCATCGAGCGCAGGCAGGTCAGCAGGGAGCTCTTTGAGGGAGATGATCAGCCCTTCGAGGCGAGTTAGCGTATCATCTTCGATCTCTATGACCTCGGACATCAGGCCCAACAGGTCCTCAAGGTGGTCTGCCAGTGAGTGTGGATCCAGTGGGGAGCGCTCCGACTCGCTGAGGTCCATGGGCCCAAACACCACTCCACCTAGGTCCGTATCAATCCACTCTTCACCCTGCTTCTCGCGCTTGAGAAGCCTCTGGTGCACCGGCCCTCCGAAAGGACCGAGTACGAAACCACCATCCTCAACCAGCGCTTCGATTTCCGGCGGCAGTATTCGTACAGAACCAGTGACAAGTACCCTGTCTACACGCCTGCTCAGACCGTTCCACCCTTCTAGTGCCTCTGGGGGGAGTATGGTCAGGAAACCCATTGAGTCGAACATTTCCAGCCTCTCGCTGGTATGCAATAAGACCTCATCATGTGGCTCAATGATGGTCACGACGCCGTCTGGGCCGAGCATGCAGTCCAGCAGGGCAGCGAGGTAACCCCCCTTAGAGCCAAGTAGCAGGACATGCTGACCCTCCCTAATTTCCAAGTGGTGTAGCAATGTTGCCACCATATGCGGGGCAGAAATGGTCTTGGCGGCACCTCCCTCAGTGACTAGGAAAGGGATAGGTCTGTCTCCTAGGAACGGCTCCAAACTGTGATCGGTGAAGCAACTCGGGTCCACAGAACTCATCGCCTCCTCGATGCTATGGTCGAGAGGGACGCCAGCGGCCTTCAGCCGCTCAATCAACTCAGAAATCCCCTCCATCTGTGTTCCTCCGTGCCAATGGTTCGTCCGCAGAGGATTTGAACACAACGCTTCTGCGCTCTCCTAGGGTCCGTGGTCTAGGGGTTATGACGTCGCTCTTACAAAGCGAAGATCGCAGGTTCAATT
>Ga0209228_1001877_pt1 | contig 10318 bp, 8 predicted proteins | sample METZYME_3_150m_FD_187547 | JGI IMG/M metagenome (GOLD analysis project Ga0209228, IMG submission 187547) | Marine microbial communities from oxygen minimum zone in mesopelagic equatorial Pacific - METZYME_3_150m (SPAdes) (version 2) | ecosystem: Environmental > Aquatic > Marine > Oceanic | place...
TGAAGAACTTTTCAGTGTTATCCAATGTCAGCGGTGCCTATGATGTGACGCCGGACTTTCACCCAATACTGGGCTGGGCACCAGGTATTGAGGGCCTCTGCCTGGCAATGGGATTCTCAGGGCACGGGCTCAAGTTGTCGCCTGCCATAGGAGAAATTGTTTCAGCGATGGTTCTGGAGCAATCGTCACCGATCGATGTGCATGCGCTTCGTTATGAACGATTTGCACAAAATGATCTGATGTACCTTGCTTATGGTCCCAGCGCACGCGCCTGAGCGGTAGTTTCGGGGCGATCATAACGACTAAAACGTCAGCGAATCCAGCCATCTAGAAATAGTTTGGGCCATCGTGCCGGTATAGGCTGTGAAGTCGTGGTCGGCGCCGTCGACAACCACCTGCGTCGAACTGAGGTGGCCGCCCAGCTGGATTTTCTCTAGACGAATTGGTGCCAGGCGGTGTACCGCGGGGTAGTCTTCGGAGCCATAAATATCAAGCACCGGGATTTTGAGTGTTGCAAACGGGAAAGGTCTCTGCATGGGCTGTTGATAGTCAGTTGCACCCATGCCGATACCAATGAAGGCATCAATAGGTCTTTCGGTGGTTGTTTCGAGCCAGGCCATAGCCATGTGTGCCCCACAACTGTGCGCAAGTAAAACGATGGGTCGATGACCGGCGTTTAGGAGATGCTTGATTCCAGCCTCAATTCGGGGGAATGCTTCTGGCAGGATTGTTAGATAGTCAAAATACTTGGCGGATTTCTCCAGGACTGGCATCTGAAGCGAAAGCGTATGCCAGCCATTTTGCGCAAGTGCCATGCGCAGTGGGCCGATATTGTCTGGCCAGTCTGCGTGTACACCTCGGCCGTGCAGTAGGATGATACTTCCGCGTATTGGCTTGCTGTCGGGCGCGAGCTCTACAGCAGCAAAAGTGACGTTTCCAGCTGAAAGTTGTTGTAAATCTCCATCAAATAGGCTGGCTTCAAGCTCAGCCACCAGCCGTCGCTCCCGTTCGACATCAGCGGCTGTCGCAACACCGGCAAGGCTCAATAGCAGGGTAAGGATCAAAGCACGGGTACCGGCGGTTTGGATACGGCGTATTTTGGGGGTGTTACGGGTCACTGGCTCAGAATATCATAGGAAAATATAGGTCACCACGCTGCTTGATCTAGACGTCATACTCACCCTGTGAGCCTACAGGTTTGGCACAATCATGGCCTGATACTGTAAAACGGATGCCTCAAATGCCTAAGGATCAATCTGACCGATTCAGTAGTGTGGCCAAGCAGGTCGGCGAGCTATTAAAAGATCAAGGTTCCCGGCTCACCACGGTTGAGTCGTGTACGGGCGGTTGGATTGCGCAGTCGGTGACAGCAGTTGCCGGCAGTTCAGCTTGGTTTGAAAGGGGGTTTATTACCTACAGTAATGAGGCGAAGCACGAGCTGGTGGGTGTACCGGACTTGCTGATCATTGAAAATGGTGCTGTAAGTGGGCCAGTAGCTCGGGCCATGGCTCGGGGGGGTCTGGATCACAGTCCGGCTGACGTCGCTGTTGCGGTCACGGGTGTTGCGGGCCCGGACGGTGGTAGCGCCGAAAAACCCGTTGGCACGGTGTTTGTGTCTTGGGCGTTACGATCAGGTGCCCTGCGGACCGAGCGTTTTCTTTTTGAGGGCGATCGGGCGGCTGTCAGGGCGCAAACCGTGGTAGAAGCGCTGGGTGGCCTGATCCGTTTTATACGCGATGAGTCAGACTGAGAAAATTCTAGCGTTACGGATCAAAACCGGTAGTTTGTGACGTGCTTCGCTAGGCCCATTGAGCCGAGTATGAAATAATCACATCGTTATTTTCGATCGATGTACTTTGTACGACTAAATCGGTTTGGTTGGGACAGTTTTCGGTAGCATCGGCAGGTCAGTGTGTCGTGCTGGTGAACAAGGATTGAACACGAGATCAAGGAGAGTCCCACATATGGACGACAACAAAGAAAAAGCCCTGGCCGCTGCGCTGGGACAGATAGAGCGGCAGTTTGGCAAAGGATCGGTCATGCGCTTGGGAGATGCCGATGTCGGTAAAGACATTCAGGCTGTCTCCACCGGGTCGCTCGGCCTCGATATTGCACTCGGTATTGGTGGCTTGCCCCGTGCTCGAGTGGTTGAAATCTATGGCCCGGAATCTTCTGGAAAAACCACCCTGACGCTGTCTGTGATTGCGCAGGCGCAAAAGCTCGGTGGTACCTGTGCTTTTATCGATGCGGAACATGCGTTAGACCCAGCTTATGCCGGACGCCTGGGTGTGAACGTAGATGATCTTCTCATTTCTCAGCCGGATACCGGTGAACAAGCGCTTGAAATAACAGACATGCTAGTGCGCTCGGCAGCGGTCGATGTGGTCGTGGTCGACTCGGTGGCTGCGCTGACACCGAAGGCTGAGATCGAGGGAGATATGGGTGATCATCATGTGGGGCTACAGGCGAGGCTGATGTCACAGGCGCTGCGCAAGCTCACAGCCAATATTCAGCGATCCAATACGATGGTTGTATTTATCAACCAGATTCGCATGAAGATTGGTGTGATGTTTGGAAATCCTGAGACCACCACGGGTGGTAATGCACTTAAGTTTTACTCGTCAGTACGCCTGGATATCCGCCGCATCGGTGCGGTGAAGAAGGGCGACGAGGTTCTCGGGAATCAGACGCGCGTTAAGGTGGTTAAGAACAAAGTCGCACCTCCATTTCGCCAGTGTGAGTTCGATATTCTCTACAACGAAGGCATCTCAAAAGAAGGTGAGCTGATCGACATGGGTGTTGATCACAGTGTTGTTGAAAAATCTGGTGCCTGGTATTCCTATGATGGTGACCGAATTGGCCAAGGTCGCGATAATGTGCGTCAGTTCCTGCGTGAGAATCCTGATATTGCCCAGGCGATAGAGCACACGGTCCGTACTAATGTGGGGCTTGCACCGATAGACGAGATGACATTGAAACCTGCAGTACCCATCGATACTGCAGATACGCCTGAAGCGGAGACTGCCGAAGCCTGATGCGGCAACTGGACGCGGATCCGGTGATCCGAGCCCGGGACACAGCTTTCCGTTTGCTGACCCGGCGCGAACACAGCCGTGCCGAACTCCATAACAAACTCACGGCACGGGGCTACGATAGAGATATTGTAGACAACCTTCTCGCATCTCTGGCGGCGGAAGATTTGGTTTCAGACCACCGCTATGCGCAGGCGCTTGTGTCTCATCGTGTGAGTACCGGCTATGGTCCGCATCGGATCATGATGGAACTCAAAGATAAAGGCGTTGCGCCGGAGATAATTGACCAGACGCTTTTATCGTCCGAGGTGGACTGGGATGAGTTGCTTCGTGCTCAACACAACCGTAAATTTGGAGTCTCTAAAGCGGGCAGTTTCAAGGAGTGGGCAAGAAGGGCACAATACCTTGACCGGCGGGGTTTCAGTACCGATACGATTCGTCGGGTCATGGGGTCATGGGATCATGCCACGTTGGCGCGAGACGATTCGGATGTGGATATAAACGCATGAAAACCAGTGCTATTCGGCAGAAATTCTTGGATTATTTTGTGGCCAGCGGTCACGAAGCTGTCTCTAGCAGCCCGCTGGTTCCACATAATGATCCCACTTTGTTGTTTACCAACGCAGGTATGGTGCAGTTCAAAGATGTTTTCCTGGGTCAGGACAAGCGATCTTACAACCGTGCGGTGACCTCCCAGCGCTGTGTTCGGGCGGGCGGTAAACACAATGATCTGGAAAACGTGGGCTATACGGCACGGCATCACACGTTTTTCGAGATGCTGGGCAATTTCAGTTTTGGTGATTACTTCAAGCGTGAGGCCATTGCCTTTGCCTGGGAACTGTTGACAGCCGGTTACGGCTTACCGGAGGAAAAACTCTGGGTTACTGTTTTTGAGGATGACGATGAGGCGGCTGACCTGTGGTTACGCGATGTCGGTATCCCGGCCGAGCGATTCGCTCGTATTGGTGCCAGTGACAATTTCTGGGCAATGGGAGACACCGGTCCCTGCGGTCCCTGCAGTGAAATCTTCTATGATCATGGACCGGAGGTCGCCGGTGGGCCACCTGGATCGGCTGATGCAGACGGTGACCGCTATGTTGAGATCTGGAATCTGGTGTTTATGCAGTACAACCGTGATGCCAGCGGTAAAGATACCCCTTTGCCCAAACCTTCGGTGGATACCGGGATGGGTCTGGAACGGTTGGCAGCGATTCTCCAAGGTGTACACAGTAATTACGAGACTGATCTTTTCCAGTCACTCATTCAGGCATCGGCCCAGATCGTGGGCACCGACGATACAAATCATAATTCACTCAAAGTCATTGCGGACCATATCCGTTCGACCGCTTTTCTCATTACTGACGGTGTAACACCTTCTAACGAAGGGCGAGGTTATGTATTGCGTAGAATAATCCGCCGCGCCATACGTCATGGACACCAATTGGGCGCGACTGAACCGTTTATGCATAAGCTGGTCGCAGCTTTAGTCGGTCAGATGGGTGATGCCTATCCGGAACTTGTAGCAGATCAGTCTCGAGTTGAAGAGACCTTAAAACTTGAGGGCGAGCGGTTTGCCGACACGCTGGAGCACGGCATCCGGATACTGGATCAGGAAATTGGCGGCCTGTCGGGCTCAGTGCTCGCCGGCGATGTTGCTTTTCGCCTCTACGACACCTACGGTTTTCCCGTAGACCTCACGGCGGATTACTGCCGTGAAAAAGGACTCACTGTCGATATGAACAGCTTCGAACAGGCAATGTCTGAGCAACGGGCGCGGGCTCGTGCGGCCAGCCAGTTCCAGATGGCAGAGACGATCGAGGTCAGTGTCGAGCAGAGCACGATCTTTTCGGGCTATGAAGAATTACAAAGTAAAGCAACAGTGCTGGCATTGGTTGCCGATGGTGAGGAGGTTCAATCACTCAAAAGCGGGCAACAGGCGACCGTGGTACTAGATACAACCCCCGTGTATGCGGAAAGCGGTGGTCAGGTTGGCGATGTGGCTCGTATTGAGAGTAAAGGCGCCATGTTTGAAGTTGCCGGTGCCCATTATCTTGCCCATAGGGTAATTTCGCACGAAGGCGTGCTCACACAAGGGCATCTCGATGTGGGTCAGAGTGTCACAGTCAGTGTGGATCAACATGCTCGGGTAGCCACAGCAGCCAACCACTCGGCAACCCATCTTTTGCACGCTGCTTTACAGCAAGTTCTGGGTAGTCATGTTCAGCAGAAAGGTTCGCTGGTTGAGCCGCAACGTTTGCGATTCGATTTTTCGCATAACGACGCGGTGACCAAAGATCAGCTTGAACACATCGAGATGCTCGTCAATAGCCAGGTTCGAGCCAACGATGAGGTCACTACTGAAATCATGCCGCTGGATGATGCGCGTGAACGGGGTGCGGCCGCGCTCTTTGGTGAGAAATACGATGACGATGTGCGTGTCGTCGACATGGGTGGATTCTCGCTTGAACTTTGCGGTGGCACACACGTCACCCGCACAGGCGATATCGGCTTATTTCGGATTGTGTCCGAATCAGGAATTGCCGCCGGTATCAGGCGTATTGAGGCATTGGCTGGTGATGCTGCCTTGAAGTATGCCCTCGATCAGAGTGCTTCCCTTGCTCGGCTGGCACGGCTCTTCAGAACCAACCCTGGCGAGATTGAAGATAAGGCCAGCGAGATGCAGCGACGATTGAAGGAACTTGAGCGCAAGGTTGAACAGCTACAAGCCCAACTCGCTACCGGAGGCAGTGCCGACCAGTTCGACGAACAGATTCAGGAGGTCAATGGTACCAATCTACTGGTCGCGCGACATGACGGTGTCGCTGTGAAAGGGTTACGCGTCATGCTGGATCGTCTGCGTGATAAATTGGGCTCGGGTGTGGTGGTGATTGGTGGTGTGCATGAAGGAAAAGTAACGTTACTGGCGGGAGTTACCCGCGATCTTGTAGATACTTATCATGCTGGCCGTCTGATATCTGTGTTAGCGCCGATGGTTGGCGGAAAAGGTGGTGGTAAAGCTGATATGGCACAGGGCGGTGGCAACGACACAAGTGCATTAGATGCTGCACTGGCCGCTGTGCCAGACAAGCTGTTGCCTACTGAATGAAGTGTTTCAACCGTTCTGGTGCTGAGCGGTTCGACGACCTGATCGATTGATTCTCCCTGAACTCGCTGATTTTGGCGCAATAATTAGCTCCGTGTGGAACCGAGGGCTTTACCTCACCCGGGAAAACCGCTTTAATTCGCGCCCCACTGTAAAGCTGGCGCCTGGATTCTGATGCCTCTAATCGTAGAAAAATACGGCGGTTCCTCTGTCGGTACGTCCGAGCGGATTCGCGCGGTTGCAGATCGTGTGGCTGCATCGCACCGTGCCGGCGAGGACTTGGTTGTCGTGCTGTCCGCAATGGCAGGAGAGACAAACCGGTTGCTGGAGCTTGCACGTGACATCGATCCAGAGGCGGATGCCCGTGAGACAGATGTGCTGGTATCCACTGGTGAGCAGGTCACCATTGCCCTGTTGACCATGGCGCTTCACAAACTTGACGTACCGGCGCGGTCCTATACCGGAGGGCAGGTCCGAATACTGACCGACAATGTCCACGGTAAAGCCAGAATTCTGGATATCGATGCGGACATGGTGCGGACCGATATTGAACAACGTAATGTGGTGGTGATTGCTGGTTTCCAGGGCGTAGACGGGGAGGGCAATATCACCACGCTGGGCAGAGGTGGTTCGGATACGACCGCAGTCGCGATGGCAGCGGCATTACAGGCTGATGAGTGCCGTATCTACACCGACGTGGATGGTGTCTATACAGCTGATCCAAGAATCGTTCCCGACGCCAGACGTCTGGAGCAGATTACCGTGGAGGAGATGCTGGAATTATCCAGCCTGGGCGCCAAGGTACTCCAGACTCGCTCGGTAGAGTTCGCCGGTAAGTACAAGGTGCCGCTCAGAGTTTTGTCTTCGTTCGAGTCGGGCAAAGGCACGCTGATAACCTATGAGGTAAATAAGATGGAACAGCCCTTAATTGCAGGAATAGCCTACAACCGGGATGAGGCAAAACTTACGATACGTGGCGTACCGGATCAACCTGGCGTAGCCTCCACTATATTCGGTCAGATTTCCGAAGCGCACGTGAATGTAGATATGATCATTCAGAACGTCGCTCAGGATGGGACGACGGACCTGACATTTACGGTTAATCGCAGTGAATATACACACGCTCGGTCGATCCTGGAGAAGATCTCTACCCAGCTAAAAGCACGGGAGGTCGTCGGGGATGATCAACTAGCAAAAATTTCCATAGTCGGTGTGGGTATGCGCTCACATGCGGGAATAGCGTCGACCATGTTTGAGGCTATGGCGACCGAGGGGATTAACATCGAACTGATTTCAACATCAGAGATCAAGATTTCAATTGGGGTGGCTGATCGTTACGTTGAACTTGCCGTACGTGCATTGCATAAGGCCTTTGGCCTGGAGGTCGAAACACATGAAGAGATCCTGGACTCAACTGCGATCGACTGAACTCAAGGAATCGATCAGCTGGAATCTGTGGTGTCTGTTGGTTACGAATCATCTTAGGGGAACAGCATGCTGATATTGACCCGTCGGGTAGGTGAGGCGTTGAAACTGGGTGAAGATATTACAGTTACAGTACTGGGTGTTCGAGGCAATCAAGTTCGAATCGGCATCGATGCGCCAAAATCAGTCGCTATTCAACGCGAAGAGATCTACAGTACCACCGTAACTGATCGAACCCCGGAAATTGGGGGCGAGTTACCAGACTTCCAAGACCAGAACTGAGTCGTGTTGTAGCCTTAACTATCGTTTTTAATCAAGGCTATGGTATAGTGGATTGCCTGAGTTAAACGGTCGTCGACGGCGATTCGTGCCCACCACCTCCTCATAGAGAGATCGTTTTTGACAGAGTCATTATCGCTCACCGGTGAAATGATCGCGGTGATGTTGATTCTCGGCCTTACCATCTTTTTGTTTGTTTCCGAAGTTGTCCGTGTTGATGTTGCAGCTGTTTCAATTATGGTGCTGTTGGGATTGACCAGTTTGGTCCCGGGTTACAGCGGTCTCGTTCCACTAGAACACTTGTTTGACGGATATTCGAGTAATGCAGTGATCTCGATTATTGCGGTGATGATCATTGGTGCGGGGCTTGATAAAACAGGGATCATGAGTCAGTTGGCCGGCAAGATTCTCAAATACGGTGGAGAGGCGGAAGGCCGAGTGATCAGCATCATCTCTGTAACTGCAGGTGTGATATCGAGTTTTATGCAGAATATTGGGGCAGCAGCACTGTTTTTACCTGTCGTCTCACGTATTGCAAGACGTGGAAATCTGCCAATCTCAAGGCTACTCATGCCTATGGGTTTTTGTGCAATTCTTGGTGGGACCATCACCATGGTTGGGTCTAGTCCGCTTATCCTGCTCAACGATCTGATCGAGTCATCAAACTCCACACTGCCAGGTGGTGTCGCACCGATGGCGACCTTCTCTCTGTTTGCGGTAACACCCATCGGTCTCGCCCTTGTAGTTACGGGTATTCTCTATTTTGTGGTTTTGGGCCGTGTTGTTTTGCCCGTGGTCAAAGATAAGCCGCAAGAGTCAGGCAGTACGCTCCAATATTTTCGAGAGGTATACGGTATTCAAGGTGAGGTCTACGAAGCTCGGGTAGTGGCGGACAGTCCATTGGCCGGTGGAACCATTTCAGATATCGAAGAGGGTGGAAGGGACGGCTGGATAGTTGCTGTTCGAAACCGTGACGATATCCGTGTGGCTCCTCGCGGAGATACCGAACTGCACTCTGGGACTGATCTGGCCATCATGGGTCGGCGGGATGCTGTTGAGCGTTTTTGTCTGGAAAATGGACTGGAGTTGAAACGACAAACCGATGTTTTCACTGAGATATTGAGTGCGACAGCCGCCGGCATTGCTGAAGTCGTCATACCGCCGGATTCTGGTTTTATCGGTAAGACACTCAAAGATGTCAGTTTGCGGCAACGTTATGGGACAACAGCGTTAGCTGTGTTCAGGATCAACGAGGTCATTGATGTGGACCTGGCCGATTTATCACTGCAGGCAGGCGATACACTTGTATTGCATGGTCGTTGGCGAGACTTCGCTCTGTTCTCCAGCAGTCGAGACGTTGCCGTTGTTACAGATATGCCCAGGGACGACACTCGACCCGAGAAGCTATGGTTTGCCGCGTTCGCTTTTCTACTGGCGCTAGGATTGATTTTGTTTAGCGATATGCGGCTGTCGGTAGCACTGATGACAGGGGCGGTGTTAATGATTTTGACTGGTGTACTGAGGATTGAAGAGGCCTATCACTCCATCGGTTGGCAAAGCGTGTTCCTGCTGGCGAGCCTGATCCCCCTGGGTCTAGCCGTCGAAGTCACAAACACTGCGGCCTGGATCGCGCAACAGACTTTGATTTTGTTGGGTGATGTGCCGTTATGGGTGCTGCAGGCGGCGCTTGCGGTTCTGGCTACAGTCTTTACGTTGGTAATGTCTAATGTCGGGGCGACAGTCCTGCTGGTACCGTTGGCTATCAATATAGCGCTGGGCGTGGGCGCAGATCCGGCAATTTTTGCATTAACTGTTGCGTTGGCGACCTCCAACTCGTTTCTGATTCCAACCCATCAGGTCAATGCGCTGATCATGGGCCCCGGTGGCTACCATGTGAGGGATTTTGTCCGCGCCGGTGGCGTGATGACGGTACTCTTTCTGGTGGTTATGATGGTGATGCTGAATCTGGTATTTTAGATTGGTGTAGTTTTAATCTGTGGTATTGATGTGCCGATGTATTGCTTATCACTTAAGATCAAAGCTTCTCTGAAGCGGGGTCTTATCTACGTCAATCTATCCACTGATGCACCATCCAAGATTCAGACTTACCTGGAACGTCCACATTGACTATAATTTTGGTGTCGGTCCCACGTTCCGAAAGAGCGTGACGAGTTACGAATGTTTCGACCCGGAGAGGTGGCCGAGCGGCTGAAGGCGCTCCCCTGCTAAGGGAGTATGGGGTTTATAGCTCCATCGTGGGTTCGAATCCCACCCTCTCCGCCATCCTAATCTATTTGGATTACATAACGATGTAAGAGTTTTGTTCCGGTAGAGCATGTGAGACCACATGCTAAACTTGTTTTCCCAGCGGTATCAATACGCGCCCGTAGCTCAGTTGGATAGAGTGCGTGGCTACGAACCACGAGGTCGGGAGTTCGAATCTCTCCGGGCGCGCCATAAAAACAACCACTTACAGCCA
>Ga0209228_1001884_pt1 | contig 10296 bp, 9 predicted proteins | sample METZYME_3_150m_FD_187547 | JGI IMG/M metagenome (GOLD analysis project Ga0209228, IMG submission 187547) | Marine microbial communities from oxygen minimum zone in mesopelagic equatorial Pacific - METZYME_3_150m (SPAdes) (version 2) | ecosystem: Environmental > Aquatic > Marine > Oceanic | place...
CCTGGCGGCATCTGGGCAGTGGACATCAATGAGTCGATGCCCTTGAGTTCGCTGGAAGTCAGTGGGATGCCGATGACCGGTAATGTGGTCTGGGAGGCCAATGCACCACCCAAAGCCGCGGAGCCTCCAGCTGCTGCTATGATCACCTCTATCCCCCGGTCCCGGGCGGTTGATGCATACTCATGCACCCGCTCCGGACTGCGGTGGGCTGACATAACGCGGGCCTCATAGTCGATGCCCATCTGTTCCAAAGTATCCAGAGTAACCTTGATGTCAGTCTCATCCGAAGCGCTTTCCATAATAACACCTACCAGCGGCAAAACAACCTCCTATTCACGCTCAAACCGGTACTTTGCGTCCGGCATTACGTGCCGCAAAATTTGGCTAGATTTATAGTTCCAGTTCGTCTCTGAATGCTTCGATGAGACCTTGTTCCAGAGCGTCCCGCTCTGGCCGGATCTCAATCTCGTTTATCTGGAGATATATACCGTCGTCTGAGAGACCCAGATCAACGGCAATCTCCAATTCCCCACCTTCGTCCCAGGACAGTATGGTAGTGATGACGTCGGTATTATCATCTTCCTCTGGTTCGTCGCCGTTCATGCTGATTCCCTGCTCTGATTCAAGATCGTCACCGTCGAGAACCCAGCCAATGATGGTCTCAATCTCGCCTTTCCCATCTAGTAGAGTGGTGTTCATCTCGGCCAGCAGTTCATCGACCCCTAAATCTTGAGCCATCTTGGAGAGGTCGTCCCTTTCCTTCTGTAGACCTGCCTTTTCTTCGTCCACCTGGCGTTTGCGCTGGGCGCGGACGTCAGTCAATTCTTCTTTGAGTCCTTCCAAAGTTTCACGCCAGGTCATCTGCGGTTCCTCCGGGCTGTTTGGTAGGCCAATTCGTCGATCTCCCGGAAGTCCAGACGGCCTGACCGTGCCCGGACTTGATTCAGAGCACCCAAGATGTCGAGATATCGGATGCCTATGGGCCCGCGTTTGATTGTGGAGGGAAGCAGACCGGCCTGTTTCAATAGTCTCTCAGCGTTGGCGTTCCAAACCCCGAAGAGAGCAGGGTTGCTCAGGCACAAAAGATATGAAGGGAACTCCCGTCCGGCGCCTGCCATCCGGTAGGCTCCCTCAGGTGCTGCGCACTCGTCAAACCGGCCTTCTAGCTTGATATTATCATAGAGAAGAAAATCCAGGCCGTCCCGGATGTCTTCGATGGTGTTGGTCTTGAACTGAGCTATGTTTCGGCCGCCTGAAGCCCGGTAAAGTTCCAAAGCTTGTTCCATGGTCAATGTCAGCAATTCGTCCTGCTGTAGCCACTGGTGGAATTCGGCGGACCTCAGCCACTTTTTCCCCCTGTAATTAAGCAGCAGCTGATCATCTTGAGCCAGGAAGAACAATTCGTTAGCGATGGTCATGCTTTATCCAGTCGCTTGGACGGTGGTCTGGTTCGCCACCGAGCTGATATCCCGCCTCCACTGTGCGCCCTGGAAGCTGATGCGTTCCAGCCTGGAGTAGGCCCGTTCCCTGGCTGACTCGATGCTGTCGCCGCCGCCGACTACCGTCAGTACACGTCCCCCGGCGGTGAGTGACGTTCCACCGAGGCCCAACTTGGTGCCTGCTTGAAAGACCATGGTGTGCTCTGGGCCGTCTTCGTCCAGTCCTGTTATTTCAAAACCAGTTCGGAATCCGCCAGGGTAACCGCCGGAAACCATGACTACGCCTACATAGCTCTTGTTGTCCCAGAGAACGTCAGTCTTACTGAGGTTACCCTGGGCACAGGCCGTCATGAGTTCCAGGGGGTCTGACGCCAAGAGTGGAACCACCACCTGTGTCTCAGGGTCTCCCAGCCGGCAGTTGAACTCCAGGACCTTAGGTCCAGATTCGGTTAGCATCAGCCCGGCGTACAAAACTCCTTTATAAGGGGTGCCTCGATTTGCCATCGCTTGGAGCACCGGCTGCATGATGGTCGATTCGACCTGGGCTGCCAATTCAGAGTTCCAGAGGTCCGGCTGTGCGAAGCTACCCATTCCTCCAGTGTTGGGCCCGGTGTTACCGTCTTCGAGCCGTTTGTAATCGCAGGCAGCGACCAGCGGCGAGAGGTTCTCGCCGTCGCAGAAGGCGAATACGCTGACTTCTGGGCCACTCAGATACTCTTCCAAGACAACGGTGTCTCCTGCCTCTCCGAAGGCCCGGTCGGACATGCACTCTCTGATAGCGAGAGCTCCTTCGTCAGAGTTCTGGCACAGTAGAACGCCCTTTCCTGCTGCTAGACCATCAGCCTTCACCACTACTGGTCCAGGGTGAGACTTCAGATGGTCTAGGGCGTTAGTCTGGTCGGAGAAGATATGAAACTCTGGACAGGGCACGCCAGCGTCTCGCATCAGGTCCAAGGCAAAGCCCTTGCTGGTTTCGATCTGCGCTGCTGCCTGACTGGGTCCGAAGACAGGTATGCCCAATAGGTCTAGCCGGTCGGCCAGCCCGAGTGCCAATGGGGCCTCGGGCCCCACTACCACCAGGTCCGCTGAAGTATCTTGGGCAGCGGCCACTAGGGCATCAACGTCGCTAGAGCGGATCTCCATGTTCTCGGCCAAGCGGGTGGTGCCCGCGTTCCCGCCAGCCACCCATAAGCGGGTGAGGTTGGGACTTTGCGTGATCCGCCAGGCCAGCGCATGCTCCCGGGCCCCTGATCCAACGATTAGGACTTTCACGAGCGCAACTCGGTGTTCAATGCCAGAGATGGGAAAGTCATTCCCATTCGATGGTGCCGGGGGGCTTGCTGGTGATGTCGTATACGACCCGGTTCACGCCGGGTACTTCGTTGACGATGCGATTGGAGATGCGGGCCAGCACCTCATAAGGCAGCCGAACCCAGTCTGCAGTCATGGCGTCTTCGCTGGAGACTGCCCTGATGGCGCAGACGTGGCCGTAGGTTCGGTAATCCCCTTGCACTCCGACCGTCCGGCTATCGCTTAGGACCGCGAAGCTTTGCCACAATTGGTCGTACAGGTTCGCGCTCTTGATCTCGTCGATGACGATCCAATCGCATTTCCGAACCATCTCAAGCTTCTCTCTGGTCACCTCGCCGATGATGCGGATCGCTAATCCCGGGCCAGGGAAGGGCTGCCTATAAATCATTTCTGGGGGCAACCCCAACTCCAATCCCACATCACGGACCTCGTCCTTGAATAGGTAGCGGAGGGGTTCCACCAACTCCATCTTCATGTTCTCCGGTAGGCCGCCGACGTTGTGGTGGGTCTTGATCCTGGCAGATGTACGGTTCTCTGGGGACTCGCTCTCGATGACGTCGGGGTACAGTGTTCCCTGGGCCAGGAAGTCGGTCTGCCCCAAGCCCGTTGCCGCGTCTTCGAACACCCGGATGAATTCCTCACCGATGGCTTTGCGTTTGATCTCAGGGTCGGTCACGCCCTCAAGTTTTTCTAGGAATCGGTCGGTGGCGTCTACATATGTCAGATTCAGTCCGAGACCTCGCTCGAAAGCAGCCTGGACCCGTTCAGCTTCTTCCAACCGGAGCAACCCGTTATTCACGAAGATGCAGGTGAGTTGTTCACCGATGGCCTGGTGCAACAGGCCAGCGGTGACGGCTGAATCCACACCGCCTGACAGGGCGCAGATCACTTTGCCGTCGCCGACCTGTTCGCGGATGTTCCTGATTGAGTCGTGGACCACGTTCCCAGGTGTCCAATCCGCCTTACAGCCGCAGGCTTTGAATAGGAAGTTATCCAAGATATCTTGGCCCAGTGGTGTGTGGTTCACCTCAGGATGGAACTGTATGCCGTACATGTTGCCGCCGTTGCCGATGGCAGCGACCGGGGAGTTTTCAGTGTACGCCATACCTGTGAACCCCGGAGGGAGTGTCTCAACGCGGTCGCCGTGACTCATCCAGACCTGGAATTCCGTGGGAAGTTCATCAAATAGCACTGATTCAGAATCAGTGCCGTCTTGGTGTAGGACCGCGTACCCGAACTCCTGTTTGGCGCCTGGAGATACCTTCCCGCCAAGTTGGTGGACCAGTGCCTGCATCCCGTAGCAGATGCCTAAGACCGGCAGATGCTGCTCAAAGACCCAGCTGGGAATCTGAGGCGCCCCTTCTTCATACACGCTGGCCGGCCCGCCGGAAAGAATCACTCCCTTAGGGTTCAGGTGTTTGACAGAGTCCCAGCTACTTTTGGACTGGGCTATCATAGAGTAGACCTTCAACTCACGGATACGGCGGGCGATGAGGTGGCTGTACTGGGAGCCAAAATCGATAACGATGACGCCCTCGTTAACAGATTGCTGGCTGTCTTCGTTTTCCGCTCCTACACCGTCTAGTCCCTTGGCTATCTCTAGGTAGGCAGATACTTCCAGATCGTCACTGGTCGCGACCCGGCGTCCTTGAGGCAGTTTGGGTTCAGTCGTGGCTCTACCTCCTGAATCTTCTGTAGAATCTACGGAATATCTCGGAAAATACACTGCATGGACGGGCAACATCCGGCGTTACATAACCTGTAATGATTATACTGGCTGGACAGGGGCGAGTATAGCCGTGGGAGACTCTATAAAGTCAACATGCGCAGAGACGGAAATAACCTGGTTTTAACGCCTTAGGATACCCAGGGCTGTGATATACTCGGCCCGCCGCCGAGACCCCGCGTTGGGCACGGCGCCACGAATAACAGGGAAGGCATCGGATACCCAACTAGATATGGAATCAGCCGACTTGGAAAGGGCCGTTCAGTACCTTAGGGAAGGTGGCATCGTAGCCACCCCCACGGATACCCTTTATGGACTGGCAGTTGATGCTTTCAATCGCTCCGCGATAGACCGGGTTTTCGCCGTTAAAGGCCGCCCTAAAGACTTGGCTCTGCCGGTCTTGGTGGGAGATTGGAATCAGGTCAAAAGGGTAGCGAAAAACCTGTCGCCACAGGCCCGAACCCTTGCAGGCTCGTTCTGGCCGGGCGGGCTGACCTTGGTGCTCGAAAAGGCTGACGACCTACCAGATCAGGTGACGGCGGAAGGGCAAACGGTGGCGGTGAGGATGCCTGACCATCCGGTGCCCATCCATTTGACCGAAGGATTGGGTTTACCGATTACCGGTACCAGCGCCAATATTAGTGGAGGAGCCGACCTTTTGAGCCTTACGGAACTGACTGATCATATCGGTGGCCTAGTAGACCAAGTAATCACGGCAGGCCCCGAACCCAAAGGCATAGCATCTACTGTGATTGACATAACTGGAGGAGAGCCCAAACTACTCAGGCAAGGTGTGATTCCTTTCGAATCGATATTGGAGGCCTGGGAAACGGGTCCTAGATAGGAGACCGAAGATACCTTCCATAGAGTTATACGAACCATATCGGCAGGCCCTGGAAGAAGAGCTAAAAACGGTCTTTGAGTCCAGGGAGGGCTTCCTATATGACGTTCTTCGTTACCACTTGGGCTGGGTAGACCAGCAAGGGCAACCTGTGAGCGGGTTCCGGCCGCTGAACTTCCAGTCGGCCTTGGCTCTGGTCTCTTGCACCGCCCTAGGTGGAGACTATCGCAAAGCACTTCCGGTAGCTGCCAGTGTTGATTTGATCGTTAATTTCACGCTCGTACACGGCGATGTCCAGGCTGGACGAGCAGAGCCCGGCGACCGCCCCAGTATCTGGTGGGTCTGGGGGCCTGCTCAAGCGATAAATGCCGGTGACGGTTTACACGCTCTTGGCCGCACCACCATGATTCGCTTGGCCCAGAATGATGTGTCTGCTGACAGGGTCCTGCGGGCGGCGCGCTCTTTGGACTTTGCCTGCCTGGCTCTCTGTGAAGGCCAATACATGGACCTTCAATTCCAAGACCAGATGCTTGTCTCCACAGCCGATTACCTGGACATGATTGGCCGAAAGTCGGGGGCTCTATCCGCCTGCGCCGCTGAGTCGGGTGCATTAGCCGCAGGGGCCAGCGACCAGGCTTGTAGTAGCTTTGCTGAGATTGGCCGGAGCATGGGCATGGCTTGGCAGATAGCCCGGGACGTCGACGACCTTTGGGGAGAACACGGCGACGGGATGACTCCGAGCAACGTTTTGAATAAGAAGAAGAGCCTGCCGCTGGTGCATACCCTGGAGAACTCCGATGTCAGCACCAAGCGCGCATTGGGCGCTATATATATGAAGCGCGTGCTGGACGCGGACGACGTTAAGAAGATGATTGAGATTTTAGATAATACCGATGCCCGCCAGACTTCCCAGGCGAAAGCCCAGGAGCTGGTGGACCAAGCCTTGGCTGGACTGAGTGGAGTGTCCCAAGAAGGGAAAAACTCTCTGGTGAGTCTGGGTCAGTGGGCGGCGAAGGGAGGCCGGTAATGTCAAAACGCAGACTTGACCAGCTCGATGTGGCAGGCAAGAAGGTGCTCGTCCGGGTAGACTTCAACGTCCCGATCGAGCAGGGCATCGATGGTATCGCCCTATACGACCAACGCCTCCGGGCAACCCTGCCGACGATCCAGTATTTGATTGACCAAGGGAGCAAGATAGTTCTCTGTTCCCACTTAGGTCGCCCCAACGGTGAGGTGGTAGAAGAGCTTCGCTTAGAACCCGTGGGAGACCGACTGGCGATGCTCCTGGGCCGACCGGTAAAGAGCGTGCCTGAGATTACCGGACCGTTAGTTGCCGACGCCGTGTCCCATCTGGCCCCTGGTGAGGTGCTGCTACTTGAGAATCTCAGGTTCCACCCCGGCGAAGAGAAGAACGACGGCGTATTCGCCAGTGAGTTGGCTGATATCGTCGACTGCTTCGTTAACGACGCTTTTGCTGTGTGTCACCGGGCTCACGCTTCCACTGACGGCATCACCAAGTACCTACCCTCTGCCATGGGTCTGCTGGTCCAAAGGGAAATCGAGTCCATGGGCCAGGCTTTGGAGTCTCCAGAGAAGCCTCTGGCGGCGCTCATGGGTGGGGCAAAGGTCAGCGATAAGATACTGCTACTGGACAACCTATTGGAAGACCTGGACCATCTGTTCATCGGCGGCGGGATGTGCGTAACCTTCCTGAACGCCCTGGGTTACCTTACTGGCGATTCCAGGGTCGAAGAAGACCGATTGGAATTCGCCCGTCAAATCATGGCCCGCGCAGAGGCTGGCAAGACCGAGGTTCATCTGCCTGATTACGTGGTCATCGCCAACGAGTTTGCCGCCGAGCCAGGAAAGACCGATGTGATGCACGTCGGTGACGTTCCCGACGGCTGGTACATCATGGATATAGCGCCATCCTCGGCCGAGGATTTCGCCGGGGCGTTGAAGAAGTGCAAGACCATCATCTGGAACGGTCCAATGGGCGTCTTCGAGATGCCTAAGTTCAGTCAAGGCACACGAACGGTGGCCGAGGCCATCTCAGGCCTGAGCGGTGTCACCACTGTCGTGGGCGGAGGCTCAACAGCCGAGGCGGTGGAAGAACTGGGCCTGATGGATAAGATGACCCACGTCTCCACAGGAGGAGGTGCCTCATTGGAGTTCCTTGAGGGCAAAGAGCTGCCGGGAATAGCGGCTCTCCCGGACGTTTAACTGATTCGAGGGTGATAAGCTGTAGTTTGAGGGAGCCGTAGGTCATGATAGATGTAGAAGAACTGAGAGATTGTTACACTAACACACCGTCCAAGATGGTGTTGTTGGTTGCAGACGGATTGGGCGGCTTGGCCCATCCGGAAACCGGTAAGTCGGAGCTTGAGACCGCCCACACGCCCAACCTGGACGCATTGGCCCAGAAAAGCGCCTGCGGCCTGACGACACCGGTGCTGCCAGGCGTGGCCCCCGGCAGCGGCCCAGGCCACCTTGCCCTCTTCGGCTACGACCCATTGAAGCATCAGATCGGTAGAGGGGCATTGGAAGCCTTGGGTATAGAGGTAGAACTGGCCCCAGGAGACGTGGCTGCTAGAGGTAACTTCTGCACCGTAGATGGGGAAGGAATGCTGACCGACCGCCGTGCTGGGCGTATCCCCACGAATGAAAGCGCCCCCATCTGCGAACGTCTGGGCTGCATCGAGATTCCAGGCGTGCAAGTGGACGTATTCTCCGTTCAGGACTACCGATTTGTCCTTCGTCTAAGGGGCGATGGTCTCTCGGAGCTTGTCACTGAGACCGACCCACAGGTCACGGGTGCCAAGGCTTTAGACGTCAAAGCGCTGAAGCCCGAAGCTCAGAAGACCGCAGATATTGTAAACGAGTTCGTGAAGCAGGCATCTCAGTTGATGTCCGAAGAAGAGCGGGCCAACATGCTACTGCTGCGTGGCTTCGCCCAGATGCCTACGCTGCCCCCGATGGGCGACGTCTACCGCCTTGATCCGGCAGCCATAGCCGCCTATCCAATGTACCGTGGCCTGGCTACCGTGGCTGGTATGAATGTCATCCCGACAGGCAAGAACTTTGCAGACGAGGTGGACACTCTGCGGGCTAACTGGGGCAAACACGATTTCTTCTTCATCCACTACAAACCGGCCGATGCTGCAGGTGAGGATGGCGATTTCGACGCCAAGGTGCAGTGTCTGGAAGAACTTGACCCTTTTATTCCGGAGATACTCGCGCTGGAGCCGGACGTCTTAATGGTCGCCGGTGACCATGCCACCCCTGCCATCATGGCCGCACATAGCTGGCACCCTGTTCCGTTCATGCTCCACTCCAAGCTGACCCAAGGTCAGGGAGTCCCCACCTTCGATGAGAAGGCCTGCGCCCAAGGGGCGATAGGCAGTATCCCGGCCACCAGCGTCATGGTCATGGGCCTTTCCCATGCTGGAAAGATGACCAAATACGGCCCTTAAGCAGCTCGACTGACCACCGCGTTTTGATGGGACCGTCGTTTGAATAATAGAGTGGCGACCCAAGCCGATAATTGGAGTTAGACACATGCCAGACCTGGTAGTCGCAGGAAACTGGAAGATGAACACCACAATCTCTGAAGCCGTTGCCTTAGCCGGGGGGGTGCGAGATGGTTCTGCGGCAGTTTCTGGCGTGGAACTGATACTTTGCGCGCCGTTCGTCTCTCTGTCTGCTGTAAGTGGGGCTGTTAAAGGGTCGGCTGTGAAAGTGGGCGCCCAGAACATGCATTTCGAGGTATCTGGGGCTTTCACCGGGGAAGTCTCTCCTGGCATGCTGCAGGGAATCTGCGACTACGTGATATTGGGCCACTCCGAACGACGCCAGATGTTCGCTGAGACCGATCGTTGGGTTAACAGTAAGATTAAAGCCGCCCAAACAGCTGGCTTGAAGCCCATTCTATGTGTGGGCGAGACCCTCGAAGAACGTGAGTCGGGCATGGCTTCAGACATCGTCAGTGGCCAAGTCCGTGCAGGGCTGGACGGGGTGAGCGACATCTCTAGTCTTATACTCGCCTATGAGCCCATCTGGGCGATCGGTACAGGGCAGGCAGCCACGCCCGATATCGCCGCAGAGATAATGGGTGGAGCGGTCCTGGACACCTTGAAGAGCCTTTATACCTCCAAGGCCGATGATGTGCCTCTGCTTTACGGCGGCAGCATGAACGCCAGCAATGCTGGCGACTTTGCCGCCCAAGACTGCATCCACGGCGGATTGGTCGGCGGCGCCGCGCTCCAGGCAGATTCGTTCTTAGCGGTCGCCGTCGCCGTTGCTGCCGCAAAAGCCTAAGCCTCTGCTCAGGACCTGATATGTCCACCGCTCCCAGACCCTCTATCGCCATAGTCGGGCCCACCGCTGTGGGCAAAACAGAACTGGCCATTGAACTCTGTCGTCGGTTCGGCGGCGAAGTCATAAACGCCGACAGCCGACAGGTCTATCGGCGTATGGACATCGGTACCGCCAAAGCCACCGCCGTAGAGCAATTTCAGGCACCCCATCATCTGATAGACCTGTTGGAGCCATCCGAACATTTCAGCTTGGGATCATTCTTGCCACTGGCTAAGAAGGCATCGGATGATATTGTCGGCCGTGGGCTTATCCCGTTCTTGACCGGGGGCACCGGCCAATATGTGTGGGCCATGGTCGAGGAGCAGTCTGTACCACCAGTTCCGCCTAACCAAGAACTGAGGGAGGATTTGGAGCGGGAAGCTTCAGGGGAAGACGGGGCCCAGGTCCTCCATGACCGCCTCCGCGAGATAGACCCCGCTCGAGCCGATGCCCTAGACGCACGGAACGTCCGCCGTGTTATCAGGGCGCTGGAAATCCATCACGCCACAGGCCGGAAACCATCGGAATTTGGCGCGCCCGACGCCGATCCGGGAAGGTCGTTGGTCTTGGGACTTACCATGGATCGAAAAGCCCTCTATCGGCGTATCGACGACCGGGTAGAT
>Ga0209228_1001886_pt1 | contig 10284 bp, 10 predicted proteins | sample METZYME_3_150m_FD_187547 | JGI IMG/M metagenome (GOLD analysis project Ga0209228, IMG submission 187547) | Marine microbial communities from oxygen minimum zone in mesopelagic equatorial Pacific - METZYME_3_150m (SPAdes) (version 2) | ecosystem: Environmental > Aquatic > Marine > Oceanic...
TAATAGTTAACCCGTGATCTTGATGTACGATGTAAGTGAATCGTGCAGTTGGTGCTTCAATGGTAGATTCATCATCTTCACAACTCACTGCGATCATAGTTATTAGTAAAAATGTAGATAGAATAAATTTTTTCATGATTTCTCCTTTTAATTATTGTTATTTCTAATTATTTCGACTATCAAATAATTAGAATAAGTGAAAATTTATGTACAAATTTGACAATTGTATCATACTTTTTGCAATAAGATTTAGGAACATATTACTAATGGGTATAGAAAACACAATTACAAAGGTATCAGAGATGGCTGGCAGTACAAGTCCAATGGGTGCAAGTATAAAATTTAACTTTGGAGATTCCCAGATTGTTATTGATGGCACAGGCGATTCGAATGTAGTATCAACAGATGATTCTGAAACTCAATGTACTATAGACATGAGTCTTGATGATTTTGAATCAATGTTATCTGGAGAATTAAACCCAATGGCAGCTTTTATGGGCGGACAGATTCAAGTGTCTGGAGATATGAGCGTTGCAATGAAACTTCAAACTTTATTTTAGAATGAGAAAAACCTTAGTCCTTATTACTTGCTTATCCTTTTTCTCCTGTGATCAAATTTTACAGCGGAAGCAAATGTACTCTGTGGAAATAACATCATGTTTATTTAAAGATGATGACTACAACCGTTCAGAGATTACGGGAGCCCCATTACCTATTATGATGGAATTATATGAAGAAGGATATTTAATTTGGGAAGTCAATTTGGGTAAGCATCGGGGCGCCTATAGATATGATAATTCAACAGTGGAAGATAGAATAGCTCTTATTGCATACAATCCAAAGTTTAAGTATCGCTTGGAAATTCATGATCAAGCATTTATATCCAAGGAAAAAGGTTATTCAAGAACTTGGGCAAAAGGATTTCCATTTAAATCATCTTTGGAAAGACTCAATGTTGGGGAACATGGATCCCATGTGGGCTTTAAAAGCGTCGCATTAAAAACAATGGATTATCAGCCCAATAAAAGATTAGGTAAAGATTAATAAAAGCTTCATAATCCAATAACAAATATCATTTAAGATCCATAATCCAAATTAAAAATACAAATGTTGTAATAACAGGGGCTGCCAGTGGAATTGGTGAAGCGCTTGCGATTGCTTTTTATAATGCGAGCGCGAAAAATATTGTTGTTTCAGATATCAATACAGATGGAGCGAAAGATGTAGCAGATAAAATCAATGGTACAGCAATTACAACGGATGTCACTAAAGAAGAAGATGTAAAAAAGATGATTAATGCATGTGAACACGATATAGATATATATTGTTCAAATGTAGGTATTGGGGTACATGAAGATTTTTTAACACTTAGCAATGAACAGTGGCGCAAAATGATTGATACAAACCTCATGTCGCATATATATGGTGTCCGACATGTGCTTCCAAAAATGTTAGATCGTGGATCAGGTCATTTAGTTTTTACAGCCTCCGCTGCTGGCCTATTATCACAACTAGGTTCAGTTACGTATTCAGTAACCAAGCATGCGGTTGTTAGTTTGGCTGAATGGTTGAAGATTACATATGGAAAGGCGGGAATTGGGGTATCGTGTATCTGCCCACAAGCTGTACGAACAGCAATGACTGCACAAGGAGCTGGTGTTGCTGGAATAGATGGAATGATAGAACCTGATGATGTTGCAAATGATACATTAGAAGCAATTGAAAATGATCAGTTTTTGGTTACCCCTCATAAACAAGTCAGGGAATACATTCAATTTAAAGCTGCAGATTATGAAGGGTGGATAGAAGGAATGCAAAAATTACAGGATAGTTTCATAGAGGAAATTAATTCAGCAATTAAATAATAGTTTTTTTATTATATGAAGGTAAAATTATTAATACAATTATTTACCATATTAGTTTTACCTTTGTTTGGAAATGCAGTTCAGAATAATAACAATGATTTTCCTTCCGACTGGAAAATTGCTGCACAAACGATGGTGAAAGAGCAGATTAAAGATCGTGGTATAGTAGATCCAAAAGTTTTGGATGTATTAAGTAAAACCCCACGACATAAATTTGTACCTAATGATATGGTTCTTTATGCGTATGATGATAATCCGTTACCTATAGGTGAAGGTCAGACAATTTCACAACCATATATTGTAGCTCTCATGACTGAATTATTGAGTTTATCTGGTAAAGAAAAAGTTTTAGAGATTGGCACAGGTTCTGGGTATCAATCAGCTATACTATCATTATTATCTAATAAAGTATACACAATTGAAATAGTAAAATCTCTTGCTGTACAAGCAAAAAAAGTATTGCAAGAATTAGAGTTACATAATGTGTATGTCCGTTGGGGAGATGGATACAAAGGATGGCCTAGTGAAGCACCATTTGATTGTATAATCGTAACTGCAGCGCCGGATACAATTCCAGAGGCTCTTATTAAACAATTAAAAATTGGAGGAAAACTAGTAATTCCTGTTGGTAAATATTGGCAGGAACTAAAAGTTATTTCAAAAACATCGGATTCAAAAATAAATGAAAAAACAATTATACCTGTGCGTTTCGTACCCATGGTTCACCCAAATAACCCTTTTTCTGATGAGGATCTCAACTGAAAGAGTGAGAATATTTTAATAAATTGTTACTATCGTAATTCAATAATAAGGAGGGCATTATGAATGAGAAACAATCGAATGTACCATTATGGTTTCATTGGGCTCGTTTTACGAGTTTTATGACTGAAAGATTCCTTGGAGGTCCACAAATATTAAAATTAGCTTGGGTCATTAATTTCCAAAAAACTGGTACTTTTTTTTACATACTATTATTAATGAATTTTTATCAAAATTTTTCTGTATCCGCAAGTGTTTATCTAGCTTTACATGGAATGTATGGTTTTTGCTGGATGTTAAAACATTTTGCATTTCCTGATAGAAGTTGGGAAAAAAAGGTAACTATTGGCGGCGGACTTATGGCATTTATATTAGTGTTGGGTCTTTACTGGGTTTTCCCATTCCTTTTAATTTCAGGAATATTGGGACCAGATCAAAAAATGGCAAGTATTCCAATATTAACTGCTGCAATCAGTATACACACTTTAGGTGTTGTAATTATGATGGTAGCTGATTGTCAGAAATATTATACATTAAAATATCATCAGGGACTTATTTCGGAAGGATTATTTAAATATATTCGGCATCCAAATTATCTTGGAGAGATTATGCTTTATGCATCGTATGCGATGATAGTTCAACATTGGATCCCATGGGCTATTTTGGCTTGGGTTTGGATTGGAGTATTCTTGGTCAATATTTTACAGAAAGAATCTTCCATGTCTCGTTATCCTGAATGGAAAGAGTATAAACAGAAAACAGGGATGCTTATTCCAAAGTTATTTTAATTATCAATTTGGATAGATTTCCGTTTCTAATATTTGTTTCCATCTTATTTTGTCAGATAGATAATTCAAAATTTGCGGAGTATGATGAAACATTAATTGGTACAGATCAACGTATTCGAATGATTCCTGTTTCTGGAGGAGAATTCAGAATGGGAAGCCTTGAATCAGAAAGAAGAAGACGAGAAGATGAAGGACCAGCGCATCAAGTCATTGTAAGTGATTACTGGATAAGTTCATTAGAAATTTCCTGGGATTTATACGAATTATTTTTACTTAGAAATATTGATTCATTATTAGTAGATAATGAAAGATACAATATGGATATTGACGCTATATCTGGAGCAACAATGCCCTATGTAAATTATAATCAGCCAGGATATCCTGTTATAAATGTTACTCAGTATGCTGCCTCACAATTTTGTAAATGGCTAACTGCAAAAACAGGGAATTTTTACAGGTTGCCTACTGAGGTGGAATGGGAGCATGCGTGTCGCGCAGGATCAGAAGAAGCTTATTCATTTGGCAAGGCAAGCGTATCAATTAAACGCTATGCATGGTACAAAAAAAATAGTGATGGAAAATTACATAAAGGAGGATTAAAAGAACCAAATGCCTTAGGCATATATGATATGCATGGTAATGCTGCAGAGTGGGTATTAGATTTTTATAATTCACAAGGATATTCTATTAATAATAATGTACAAATTGATCCTGTACAATTTTCGGAAAGATTATATCCTCGAGTAGTTCGGGGAGGTTCATTTAAAGATGGTCCAGCAAGGTTGCGTTCAGCAGCGAGAGACTATTCAAAGGAATTGTGGAAAAGAAGAGATCCCCAGTCCCCAAAGAGCTTATGGTGGCATACAGATGCTGTACATGTAGGATTTAGAATTGTTAGGTCCAAATCTATAGCCAATAAAAATGACTTAGAAAAATATTGGATTAAACCTATAAAGGAATATTAAAACATGAAAAAACAACAAAATCATACAATTAATCGGAGAACGTTTTTGGGAAACTCAGCTAAAATTGCAGCTGCAGGAATCATATTTAATAAACTATCTGCGACTACAAAAAAGTATAATTCATGGGATGGAGAAATAAAAGTAGCGCTTGTTGGATGTGGAGGAAGAGGTACAGGAGCAGCTATACAGGCTATCGCTTCGGATCGCGATGTTAGATTAGTAGCGATAGCAGATGTTTTCAAAGATCAGGCGCAATCATGTTTGGATTCACTAGTAGAAAAATATGGCGATTCTGAGCAGTTATCCGTATTAAAAGAAACAATTTTCATAGGATTTGATGCATATAAGAAAGCTATAGATATGGCTGATGTTGTTATTCTAACAACGCCTCCAGGATTCCGACCGCAACATTTTACGTATGCAGTGGAAAATAATAAACATGTGTTCATGGAAAAACCTGTGGCAACTGATATTGTTGGGATAAAGAAAGTCATAGATGCAGGGAAACTTGCTATAAAGAAAAAATTGAATGTAGTTGTTGGTTTACAAAGACACTATCAACGTTCGTATCGTAAGGTTAAAAAACTTATTGATAGAGGATCTGTTGGAAGAATTATTTCTGGTCAAGTTTACTGGAATGGAGCAGGTGTTTGGGTAAGACCACGTAATCCACAGCAAACTGAATTAGAGTACCAAATGCGTAATTGGTATTATTTTAATTGGTTATGCGGAGATCATATTGTAGAACAGCACATTCACAATCTAGATGTTGCTAATTGGTTTATTGGTGCGACGCCTATTTCTGCTCAAGGAATGGGAGGAAGAGAAATAAGGAATGGAAAAGATCATGGACAAATTTTTGATCATCATTTTGTGGAATTTACATATCCAAAAGGACAAATAATTTCTAGCCAATGCCGTCATCAGCCTGGATGCATGAATCGAGTAGATGAAGTTTTCCAAGGATCACAAGGGAATGTTCATGTACATAGTGGTAATTACGGTTTAATACAATCTCATCGTGGTAGAAAATTATATTTACATGATGGTGAAAATGATATTAATCCATATCAGCAGGAGCACAATGAGCTTTTTGCAGCAATAAAGGAAGGTGAATATTTATATAAAGATTTTCAAAGGGGAGTAAATAGTACTCTGACAGCAATATTAGGAAGAATGTCTACTTATTCAGGGCAGAAAATTACCTGGGATGAAGCATTATCATCTAATTTAGATATTGTACCCAATAATTTGACTTCATTTGAAGATAGTGCGCCTGTTTATCCAGATAAACAAGGTAAATACCCTATTCCTATTCCTGGTGTAACAAAATTTATTTAATTTGAAAGGATAGATTAATGAAAAGAAGAAAATTTATAAAAAATAGTCTTTTAGCTACCATGATTCCAACTATAGGTGGACTTCTTTATGGTGGACCCAAAACAAATAGAAAAAATCAACCATTTAATCTTCTTTACGCACCACATTTTGGAATGTTTAGTAAACATAGTGGAAGCGATTTGGTTGATCAAATTCAATTCATGTATGATATGGGGTTCCTTTCCCTTGAGGATAATGGGATGAAAGATCGTTCAGTTTCAGATCAAAACCGTATCGCAAAAACAATGAACAAATTGGGTATGACTATGGGTGTTTTTGTTGCCCATAAAATTTATTGGGACTTTCCAAATCTCACTAGTGGTGATAAAAATTACCGGGATCAATTTATAAAAGATATTAAAGATTCAATAGATGTTGCAAAGCGCGTCAATGCTAAATGGATGACCGTTGTTCCAGGGCATGTGGATTTAGGAAAAGAATCAGCTTATCAAACTGCAAATGTTATAGAAGCTTTAAGAAGAGCAAGTGAAGTACTAGAGCCACATGATTTAATCATGGTATTAGAACCACTAAATTGGTGGTCAAATCATGCTGGACAATTTTTGCGTGAAATTCCTCAAGCATATGAAATTTGTCGATCGGTAAACAGTCCTTCATGTAAAATTTTATTTGATATTTATCATCAACAGATTTCAGAGGGGAATATTATTCCAAATATTGATAAAGCATGGGAAGAAATTGCTTATTTTCAAATCGGTGATAATCCGGGTAGAAAAGAGCCAACAACTGGGGAAATTAATTATAGGAATATTTTTAAGCATATTTATGAAAAAGGATATAAAGGTGTGCTAGGAATGGAACACGGTAACTCTAAACCAGGAAAATCTGGGGAACTAGCAGTAATTGATGCATATAGAACAGTAGATTCTTTTTTATAAATTAAATATTAAACTAAAATGCTCTACCAAATAATATTGCATTTAAAAATAATCCTTCTGTGCCAAACCAGAATGCTCTAAAATGCGGATTATCTGCAAAAAGAATTACGCTGCCACCACCTACATTGCGGGCAATTATTGAAGCTGAATTTTTGATTTCTTTATTCATTTCATCTGATATATAGCCACTCATAAGAGGTTTTGTAGTGTAACGTCCGATATTTGCTGCATCGGCAGTTGATAGTTCATAAAATATTTCATTATTTCTAAAAACTGGAAGAGTGCTTTGATAGCCGTACGCAATAGGATGTGTATTATCTAATTTAATTTGAAAAATTGCCCCTCCAATACGCTGTGCACCCTTTTTTGCTTGAACATTTTCATAGGCTATATCTAGAGTGTCTTTTTTTATTTCTTTTATGGTTTCATTAATAATTTTGTTATTTATTGCCCATTCTGATCCGGTTCCTGTTGATATAAAACAGCCGCCTCTATTTATCCAAGATTTGATAGATTTTACATTATTAGAATCAATTTGACTGAAGTTTCCATCACTCATAATTAACACATTATAATTATCTAATAGAGTTCTGTTTAGGTTATCTGTGTTAATTAATGATAATGGGATATGCATTTTTTCATTGAGTAGATGCCAAACCTGTCCAACGCTATAGGCACTTGTACCTTTACCAGATAAAATAGCTACTTTTGGTATATTTATAACTCTATGTAACCCTCCTAAATCAGGGCCATAATTTGAAAGGCCAGTATTCACGGCATAAATATTAATAAATTCTTCAGCAGCTATTTTACGGATGATATTATGCACATCATCCTTGGTTACATTTGAATGATTATCTCTTTGTACAAGTGGAACAATTATTGAGCCTTTTTCAAACTCTTCTTTTTCCCCATTAATTGTAATTGAAAATGGCTTCATTGCCATGAGCGGTGAAATCCCACTATCCAAAATTTTATATAATGCTCTAGGAGCATAGTAATCGCCCCATTCCATAATATAGGCATATGTTGCACGGCCTCCAATTTTTTGCCCACTAGTAAAAAAATTATCTGGCAATTCCTCTCCTATAATTGCACTAGGATTCTGTTTTAATTCTATATATTCAACTCCAGCAGATAGTGGTAAAGACCAAGAGGAAACATCATAAAATAATGAATCATTAAAATCAGTAACTTTTTCCATAATTGATTTAATTAATCGAGATTGTGGTTGATCTACCGGAATAAGGACAGCTTTACCTGGATCAAATTTTATATTATTTGCAGCATAAGGTTTTTTTAATGAATATACCTTGATTTGATGGTGGGAAAGATTATCAAGCAGGAACCGCACGTTAGTTTTTTTGTATTCAGTGTTAATCAAATAGGCCTTTGTAGAAAACTGAATGGATGCTTTTGATGCATCGCGATAAAAGTTACGTTGGTGGGTTAGAAATTTATCTTTCATTTTCCATAGACCTTCTAATGTTCCAAGAGATGTAATAAAATGGTTTTTAATTGTAAACGCATAGCTTAATTCACCACTAGTTGTAGTCGTTTTTAATGCTCTTGAAGATGCTTGTTCAAATAAAATACCTACTGCTCCAGTAATATCAGGAAATGTAGATCCTTTCCCATAATAAAAATCATCGTAGCTCTCTTTTGAATAATATAATGATCCAATATTATTAAGAGCTTCAGCATGATACTCTGCAAGTTGATTAGTTAAATAAATTACATTCTTCGGAGTGTTGGGATTATTTCTACTAGGGATTCCTGGTTGAAAGAAATACGTCCTGTTTCTTCCCATTTCATGAAAATCTACTACAATTTGGGGGCGCCACTTATAGTATAGACCAAGCCTTGCTTTTGATTCTGGTTGAGTAGCAGGGAGCCAATCCCGGTTTAAATCAAATAAATAATGGTTTGTTCTCCCTCTTGGCCATGGTTGATTGTGCTCTCTATCATTTATATCAAGCGTGGGTACATGGCCCCGATTCCCATTTACCCAGTTTACAAATCGATCTCTACCATCAGGATTTAGCATAGGATCTATAATTAATACAATGTTATTTAAATAATTTCTAATACCGATACTTGATCCTGCACTTAAATGATATAATAATAACATAGCAGCTTCGCTACCACTCGCCTCATCACCATGGATTGAATATCCGAAATATGCAACCACAGGCATTTTCTTAATTGTTCTTTTTGAAACTTTATTCGGGTTCAAAAATAGATTTCTATTATTTTTTAATATTTCATCTAAATTATTTTGATTTTCAACGCTAGTAATTATCGCATGAATTAATCTACGACCTTCATGTGTAGCGCCATGATCTTCTACTACAACCCTGTTACTTTTGTTCGCAACAGCATAAAAGTAATCAATGATTTGATCAGTACGGGAGTGTTGTTCACCTACATGATGATTAAATACTTCACTTGGTTTTGGTATTGATGCATTAAAAGTAGTTTCACTAATATCCATAGGTAATTCAATATGATCTACCTGTTGTGCAGTTAGAAGGGAATATACAATTATGATATAAAATAATTTTTTATCTATAATATTCATTATTCTTAAATTTTTCTTGAGGAATTTAATGTATATTCTGCCCCGCAATGAACCAATTTAGTCCAAAAAATCGATTTATTTCGAATGAATAGAATGCTGAAAATTTTATTAAGAATTAAAGGCACAAAAAAAAATAATATAAATGCACCTAATCAGGTGCTTTTTTTTTATGGAGATGTTAACTAGATGAGTAAAGTTTTACCTTTAATCGAACTTCAAGATTTAGATACCCAGTTAAGAGATATAAATGAACTGTTAGGTGATTTACCAAAGAAAGTTGACAAATTACGTTTTGAAGAAGAAGGATTAATAAATGATGTAAAAGAAGGAAAAGTTCGTCTTAAAGAGATTGAATTATCTTTAAATAAAGCAGAACACCAGATGGCTGACCTTAAAGAAAAGATTAATAAGTTAAAAGATCAATTATCTTTAGTCACATCAAATAAGCAGTATGATGCGCTTACTCAGGAGATAGAATATTTAAAACAAGAATTAGATGAAGTTGAGCTTAAAGATCTTGAATTTGAAGAAGAAAAAGAAACATTAAGTAATGATATTAATGAAAAAGAAGAAAATCTTGAATCATTAAGCAATGATTTATCAGTCAGACGGGTAAAGCTAGAGCAATTAATGTCTGAATCAGCAGAAAATAAATCTGCATTAGAAAAGGAACGTGACAAAAAATTGGTGCATATAGATGAATCTGTTTTAAGTAGATATATGCGGATTAGTACAGCAAGAGAAGGCCTTGCTGTAGTTAATCTTGAAGGAAGTGCTTGTGGTGGTTGCGGATTTGTTATTCCCCATCAAGATGTTACTGATATTCGTGATAAAGATAATTTTTATAATTGCGACATATGTAGTCGTTTTATATATTATAAAAAATAAACTATATTTAAAATTTCTTACTTGGATTTCTTCCATAACCCTTTTAATCTCTTCAGATTCTTGATAGTCTGAGAAAATTGAGTGATTACTCTGAAATTCAGAGAGGAAAGTCCGAGCACCGCAGAACAGAGTGCCTCCTAACGGGAGGAGTCTTTTAGA
>Ga0209228_1001887_pt1 | contig 10283 bp, 8 predicted proteins | sample METZYME_3_150m_FD_187547 | JGI IMG/M metagenome (GOLD analysis project Ga0209228, IMG submission 187547) | Marine microbial communities from oxygen minimum zone in mesopelagic equatorial Pacific - METZYME_3_150m (SPAdes) (version 2) | ecosystem: Environmental > Aquatic > Marine > Oceanic | place...
TGAAGCGCAGGTAACGCTCGCTCGAGTAGCCACCATCTTGACCATATGGAGTGGCCGATGAAGCCATCGGCGCATTCCCCGGCAAGCTCGCATAGGCGTTCACGTAATGAAGCAACCCAAATAGGGACCTGTCTCACCTGCGATCCAAAGTTGGGGTGGAGCCCGGCGAACGATAGTTGGTAATGCTCGCCGTGGTAGTCGGGTATCGAATCAGCATTCTGTGCTGCCGAGTCGAAAACCAGTCTCAAGATTTCAATAACTTCACGGATTCGACTTATTGGCGGGAGAAAATCTTGCCCGAAGAAATCTTCTGTCCAGGTCTGAGGCGCGGTACCGAGGCCGAGGGTGAAACGCCCGTTGCTAATGCGGTCGAGTTCAATGGCCGCGCAAGCGGTCTCAAAAGGAGACCGCACGAACGCCATGGCGATCCCGGTTTCCAGTTGCAAGGAGCTGGTGGCCGCTGCCGCGACCGCCAAACTGGCCCACGGTGGGCCATAAACCTGATTCCCAATGACTCCCGCGTACCCGCGGTCTTCTAGGTGTTTGGCTCGCTCCGCGATAGCTAGGGCGTCGCCTCCGCCTATTGGGGCCCAACATTTCAACGTGATCTACTCCCCCCTCACGTTTGATTCGATCCTGGTCGACGGTCATTCGGGTAATTGACGTCTATACCAGCACAGTTCGAACTGATGCTTATTAACTGATCACCCGTGATCGATCGCATGGGCTTGAAGGTCAGCGAGTCTCACCCATTCCAGTGTCGTTAAATGGGTCGCCCGTAATCGAACTCCGGGCGCGACCCCCGCCTGGAAAGCTTCCTGCCAACGAGTAGCGCAAAGACACCACGGGTCACCATTTCGAAGACCCGGGAACCCCATCTCTGGATTCGGGGTGCTCAGATCGTTTCCGGCTCTTTTAGAATATTCCAGGAACTCGTCGGTGACGACGGCGCAAACTGTATGGACTCCTAGATCACCAGCACCTGTATTGCAGCAACCGTCTCGATAGAAGCCAGTCACTGGGTTGAGGCCGCACTCCTCAAGTTCCGTTCCTAAGACATTTGTGGCCACAGCTGCCGCTCCTCTCCCCGGGACTTCAGGACACCATAATGAGACAACAAGGCCGCTGAGGTTTCTTTCTCGGGTATCGCGAGGAACCACACCTGAACAAGCCAACACCAGCTATACAAGTGAAGGGCCCGTAGAACCCTGCGGGCCTGGTTGATTTCGAGGGAGATCATGATGGTTGACCAACTGCCAGACGAACTGCGCGCGCTCAAGAACCGAATGAAAGCGTTTATCAATGACGTTGTAATTCCTCGTGAACCTGAGTTGATGCGCGAAGACTCTGCGGGCGAGGCGGTAGCGGCAGAACTGAAAAACGACGCTAAGACTGCTGGATTGTGGGCTCTTGGACACCCAGCGGAAATTGGAGGGGGCGGCCTCCCGTTTATGGATTTCGTCTATTTGAACGAAGTTATCGGACGGTCTCATTGGGGTTCGTGGGCAGTGGGCAGTCTCTCCATGCAGGATTCGATCATGCTGCACCAGTACGCCAGTGACGATCAGCGGGCACGATTCTTAGAACCTCTAGTTGCGGGAGAAATTTATCCTTCGGTCGGATTGACTGAGCCTGAAGTGGCGGGATCTGACCCGACACAAATGCAAGCGGTTGCGTTGTTGGATGGCGATGAGTGGGTGATTAGCGGACATAAATGGTTCACTTCGGGAGCAAATCGCGCCGCGTTTACCACCGTGTTCGCGATCACAGAGCCTGATGCAGAAAAGCACAACAAATTCAGTTCAATCATCGTTCCCACCGATACCCCGGGATATGAGATTGTTCGAGTCGTACCCACTATGGGTCACACCGGCGGAAATCATTGTGAGGTGAATTACAACGACGTCCGTGTCCCATATGAAAATCTATTGGGCGGGCGCGGGCAAGGATTTCATATCGCACAAAAGCGACTTGGGCCTGGTCGAATATTTCATTGCATGCGGTGGCTCGGACAGGCACAACGTGCTTTCGAACTCATGTGTGAAAGGGCAAAAACGCGTTACGCCCACGGCAGTTATCTTGCCGAAAAAGGCGACATCCAGGCATGGATCGCCGAATCCGCGGCAGAGATTCAAGCTGCGCGAATGATGACGCTCGACGCAGCACGCGCCATCGACGCCGGTAGTGAAGCTCGCACAGAAATCAGTCTGATCAAATTCTGGGGGGCGCGAATGCTACATAACGTGGTCGATCGTGCCATTCAGGTCCACGGAGCGTTGGGCGTCACCGCTGACACACCGCTGGAATTTATGTATCGGGAAGCCCGCTACGCGCGGCTCTATGACGGTCCGGACGAGGTGCATCGGATGGTCGTGGCTCGACGGTTGGTGCGCGATCCCTATGAGGGTGTGCCCTGGGCCTAGCTACATAATTAGGGGCGCGCAGTGCTCTTGGGGGTTGGTTAGCGGCGTCCTCGGATGAGTCGACCCGGTCGTGCGCCGGTGAATTCGCCGTTTTCGCGAACGATTTCGCCTGCGACGACGGTTGCCTTGTAACCAGATGACTCTTGTAATAGACGCGGGGCCCCGGTGGGGAGGTCATACACCATTTCGGGTGCAGAAATTGTCAACTGGTCATAGTCGATGACGTTGATGTCCGCGCGTTTACCAACTTCGAGGGTGCCTCTGTCCCCTAGTAATCCATAAATCTCTGCCGTGTCGTGAGTCATGAGCTTGACCGCATATTCGACACTCATTTTCGGTCCGTTGGTTCGATCTCTGGTCCAGTGGCTGAGCATGTATGTCGATGTCGACGCGTCGCAAATGAGCCTGCAGTGGGCCCCTCCGTCGGAGAGACTCCAGAACGCGCCGTGGTGGTTGAGTCGTTCATAGGTCGGATCCAAAGTGTGTTCGGCGAAGTCACTTAGAGGGAAAAAGATCAAACCCCTACCCCCGTTTGTTAGCAGCACGTCGTACGCGTATTCGTATGGGTCGCGCCCTGTTCCATTCGCGCGAGCGGCCACAGAGTCATCGGGGTGGGGCTCGTAGTTCGGTTGCCCCGAGAGCGGGTACATCTTGTGGAATCCGTGGGCCACGTCGTGGTTGAAGCGCCCGGTGTATCCGGTGGATTCAGACAGGATTTGTTGTTTAACGGATTCTTTAGAAAGTTCGGCTACTAGCTCCGTGTGTGACAAAGCGTTAGCCAATTGGATGTAGGTGGGGTGCATCTTGAAGGGGTGTAGCGAGGTCTCTAACCCAAAGAGGAGCCCGGCAGGTCGCCCAGCTATTTGGGCAACAACTCTTCCGGAGCCGTCAATCGGCGCGGACGACAATTCGAGCAAGTCGCGCCACTGTTGTGGATCGCGATCTGACTGGACGAGTGCGTAGGTCACAGTCAGCCCGTATTCGCCTGCTAGTTCACGCATCCAGTCGATATCTGTGCCGAAATTTCCTTCAAGCCCTCCCAGGCCAATGTCGGAGGCTACTTCGACGACCCCACCGCCGGCCTTGGCGACAGCGCTTCCAAGAGCAATTAATTCCTCGGCACCGGCGAACGTCCCTGGGACAGGTTCGCCATCCAGGGCGCGGTGGAGCATGGTCCGCGAAGAGGTGAAGCCGAGCGCTCCTGCTTCGATTCCCTCTTGAACAATTTCTGCCATTGCGGCTAAGTCGGCTGACGTCGGTTCTTCGTTTCGTGCGCCTCGTTCCCCCATCACGTAAGCACGAACCGAGCCGTGTGGAACCTGTGTCGCAATGTCCATGACTCGTGGCATCTCGTCGAGAGCTGCCAAATATTCGGGGAATGTTTCCCAATTCCAATCGATGCCTTCAGCTAATGCTGCCCCAGGGATATCTTCGACTCCCTCCATGAGTTGGATGAGCCAACTGTGGCTATCTGGTCTTGCGGGGGCGAAACCAACCCCGCAATTGCCAAAGACGGTGGTGGTGACACCATGAAATGATGAGGGGCTCATCTCGGGATCCCAAGTGGCTTGGCCGTCGTAGTGGGTGTGAACGTCTACGAATCCTGGGGTTACAAGATGGCCGGTGGCATCTATTTCACGTCGTCCCGGGCCGATCTCTCCACCGATCGCGGAAATGCATCCGTCATCGATTGCTACATCCGCGGTTCGTCCTTGGGACCCGGTTCCATCCACCACGCTGCCTGATCGAATCACCATGTCATGCATTACTTCCCCCTTGACCCGAGTAAGTCTATTGAACTCGACGAGATCAGGCAGACCGGACCCATTCGCTATGACCCCATCTCCGTCTGTTGCAGCAGTGACTCAGCCAGTAACACTGGGGCTCCCTGCATTGGGTTCCGAGTCGGCTGTCACCTCTGCAACACAGCTGCGAGCCGACATCTACAGTTGTGGAATGATCTCGGTCGCGCAGTCTGATATCGAGAAATTCGACCGCGACGGCTTCGTCGTAATCGAAGACTTGTTCACTCCCGCTGACCTGAAGAATTTCGGGGATGCGGTGGATTCAGCAGTGCGTGATCGCGTCGGGGATGATTCTCGACTAATCGGTGAAAAGTCTCTTTACGAACAGAGTTTTCAGCAGTGCATGAACCTTTGGGAAGACAACCCCAATGTCCGGGCTCTGACCTTTCACCAGGAAATGGGTGAATTGGCTGCCTCGCTCCTGGGAGCAGAGACTCTGCGTATTTGGCATGACCAGGCGTTGTACAAAGAGCCGGGAGGGCGCGAAACCGACCCTCACCAAGACTGGCCGTTGTGGCCTATGGGCCCGGCGCGGCAAATCACTGCCTGGATTCCTTTCGACGGATCGACTTTGGATGGAGGAGCGACGGGCTACTCCCCCGGTTCTCATCGGTTGGGTTTAGCAAAGTTTTCCGACATCACTCGAGAAATTCGCGACGAGCCGTATCCATTTTTCGATCATTCTGAGATGGCGAATCTTGTCTGGGTCGAAGCGCCAGTCGGGTCAGTGGTTTTCCACCATTCTTTGACCGTGCATCAAGCAAGAGCCAACACCACCGATCAGATTCGTCGCGTGTATTGCGTCATTTATTTCGAAGACGGCTGCGTGCGCTCTCGACCTTTTTGGCATCAAAGCCTTGATCGTCAAGGAATAGAAGATGGTCAGCCAATTCGAGGACCTGTAACTCCAATTGTGTGGCCGCGCCCGCCAGGTGATTTACCCGGACCTCCAATTGGTTTGGGAACACCGCCCAAAACCGGGTTCCGAAACTAACCTCGAAGCCCTGCCAGACGACTGGTTGCTTTATCCCGTTGGTCTTTTAGTGAGCGTCGTTCTCGGCGAGTCCTGCGATTTGCAGGGCTTTAAGTTTTGCCCCATCAAGGTCGTAGTGTCTTCGGGTGACGATTCGTTGAGCGTAGAGCCCTCCGCCAGCTTGAATATTCGTTACGAATTTCCATCCGCCGTAGCTGTCCGCTGTGAGATCCCGGATGGTGTGCATCAGACGCGCCCTGTATTCACCGTCAACGTCGGGACCGGTTGACATGTATTTTCGAGCAAGGTCCCCTACTTCTTCGTTCTCGAAATCTGCGGGACTGGGAGTGGTCAACACGGCACCGCCGGCGATGTCGTGAAGATGCCGGACAATGTGGTTGTAGTTGGCTGCCGCGTGGAACTTTCCGGCATTGGTGAATAACTCGTTGGGGAAAGCAGCTCCTTCGGGTCCAACATTGCAGTTTTCAATTGCCGCTTCCAGCGTCGCTCGAATGAGCGTCGCGTGGATGATCATCTCAGAGATCTTTTCTTTGACGTGGGCGATACCCGCCGTGCCGTTCGCTTCAGCTACCAATTGCGCCAGCCCGACGAGCTGGTCGGCTTCTTCAACAAAAGCTGAAAGCCCCCCGAGTCGTTCCCACAAACCAAGGGAGTGTGCAAAAACTGCGGCAAAAGCGGTTTCTCCGTCAAGGAAAACTCGTTCGTGGGGAACAAATACGTCATCGAAAATGACGAAGCCTTCCGGGTAATGATGCGTGCCCGATACAGGAAATGAACGCGTGTCCTCGTGGCGGGGGGCGTAGGTGGTGTTGATGATTCGGACCCCTTCGGCATTGACGGGCACTGCGCACCCTATTGACCAGTCTTCTTCGCCCGCTTTCATCGCTTTAGTTGGGATTGTCAGCAGTTCGTGGCCAAAAGATGCACCTGTTATGTGCAACTTTGCCCCTCGAATGACGACCCCGTCTCTTTGACGATCTACGACTCTCACATAACTGTCAAGATCATCTTGTTTCGCGGGCGGTCGCGAGCGGTCGCCCTTGGCGTCGGTAATGCATTGAGTGATTCGCACATCACCAGCCTGGGCTTCTGCAATGAACGCGTCCATGCGTTCGATGTAGTCGGGTTTCACATCGTTCATCCGACCCGCCACAGTTTTCAGCGTTTGGATGGAGGTGTAGGTGACGTGCGCCATCATTCCGGCCTCATGAAGCAGCGGAATCATCTCTCGCAGATCATCCGCTGAGGAGGGAACAGTCATCAGTGGCGAGGTTGCGTCAGGTGCTGGGTCGTAAAAACGGTCGTAACCCGCTGCAGTCGTTTCTACTGTTTGCCCAAGCAGGGTGTGACCAACAAGATCGTCCACCTTTTCGCCTTCGAAGAACGTTTGCCGTCCATCACGAAGCGATTCTTTGTATTGATCACCAGTCAACATGTGGGTTCTCCCCCCGAAGTATCAACCCTGTTCATTCGAGCTCAAAAATTATCAGTTTCAGGTCATTGCCCTCACGTAGGTACCGATGTCGAAGTAGTCACGCCAGCAATAAATCTTGCCGTCGCGCATTTCAAAAACCCCAGTACAGGGAAGATCAACTGATTTGTCTCCAGCTTTGGTGCGGTCAAGGCGTTCAGCGATGACCACATCCCCATCAGAAGCAATATTCAACAGGTCCCACTGAGTTTCAGTCCAGGGAGCACTGAATTCCTTAATCATCGCGCGTATGTTGTCGCGTCCCGATACGGGCCCGGTTGGCATGTTGTGATAAGTGCCATCCTCGGTGAAATAAGAGGCCAACTCGTCGGCGTCAAGGCGAGACCATGCTGATACGAAGTCCCGGATAATGTCTTCGTTTTGTGGATCACTCATTACTCATCCCCGAGCTTGCCCAGCGTCTTGGGTTTGCGTGTGTTGCTGTCCACCGTAACTCCAACAGGTAACCCTCCGCTTTCCGACTGCTGCCATCGAACGCTTTCAGTTGGTTCTCGGTCTCCAAACGAATTGTTGTCGAAGTTCGCGAACCACGGAACTCATTCCGATAGGTCGCTCGCCTTGGAGAAGTTATAGAAGCCACCGCGATGCCGCCGAAATATTTTCTGCAGAAAATGAACGGACATGGGAAACGCCTTTGGCGCTTCGGAGGTTCGGCTAACAGGCTTGGTCCAGGAAAGATTCGAGACGAGGGCGCATCACAAATCTATGATCGGACTTCCATAACTCTAGGAATCTCATATGTACCTCGAACTTTCTGCAGACGAACTTTTGACAACCACACGTGCAGTCCGAAAGCGATTGGATCTGAATCGTCCCGTTGAACGGTCATTACTGCTGGAATGCACAGACATTGCTTTCCAAGCGCCAACGGGGTCCAATGCCCAGGGGTGGCACTTTCTATTCGTAGAAGACCCCGAAAAGAAGCGTCGGCTGGCTGATCTCTACGGTCAAGGGTTCGACCCCTACGTAAACGGCCCACCGCGGGAATACGCGCCGGCTGATATTCGTGCTCAACGAGCCGAATTCGTGAGGGGCTCGGCCATGCATCTGCGCGAAGTGTTTCATGAGGTACCGGTGCTGTTGATCCCCCTGATGTTGGGGCGCACCGAAGAAGCAGATTCTTTTGGGCAGGCTTCGATGTGGGGTTCAATAATCCCGGCTGTTTGGAGCTTCATGCTTGCCGCGCGAGAACGAGGCTTGGGCAGCGCCTGGACCACTCTTCACCTTCCCTTCGAACGTGACGCAGCCGAGTTACTTGGGATCGATTACAGCCAGTGGACCCAAGTCGGATTGTTCCCCGTGGCACACACAATCGGAACCGATTTCAAGAAAGCTCCGCGCTTAAACACCGCAGATCTGGTCAGTTTCGACACCTTCGGAAGCCACTAATCACCCGCGCTAAGTGCTTTGTATGTTGATTCGAATTTGAAAGGCGGCTTCATATGAAAGATCTTGAGTTACTGGCAGGGACTCTCAGCCGCGACGGAGAGGAAATCTATTGGGAGTTAGTTCGCGATGCTGAAGAAGGGAACGCTGATCGGCGGCCGGTTGTCGTTTTGTCTCATGGAGCTGGCGGCTCACATGCCGTCTGGTACCAGCAGATTCCACAGATCGGAGAAAAATATCGCGTGGTGACCTGGGACAGCCGCGGTTTCGGTAACTCCACCAATAACACCGCCCAGCTGGCCCCAGAGAATGCGGCACGTGACCTGGCAGCGGTACTCGACGAACTCGAAATCTCCGAAGCGCATCTCGTAGGTCAGTCCATGGGTGGTTGGCACATTTCCGCCTTTCTCACGCTATTCAACGAGCGAGTCCGATCTCTCACCTACGCCGACACCGTGGGGGGCCTTTGGACCGATGATCTCCGCAGGGCATACGAAGAATTCCGTGCCGACGGTGGGTTGCAAGGAACACGAGAATTTCCGCTAGTGGGAGGGCATCTAGCGTTGTGGACCGGAGCTACTGATCGAGATGTCGCTCACGCGTTTTTGTATCAGGCATTGGGTTCGTTTCATTCGCCACCCCTTGATCGGCTCGGCGAAGTACTTGAATTCACCATTCATCACTCAGACTTCGATGATCTCAATATTCCCGTCCTTTTTATAGGAGGCGAATACGACCAAATCTTTCCGGCGTCGATGCTGCGTGATTCAGCGAATCGCATTAGGGGGGCTCAGTTCGCCCAAATCCCCGATGCTGGGCACAGCCCGTACTTTGAGCAACCCGCCGCTTGGAACCTTGCGCTACTCGAATTTCTTGCAGCCGTTAACTGAGATCTTCCCTGTCGGCCACCCGCTGGCGTCAACGCAACCTGGCACTTCTAGCTGTCGTGGGATATCTACCGAGTTGCCGCGGCGGAGAGCTGGTGAGCTAGCAACCGAGCGTAAAGACCGTCCTTTTCCAGTAACGACTCGTGGTCACCGATCTGAACAATCCTGCCGGCGTCCATGACGACGATCTGCGCCGCGTTCCGTATTGTCGACAGTCGATGAGCGATGATCAACGTGGTTCGACCGTGCATGAGCGTCTGCAGCGCGCTGTGGACAGCTGCTTCGTTCACCGCGTCGAGATGCGAGGTGGCTTCGTCGAGCACCAACACCGGAGCATCCTTTAAGAATGCGCGAGCGATGGCTACCCGCTGACGCTGCCCCCCTGAGAGCCGCACACCGCGTTCGCCTACTTGGGTCTCAAGCCCTTCCGGCAAGCTCGCGACGAACTCACTCAAAGAAGCCTGCTCGACCGCGGTGAGAAGCTCTGCATCTGAGGCACCCGGGCGTGCCATCAGCACATTCTGGGCAAGGGTGTCGTGAAACAAGTACGTCTCTTGGCTCACCATTGCCACGTGAGCCCGTAGGTCATCAAGTTCAAGGTCACGAAGATCTTCGCCGAACAAAAGTATCCGGCCATCTTTTGGATCCCAGAACCGCAATATCAGCTGAGCCGCAGTCGTCTTACCGGCCCCAGAAGGACCGACAATCGCCGTACTAGTACCGCTGGTTGCCGTGAACGAAACTGCTGATAAGGCTTCGTTTTTCGTACCGGGGTAACTGAAGGCGACATTTTCAAACGTGACCGCGTGGGCGGCAGTAGCGGCGTCAAGCGGGACCGGCGTCATCGACGACACTACGGGTACCGGTTCGTTGTGGACTTGATGTAATCGCCGTGCCGCGCCAAGTGTGTCCGCGAGTTGTCGGCCAACATGGGCGATCTCTGAGATCGGTAGAAAACAAGAGAGAGCCAGAAGGGTCAGCAACGGGAGTGTGGTCGCGGAAAGATCGCCTGCCGACACTAGGCCTGCACCCGCGACCACAACTGCGAGTCCACCGAGCCCGGTGACAACTTCGAGCACTGCTGTCTGTCGGGACAGATTCCGATAAAACGGCAAGCGGGTATCGATGTGCCGTTGTGCTCTCTCCATGAAAGCTTTTGAACGGGCGGTGAATTGTTGGAAGGCCAGAACTTCGCCCAGTCCTTGGACTGTGTCAACCACGAAAGCATTCAGGTCGCCAAGCGCTTCACGGTCCTCTGAACCGAGGGCGTCCAGGCGGCGGCGCAGGAAGAAGGGG
>Ga0209228_1001894_pt1 | contig 10270 bp, 12 predicted proteins | sample METZYME_3_150m_FD_187547 | JGI IMG/M metagenome (GOLD analysis project Ga0209228, IMG submission 187547) | Marine microbial communities from oxygen minimum zone in mesopelagic equatorial Pacific - METZYME_3_150m (SPAdes) (version 2) | ecosystem: Environmental > Aquatic > Marine > Oceanic...
AGTGTACGATTGCAGCAAGAATTTGAGGACAATGAAAAAATTCTCGAAGAAATTGGAGAGACTTTACGCATAAGAATTGGGAATTTTGGAGAACTATTTGGTGTTGTTCGACAAGTTGCTGGTGAAGCGATAGCTACAGTTAAGAATTCATTAGTGTCGATACAATACCCTGGGAGGGAAGACTCATTAGTTGCATTAGCAGAAATCAGAAATTTACCTAGCATTGATCAGATGAAAGGCTTAATCGTTACAATGCTTGAAGAGATGACTAAATCAGGAAATGTCGAGCGATTTAATAGCCAAGTCATTCTACCAGGTGGCTCTATCTCAGATGCCGAAGTAGTACGAGTTGGCGTATTTAATGCCATTACTGAGAACTTTTTTCTTAAATTTATTCCTGAGACTCAATCTCTCCAAGTCTTAGCTCGACAACCTGCAAGACGATTTAGATCCTTGGCTGATGATCTTTTTGATCTCGAAGAAGGTTATACAGCTATGGCTGTCGATCCAAGCAGAGGACAAATTTTGGGTCTTCTGATCCAAGCTCCTGGGATTGGAGAAAGGATAAATCAGGGAGGTTTACCTGGTTACATTATTATTTTTATTGGATTACTGGGTTTAACTCTATCTGGGTGGAGATTAAAACTCCTTAAAGACGAAGGTGATGCCATTAATCGTCAATTAAAATCAGACCTAGCTTCTGATGACAATGCTTTGGGGCGAATACTTTCGGTGTTCAATCAAAATCAAGACATTGACCCTGAATCTTTAGAATTAAAAATTGATGAAGCAATTTTAAGAGAAGTGCCAAAATTAGAGAAATTCCATAGCATTATTAAAGTGTTTGCTGCCGTCGCCCCTTTATTAGGCCTATTGGGGACTGTGGTTGGTATGATTGTTACTTTCCAAGCGCTTACTCTTTTTGGAACTGGTGACCCTAAACTTATGGCTGGCGGTATATCGCAGGCGCTTGTTACCACCATGCTCGGTTTGATAGTCGCTATTCCTTTGGTGTTCTTGCATAGTGTTTTAACCAGCTGGAGCGGTTCGTTGATTGAAATCATAGAAGAGCAAAGCGCCGGGTTAATTGCTAGGAATGCTGCAAAGAAATAGTGTTGCTTTATGTCATTTTTGAAGAACTTTCTAATTTGGTTTGAGGATCAATCAATAGGCAGGGAAACTATAATAATATTAGCAACCTTTTCACTGGTTGGAGCGAGTCTTCTGTTGTTAATACTACCAGAGATAAGAGATTTTTTTGAAGCAGGAGGCCCAGTTCTCTGGGGTATCCTTTTGGTCACCACTATTATGTGGACATTGATTATTGAACGATTCTGGTTTTTTCAGTTCTTATTACCTGTTCGAAAACATCAAGCCATTAGTGAATGGGAAGCAATAGATAATAAAGGTGATTGGTTCTCTCGGCGGATTCGTGATCAGATTATTTCTCAAGTATCAGTTGATACTAAGAAGTTCTTATTAACAATTGAAACGATGATGCAGATTTTGCCACTACTAGGACTTTTAGGCACTGTAGTAGGCATGATCCAGGTTTTTGATGTAATGACTTTTTTTGGAACTGGTAATGCGAGATTAATGGCTAGCGGGGTATCGCAAGCCACAATACCAACTATGGCAGGCTTAGTCGCAGCCATATCGGGGTTGTATATAGCTAATTTGCTAAAAAGAAAAGCTGACGATGAAGTTTCAAGAGTTGCTGATCAATTGGTGATCGAATAATTTAAGATGAGAAGAAGATTTAAGAAAAAACGTGAAGAAAGTGAAATTAATATCACGCCGATGCTTGATATTGTGTTCATTATGTTAATTTTTTTTATAGTGACCACATCATTTGTTAAAGAGATTTCTATTGATGTGAATCGTCCTACAAAATCACCGATAAAAGAACAAAAAAAATCCGAAGTAATTTCTGTAAGGATTTCAGCAGAGGGACAGATTTTTGTTCAAGATCGTTTAATAACATTGGATGCTGTAAGAGCTAATATAGAATCATATTTGGCATTAAAACCTCAAGCATCTGTGGTGGTGGTTTCAGATCGAGAAGCAGATGCAGGGTTTTTGGTCAGAGTAATTGATCAATCTAGATTAGCCGGCGCCAGGAATGTTTCATTAGCAGCACAAAAATAATTTAATGATTAAAAGAAGAAACAGAGAAGAAGAAGAGAGTGAAATTAATATTACTCCAATGATGGACATTGTGTTCATCATGTTAATTTTTTTTATAGTGACCACTTCTTTTATTAAGGAAACCGGTATTAATCCTAATCGACCAGAAGCTGAAACTGCAGCCAGAGCAGAATTAGGGAATATTCTTATTGCTGTTTCACCCAGTGATCAAATATGGATGAATAAAAATCAAATCCAATTGGAATCTGTGCGTATATTAATGGAATCAGCTCATGCTGAAAACCCAGAAAGTAGTGTTGTTATTGTGGCTGATGAACTGGCTTCCACAGGTTTAATTATAGATATTATGGATCAAATTAGACTCAGTGGTATTTCAAAAGTGTCTCTATCAGCAAAGGAAAAATAAAGGTGAACGAACTGACAATGAATTTGAAACCTGAGGTTAGGTATCTTAGTGCTTTGTTGCTTGGAATGATTGTCACATTAGGTTTATTCTTTCTAATGCAAGCCTTGATAGATTCAGGTGATCAAGGTTTTGGCTCATCTTCTGAGGGTCAAATGATGGAATTTATTCGTATCAAAGATGATGAAAACTTAAGTTTCAAAGACAGACGAAAACCGATTAAACCAAAACCGCCAAAAGAGCCTCCGCCCCCACCAAAACTGATCGTGCAAAAGCAAGTTAAACCGACGATGAATAAAGTCAAGATTGAGATACCAGATATTGATCTTCCAAGCATAGCTGGAGGAGGTCCTTTTTTAGGTAATTGGGAAGGTAATCCGCTTGCCGAAGGAGATGTTTTACCCATTGTTCGAATTAATCCACAATGGCCTAGAAAAGCATTGGTTGAAGGCATAGAGGGGTATGTTGTGGTTGAAGTATTGATCGGTGTTGATGGTTCAGTTAGAGGGGTGGTTGTGATTGAATCGATGCCGAAGAGGCTATTTGATAGAAATGTAATTCGAGCCGTTCTTAAATGGAAATTTAAACCAAGAATAGTTAACGGTGTCCCTGTTGAGAGAAAAGCTATTCAGAAGTTAGATTTTAGTCTTGATCAATAAGATGCACATCAAAAAAATACATACTAATCTATTGATACTGTGGCTAACTTTGTTAGTCCTTTTTCCTCAATATTCAATTTCTGAGAACTTGCCCAAGTATCACCCATTAAAAGAAAACAGGGTCGCTATAGAACGCTCAAACGCTTCGCCTCAAATGTCTTACAACGTTAATAAAAAGTTTGAAGGGGTGGCTGACCGTTTCGGCAACAAAGATCTTGAAGGTGCCATGAAGAATTTACAAGCCATGTTGGAATGGAATTTATCAAAATATGAGAGAGCCGTGGTCTATCAGTTCATGGGCTTTGTCTATGTCCAGCAAAATGATGTGGATTCTGCTATTGAGGTATTTAAGAAAACTGTTGATTACAATGTTCTTTCGAACAGTCAGCATCAAGGGACTGTATTTAATCTAGCAAGCCTCTATGGGTCTCAAGAAAAATGGGATCTTGCAATTGATTCTTTAATGGAATTTTTCATGTTTGAACTAGACCCTGCTGCTGAATCATACATTATGGCAGGAATAGCCTATTTCCAGAAAGGCCAACCTCTGGAAGCGTTACCTTATATCCATATTGCCAATCAAAAAGCGAAAAAACCAAAGGAAACTTGGCTGCAATTAGAGCTCGCTATCTTGTTTATTAATAATCGTTATGACGAGGCTCTTGGGATCGTCAAGCAATTAGCTACCTATTGGCCTGATAAAGGGCAATATTGGGAAACCATGGCTGGTGCTTATATGGAAATGCAAAAAGACACAGACGCTCTGGCAGCACTGAATTTGGGCTACAAAAATAACGCTATTAATAAAGAAGAAACTTTAGAGAATCTTGCCAGACTAAGTTTTTATCTGGACATACCTTATCAGGCAGCGGAGATTATGCAGCGGAATATGGACTCAGGTTTGGTTGAAAAAAATGAGGACAACCTGAGATTACTTTTGGGGGCATGGACCTCTGCCAGAGAATTTGATCAAGCCATTAAGGTTATAGATGCTTTAGCCTTAATGTTAAAAGATGGAACTTTATATATTCAAAAAGCCATGTTACTTAATGAGAAGGGTGATTGGTCTGGTATTAAAGACGCGGCAGCCATGGCTCTTGAAGATCAGGAACTTGAAAACCCTGGCGATGTTTATATTTTGAGAGGCATGGCACACACTGAACTTGGTGAGTTTAATGAGGCTATTGATTCTTTTACCCAAGCGATTGAAGTCGGAACTGACGGCAATAAAAGAAACGCGGAGGCTTGGATAGAGTATGTTTCAGATCGTCGCGGTAGTTAGTTTAAGAAAAGGATCGATGATTTAAATCAGGTTCATCTAAGTTACTTAAAATCATTTTTCTTGAAGCATCTGATAAATCTTGAGCATTAATTGAATTATTTATTGTATAAATGGGGGAATGTATTTTAACTGATAAGGTGACTTTTTTTGGCAACCAACTCTCTGAGGTAAGCAGCTCTCTAGTGCCATTTAGCGTGACTGGAATTATAGGAACTTGATTTTTTATAGCTGTGAGAAAAGCACCTTTTTTAAATTTTAAAAGACCTTCTTCTTTTATAAACGTTGCTTCAGGAAAAAAAATAATGGAATCTTTGTCTTTGTTACTTTGCATGATTTTCTTAAAATCATCAGCCCCTTTTTTTGCATCCCTTCTGTCCACCAAATGCGTGCCCATTTTTCCTAACACATACCGAGCAAAAGGGATGTATTTTAGCTCTTTCTTAGCAACATAAGCATAGTGGGGTGGTAACGCTGCCTGCAGAATCATTGGATCAGTATAACTAGCATGATTAGCAACCAGCACTGATGGTTCATCAACTAAATTCTCTGAGCCTTCAACTATTAATTCAATGCCCATTAACTTAATAATTGCAGCCGAGCAATGTTTAGCTAGCTTTCTTGTGGATGTAATAGTTCGAGTAAAAGGAAAACAGCAGACCATCACTAAGAGAATGATAGAAAAAACGAGCCAAGCCCAAGAACCAAATAAATATATAGAAACACTTTTCATGGTTTTTCTTATATTGTGTATATTAATGTCAACATAATACACAAATATGATCAATGAAAACATCCGAGGATAATAATTCTAGCTCAAACCTGATCATAGACCAGTTCATAGATTCTATTTGGCTTGAGCAAGGATTGTCTAAGGCCACTCTTAGTGCTTATCGATCAGATTTAAAGGGTTTAAACCAATGGGCCGAAAAGAAGCAGCTAACAATTGAAAATATTTCTCGTGCTGATTTGCTTGACTTTATAGCCCATAAGGCAAATTCAGGTTGTAGCAGTAGAACCTCAGCTAGGATGCTATCTTCCTATAGACGATTTTATGCTTACCTTTTTCAGCAGGAAATAATTTCAAGGAATCCTACTGAGAAAATCTCTATGCCAAAAATAGGGAAATCTTTGCCAAAACTTTTATCAGAAGAGCAGGTTATTCGCTTAATAAAGGCTCCGAATACTAAGAAGCCTTTAGGCTTTAGGGACAGGACAATGTTGGAAATACTCTATGCAACTGGATTGAGAGTCTCAGAATTAGTAACCTTAAAACAAGGCGATCTGAACCTTAACCAAGGTTACATAAGAGTCATGGGTAAGGGCAGTAAAGAGCGATTAGTGCCTATAGGGTCAATTGCAAAACGCTGGCTTAAGAAATATTTAAACGGACCAGTTATTGAAATATTAGGAGAACGGCAATCCGATTATTTGTTCCCAACAAGAACCTCAGAGTCTATTTCAAGACAAGCGTTTTGGCAGATGATTAAAAAGTATTCCAACAAAGTTGGTATTGACAGTGACCTATCCCCTCACAGTCTCCGACACGCTTTTGCCACACATTTAATAAATCATGGAGCTGATCTAAGAGTTGTTCAAATGCTATTAGGACACAGCGATCTGTCTACAACACAGATCTACACTCATATTGCACAACATCGTTTAAAAGATCTTCATCAAAAACATCACCCAAGAGGCTAGGGTTTTTGTAAACTAATACAATGAAAAGAATAATTACAATTCTAACGTTGCTGATACTTATTCTAGGTCAAGAAAGTCTCAAATCTGATGAATCTAATTCTCCTAAAAACATTGTCGATTCCAAGGTTTCAACCGATCAAAGGATTGAAGAAATTGTAAAGGACTTATTGGACTTTTTTCCTGAGGGCACCAAGGTCAATATTAAACCTTCAGCTATGGAGGGTCTCTATGCTGTTCATATTGGTTCCCAGATATTTTATATTAGTGATGATGGAAGATTTTTACTCAGTGGGGATATTTACAACACTCAAACCAGTGAAAATATAACTGATACTGAACGTAAAATTGCTCGTGTAGAATTTTTAAGTGAACTTGACTCAAGTTCAATGATCATTTTTTCTCCTATTGAATCTCAACACTCAGTGACCATATTTACTGATATTGACTGTGGTTATTGTAGAAAATTCCACCAACAGATCGATGCAGTGATGAATCAAGGTATTGAAGTTCGTTATGTTTTTTTCCCCAGAGAAGGTCCTGACACGGTCAGCTGGTATAAAGCCCAAGAAGTGTGGTGTAGTGATAATCAACTGCAAGCAATCACTCTTGCTAAACAAGGCAAGAGCCTTAAGAGTCAAAAGTGTGCTGATGATCCAGTGCAACAACATTATGATCTGGGTAGGATGTTTAATGTTCAGGGCACGCCCACAATGGTTACTGATGCAGGTGAGATAATTGTTGGTTATTTATCGGCTGTTGATTTAAAAGCCAGATTAGACGGCAAATAGCTCTTTTATTTACTTCTCAAGATATTTTATTTTGTTTTTTACCTCTCTCCATTCATCGGCATCTGGAGGTGGCTCTGGTGCATGAGAAATAACAGGCCATTTCTCACTAAGCTCTACATTTAAATCGAAGAAAATTTCCTGACCTTCAGGGATTTCATCATCTGCAAAAATTGCGTCAACTGGACACTCAGGTTCACATAAAGCGCAATCTATGCATTCGTCAGGATTGATTACCAACATATTTGGACCCTCATGGAAACAATCAACAGGACAGACTTCAACACAATCGCCTAGTTTGCATTTAATACAGTTTTCTCCTACTAAAAAGGTCATGTTTTTATTCCTTTATCTTTCAGTTGTGTGGTTATTCTATTGTTTTATATATCGGTTCAAAATCGTTTTCTTCTTTTTCAATCTGTGCTTTAAGAGCTATTTTACCTGTTTTAAAAGCCATTGCCTCCCAAGGAATATTATCCAAGGAAAACATCTTAACATCGAGCGATTCTTCACCTGGTCCAAAATGGCTATCAGTGAGTTCAGCTCTAAAGAAAATATGCACTTGATCGGCATGCACTACATCAACAATAGCTAAAATTGGACCAAGTAAAGGGGTAAATAAGGCTTCTTCTTGAGATTCTCTGATTGCACCTTCTGCTAAGCTTTCTCCGTTCTCTAGAAAGCCAGCTGGTAAAGTCCAGAAATTCTTCCTTGGCTCTATAGCTCTCAGACACAATAGAACTTCATTGTTATGAATTGGCACAGTTCCAACAACAATTTTGGGGTTTTCATAGTGAATAAATTCACAAGCGGCGCACACAAATCTAAGTTTTGTATCACCGTTTGGGATTATTGACTGAACAGGGCCCCCACATTGATTACAATATTTCATAATATTTTCTTCTTTATGCCGGGAGAGAGACTCGAACTCTCACGGGTTTAACCCCACCGGATTTTGAATCCGGCGCGTCTACCAATTCCGCCACCCCGGCTTAATATTAATGAAGAATACCTTGTGTTAAAGATGCAGTCTATCAATCTTTATGTCTTAAACCGATTATTCTAATTCTTATAATTCAGTACAATGTTTGCATGAAAACTAGTGATTATTATTTTCATTTACCTGAACATCTTATAGCGCAGAATCCAATTGATGATCGTGATGCAAGTCGATTACTTCATGTGAATGGAAGCCGTGTAGCTGATCAGACTTTTTCTGATTTACCAAGACTTTTAAAAAACGGTGATTTGCTAATATTAAATAATACTGAGGTGATGCCAGCTCGACTTCATGGTGTAAAAACCTCAGGTGGAAAAATCGAACTTCTGATTGAGCGAGTGATTGATGAATTTTCTTTCTTCGCACAAGTAAAATTTAGTGGCAAATTAAGAGCTGATAATGAATTACTTATTAGTAATACAATAAGAATGAGAATTATCAATCGAGTAAAAGATTTTTTTCTCATTCGCTCAGATGAACCTATCCATCAAGTGATGGATACCCTTGGTCAAATACCATTGCCACCCTACATAAAAAGAACTCCTGATATAAAAGATACTCAGCGTTATCAAACCGTGTTTGCTAGTGAACGAGGCGCTGTCGCAGCACCTACGGCTGGATTGCATTTTACCGAGACAGTATTTAATGCATTAAGAGAGCAGGGTGTTGATATTGGTTTTCTTACATTGCATGTGGGTGCAGGAACTTTTATGCCACTAAGAGAAGAGCAGATTATTGAAGAGAAGTTACACCAAGAATTTTTTTCGGTTCCTGATTCACTGTGTCATCAGATTCAACAGGCTCAACTGAAATCAGGTCGGATTATTGCAGTTGGCACCACAGTGACTCGAGCCCTTGAGTCACTTATGTTGTCTGGCGGTCTTAGAGATTACAAAGGCTTTACAGATATTTTTATAACCCCAGGATTCGAATTCAAAATCATAGATGCTATGATCACAAATTTTCATCTACCGGGGTCTTCATTGATGATGTTAGTTTCTGCTTTTTTGAATAAAGAAACCATTCTAAAATCATACAATCATGCCATTGAGAAAGGGTATCATTTTTATAGTTATGGAGATGCTATGTATATAGAAGGAAAATAACTATTATGCGTTTTGAATTATTACAACAAGACGACACCAGTCGATTAGGAAAACTTCATTTTTTAAGGGGTGAAATACAAACCCCTGTTTTTATGCCGGTGGGAACCTATGGCACAGTTAAAACCATGACACCAGCTGATTTAGAAAGCTTGGGTGCGGAAATCATTTTATCCAATACATATCACCTCATGATTCGTCCAGGTGAAGAGGTGATCTCTTCACATCAAGGATTGCATCAATTTATGGCTTGGGATCGACCTATCTTAACTGATTCTGGCGGCTATCAAATTTGGAGCCTATCTAAAAAGAGAACCATTAATGATGATTTTGTTGAATTTGATTCGCCTGTGAACGGAGACATGATTCGTTTAACACCAGAAATTGCTATGCGAATTCAGAGAAATCTAGGGAGTGATATCCAAATGGTCTTGGATGAATGCACTCATTATCCAGCGACTCAAGATGAAGCTTATGTATCCATGAAAAGATCTGAGCAATGGGCTGAAAGAAGCTTTCAAGCTTATGAAGATCTAAAAGGTGACTCTGACAGCGCAATCTTTGGGATTATTCAAGGAGGCATGTACAGTGATTTAAGATTAGAAAACTTAGATTTTTTTACCTCAATTAATTTCGATGGTTTGGCAATTGGTGGTTTGTCTGTGGGCGAACCTATAGATGAACGCATGGAAGTGCTTGAAACTCTTTTACCTCAAATGCTTCAACATAAGCCTCGATATTTAATGGGATTAGGCACACCTATAGATATCATCAAAGCGGTTGAAGTTGGCGTTGATATGTTTGATTGTGTGATTCCCACACGCCATGCTAGAAACGGTCAAATTTATACTCATTCAGGAGTCTTAAGAATAAAGAATGCGCAATACAAAAATGACATCAAACCGTTCGATGAACTATGCAGTTGTTACAGTTGTAAAAATTTTTCTAGGTCCTATGTAAGGCATTTATTTAATTGTAATGAAATCTTGGGAGCGCGATTAGCAACCACACATAATTTATATTTTTATTTACGTTTAATGGAGAATATTAGAGAGGCAATTAGTAATAATTGCTTTAAAGAATTTGCAAAAAATTTCATAGAGAATTATCAGCAATAATTATTTCTGTGTCATAATTGCACATCTAATTTTTCTCAAGGGTGTGAAATGAGTATATTTTTCGAAAATGCTTG
>Ga0209228_1001896_pt1 | contig 10262 bp, 6 predicted proteins | sample METZYME_3_150m_FD_187547 | JGI IMG/M metagenome (GOLD analysis project Ga0209228, IMG submission 187547) | Marine microbial communities from oxygen minimum zone in mesopelagic equatorial Pacific - METZYME_3_150m (SPAdes) (version 2) | ecosystem: Environmental > Aquatic > Marine > Oceanic | place...
ACCGGCAAGATAGTTGTTCCTGGAGGAGTGGAGGCTCACGCCCACGCCGCAGCTAACGTCCAGGAGGGACTGCAAGAGTTAGTACCCGGGACGCCTAACGCCGGACCTGCCGTCCATTCCTTGGGCGCGATATGGGGCGGTACCACCACTGTAGTCGACTTTACCCCCGTCAACAACGATGGCGATCTGGCTCAAGGTGTTCATGATTTTATGTCGGTTTGGCAGGGGCAGGCTTACACCGACTACACGACCCACGTCATTTACCGCAACTCTAACACCCCTGACTCCATCGCTAGGTTCGGAGAATTGGTCTCGGCAGGTTTCCCTAGCGTCAAGATATTCACCACTGATATCCGCCCTCCCGGCACCGAAGGTCGTACCCTGACCCCCGGCGGTCGTTTGGAGACGGGCCGGCTATACGATCTGATGGAGCAGGTAGAGCGCCACGGAGGTATGCTGGCCGTCCACGGCGAAGACGATGAACTCGTGATGTACAACTACCTCATGGCCCAGCAGCGTGACCACTGGGATTGGTACAACGCCAACCTGATCCACTCGAAGGCCGTGGAGGACTTGGCATTCCGGCACGTCACACGCATGGCCGAACGCACCGGCGCCGGCATGTATTTCGTCCACGTGACAGCTAAAGACGGCGTCGATGTCATTGCCGAATGCCGCAGCAACGGTCAGCCAGTCTATGGAGAGGTCCTAACCCTGGCCCTGTCCTTCGATGCCAGTCGTTATCGAGAAGACGACGGTATGAAGTACCACACCTATCCGTCTCTCAAGGGCGAAGAAGACAACGTTAGCCTCTGGGACGGTATCATGAAGAGCGACCTTGCCTTCACTGCCACCGACAGCAGCTTCACGACCTATTTGGATAAGATCGCCGGAAGAAACGTGGAGAACATGCGCGGAGGCAACGTTGGCATTGAGATCCGCATGGGCGTGAACTACACGGAGGCTGTCGTCAAACGGGGGATGTCCCTAGAACGCTTCGTTGACGTGACTTCATCCAACGCTGCTAAAATTCTTGGCATGTATCCGCAGAAGGGCGCCGTTGCCGTGGGCAGTGACGCCGATTTCGCCATCATCGACCCGTCGGTTAAGAAAGCGCTAACTATGTCTGACCTACACGTTCGCGATTTCAGCCCTTGGGAGGGCTGGCAGGTAGAAGGTTGGCCCACCACCGTCATTCTGAGAGGCAAGATAATGATTGACAACGATCAGCTTCTAGGCGATGGCAACGACGGCCAAATGATTCTGCGCAAAGTGGATCAGAGTGTGTTACAGCGGCCTATTGTTTAGGCCGCCGAGACTGGCTTAGACACAGGTTGTCGGGGCGGACTTCATGGGATTGCGCATCTCCTGTTCCTTAATCGCCAGCAACGATGACCACAAGGGTGAGGAAGGGATTTCCCCAGGTCGGTTCGACCATCTGCTGGGCCAGTCCTTGTCCGAATAAAGAAATCCAGTGCCATTCTTATAGGAAGGCGCCCTATCGGCCAAGATCGCTGCGTTCCAAGGTATATTTGGATCTCTCTAGCTGTGTGTTTGGTCGTCTTTACTGTGGGGTAGTGGTCGGGAGATCAGGTCCTCGATCCGCGCTCTGGTTTCGCTTTGGTTAAATCCTCGGAGCAGGTTGATGCGGTTCCGGTTGGGGTCGCCACCGTGCCAGTATTCATAAACCTCTTGGCGCATGCCGGACGACGAGACAGCCAGATCGTGGGCAAGGCGGTACAATCTTGATTTATATTCGGCATCCACGCCTTTGCCACGCATGTACCGGTCCAGATAAGGCCGCAGTTCAGGGTTGGCCAAATCGTTCTCGCTGGGTTGCATGATCAGGCCGGAACCAGATACTTCCCGCAATATCTGGACCATCCGGGCGGATGTTTGGGCGAAGTATATGTTCATGCCGGTCATGGATCCCAGAGACATCAGACCTCCTTCTCCCATGTGGGCGCCGTGTTCGACCCCGTCCATAGCGTGCTGCCACATCTCTGTGTAGGTGACCATCTCCCCTATCTTGGACGCCACTTCGCGGTAGTCCAGCACTCCGATCGACTCCGCGATCATGGTGGCCACGGCGGTCATGACCTTCATCCGCTCGTGGATACGGCATAGGTTGCCCCATTCGGTGAAGTTGATTCCGGTTGAGAAATTGCGCAACAATGGTCCTGATTCATAGAGCATGAAAACTCGATCCCAGGGCACCAGGACTTCCTCGAAGAACAGCATGCAGTCTTGTTCGTCGTAGGCCATCCCCAAAGGATGTCCGTAACTCCCGTGCCAGAGGGAGACTGGTTCACGGCAGAGGATCTTCATTCCAGGGCTGTTGGTTGGTATTGAAAAGGCCAGTATGAACCTGGGGTCCAACCGCTGGGCAAAGGTCGCCGATAGAGAGACGTAAGTATCGTTGCTGATTGGCGCTGCAGTGGCCAACTGTTTGCCGCCGGCGATGATGATTCCCTCAGGGGTCTCTTCCACCACGTGTAGCGCCAAGTCTTCCTCCCGTGCGGCCCGCTGCTCATTCTGCGGTTGCTCGCTGCGGTCCACCTGCGGGTCTCCTAAAGCGTGGGTCAAAAACAGATCGTTCTCCATACAATAACGGTGGTAGTTGACCACGTTCTCGCCGAAATCACAGTGGGGGTGCTTTACGGCGCTAAGCCTCTCTCTGGCCTTGTACAGAGATATGATGTACGGCGCTAAGACGTCGGGCGCACGGCCCAGTTGTCCCCAACTTTGGCTGGTCCAGACCTCGCTGTTGCGCCGTTTCTTCTTGAGGTCTTCCTCTGATCGTGCCAGCAACCAAGAGGTACTGCAACGGTTGCCGGTCTCGGGGGATACGAAAGTCATCAAGTCCTGGAATTCAGCGTTGTGCTGGAGGTCATAGATGCGGGCCAACTCGTTGACCATCCCGGAGAAAGCCGGGTGAGACGGCACATCGTCGATGCGCTTGCCGTCCAGCCAGACCTCGCGCCCGTCTCTCAGACTTTCTATATATCGCGGCCCGGTCATAGCGCCCTGAGCGGTTGAGATGTTTAGCCCCATGTCCTTCTCCTTCGACAGATTCGGATCACAAAGGCAGGTATATGGCCTGTCCCGTTTGCGCACTTCGGATAACTGCCTCGGTCCACTCCATGTAATGGACACCTGTTTCGAAGGGGACCATGTTCACCTGTTCAGTCCCCCGGATGGCGTTTGTGAATTGTTCTTCTACGCGGTAGTAAGCCTGTTGTTCTGCAGGGTTGGGCACCTCCGCGAGCCGAGAGTCACCCTTACGCCCAGCGAATACGTTCTGTTGTTGGTCAACATGAATCGTGCCCTCGCTCCCGTAGATCCAGATCTGATTGCCGGTTGAAAGCCCCGTGGTAGCGCTCATCCTCATATGCACTTGGGCCCCGTTGGCCAGTTCGTACAGAATGTTCACATGGTCTGGGATGGAGACTGAGACCAATTCTCCGGCCTCGTTAGTCCGGTAAGGCACATGGACCCTTGACATGGCCATAACTCGGTTTCCCCGACCCAACCAGCGCATCATGGACTCGTAAGATGCCCCGATATTCAATGTGTTGTATCCGCTCATCTTCCAATCATGGCGCCAGTGGAGGTCTCCGGCAAAGTCGGCGAATCGGTTCTGCAACGCTTGAACTTCGACAGATAGAACTTCGCCTAAATAACCCTCAGTAATCAACTTCTTCAAGAGATTGTCTATTTTGTATGTTGTGGACGTGGGAGTTAGTTGACACACCAGTTCAGGATGCTCTAGAGAAGCACCTAGCATGTCCCGAGCATCTTGAGCGGACGATGCCATCCTCGCTTCGGTCAACACGTGCTTGCCCTTCTCCAGAGCGGCTAAGGTCAACGTCCGGTGCATGTAAGGCCAGGTACCTATGCACACCGCATCTATGCTGTCGTCTTCCAGCAGTTCCTGCCATCCACCGTACACATCGGGGATATTGAACTGGTCTGCCACACTTTGGCCCGACTCCAGGGTGCGATTGGCCACCGCGGCGATTTCAAGTCGCTCGACCTTTTGAAAACCAGGAATGTGCCGATTGCGGACATTCCCGCCGGCGCCGATGAGGCCGACCCTGATTTCATCAACCGCCATGAAAACACTCCTGAACTAATTGATTGGTCCCGGGATTACTCGGACCATAAAGGGTCCGGATATCGTCGTTGAGTTAAGGTTAGGGAAGCAAGGGAAGCAGTTCTTCGGAGATCAATTGGAGATACTCCAGTCGGGCTGATTTTCCTTTGGGCAAGTTCAATGCACCGAAGCCGATATGTTCCAACCCGTTCTCTTGGTGAGCCCTAGCGATCGTCTCGGCGCAGTCTTGGGGACTGCCGACGATCGCCCACTTTGCCAGATCGCGAGAGCCACCGAGGCCGAAGTCGACGGTTGTGGACTCTTGCATGTTGAAATTGGTATACAGACCAGCCTTGGCTTCCCCGGCCGCGATGGCTTCAGAGATGGCTGTCTCCCGGTCACTCGCCACCGAGATCGATCGGTTGGCGGTCAGATGTCCGGTCTTCCCCGGTTGCTCCGCAATCGCCTCCCAATACATCTGAGAGAGATTGTCGATGTCCTCCCAGTTTGGCTGTGGGCCGAGCAAACAAGCGTCTGCTATACGCGCGGCGCGACGAACTGCGCCCCGGCTTTGGGCCGCCAGCCATATAGGCGGATGCGGTTTCTGAACAGGGGTTACTCCCAGGCGGCCACCCCGCACCGTCCAGTGCTGACCTTCATGGTTCACCTCTTCCCCGGTCCAAAGAGCCTTCATCAAAGAGACGGATTCTTCCAGGCGGCTGACGCGTTCCGCACGGTTGGTGCCGAAGGCCTCCAGCTCCTTCTCCACGTAACCTAGTCCCACTCCAAGCGTGAACCTGCCGTTGCTTATCTGGTCTAGAGTTGATGTCTGCTCGGCGATGTCAATCGGATTGTGGTAGGTCAGCAGTAGGATACCGGTCATCAGACGCAAGCCTTCGGCATCTGGAGCTAAACGGGAAAGAACCTCCATAGGCTGAGGCCAAACGGTGGGGTGGGCGATGAAATGCTGTGGCATATAGATGGTGGCGAAACCCATTCCCTTGGCATGCCGAAATATTTCGGCGGCTTCTTCGATCTGCTCGTAAAGGGGTCTGGTGGGGTCATCCATGTAATCCCGGACATATAAACCAACGTCCATACTCATCCTGATATGGCAAAGATTGCCGGTGCGTATCACAGCCCGGCTGGATTTGGGCACCAGTATAACAAAGGGTCTGGAAATTCAGCGGCATCCACGCCAGAGCATTCAGTGGAAGGATGCGTATGCCGCAAAGATTCAATCATCCTTCTGAAAGGGATTTATCGACATAAGCCAATCCCTCAAGCATCAGACCGTAGCCCAGCATCTCTTGCATCTGCCGCTTGATGTTCAGAGTCATGGCCACTCTGCTGTAACGGACGGTTAAGGGTGGACGTTCGATAATCATCTTGGCCAATTCCCAGGCACGCGGTAGCAGGTCGGCTCTGGGCAGCACCTCGCTGACCACTCCAAGCTCTAGCGCGTCCTGTGCCGATAGGGTTTGCCCTGTCAACAGGAAATACCGGCCCCTGTTGCTGCCCAGGACCATGGGCCACACGACGTGGACACCGTCCCCGGGCACGACTCCCCGCGGAAAGTGTGGGCCGTCTTGGAATGTAGCTGTTTCTGAAGCTAGAACTATGTCGGACAACACCGGAATCTCCGCATGGATGAGTGCAGGCCCGTTGACTGCTCCGATAATTGGCACCTCAATGTCCAACAGGTTAAGCAGCAGTCGTTTGCCCTCCCAGTAAGTCTTGTCCCAGTCTTTCGGCATCCTGCGGGAGGACCGGCCGGGTTCGAATTCAGCACAGTAATCGTCACCAGTGCCGGTCAGGATCACAGCCCTGTTCTCAACATCACTGCCGATATCTGCGAAAGCGTGGCCTAACTCCCGATGCGAAGGCTCGCCCCAAAGCAGGCTGCCATCGCCCGAATGGAAGGTCACCTGTAAGATACCGTCGGTGCGTTCGAAGGCCACTGTTTCGTACTTGTTGGTGTATTCTTCCAAAGTTGCCATGTTGTTCCTCCCTGATTGGTCTCTCTCGTGGTCAATAAACTACCATATCCAGGTGTCAAATTCGGGTCTGATTGACCAAAAGCACAGCCCCACCATAAACTGCCCTCGGTCAACGCTCCGAATCACCCGAACCAGAATCAAAGGAGTCCGATTTGAAGTACGACGTTATTGTGATCGGCGCTGGGTCCGCCGGCAGCGCAATCGCCAACCGCCTATCAGAAGACCCAGAGCGGTCGGTGCTGCTGTTAGAAGCCGGTCCGGATTACCCTGACTTCGAGCATTACCCTGATGACCTCAAATATGGTTACACACCTGACGCTTCAGCCATGGGCGGCCCACATAACTGGTCGTTCGTGGGTACGGGAACACCTGACCGGCACGACTTGCCGGTCCCCCGGGGTAAGGTTGTCGGCGGCTCCAGTGCCATTAACGGCCAGGTATTCTTGCGTGGGATCCCAGAGGACTTCGAGAATTGGGCTGCCATGGGCAACGATGAGTGGGAGTTCATCAAGGTGCTCCCCTACTTCAGGAAACAGGAGACTGACGCCGACATCAGGGACGATTTCCACGGTTCGGAAGGCCCAATGCCCGTGCGGCGATTCAAAGAGTCTGAATGGCTGCCCTTCCACCAAGCCTTCCACGCCGCCCTGATAGAGAAGGGCTTCCCCCATGACCCAGACATGAACCATCCGGAGTCCACCGGCGTGGGCCCCATCCCGATGAATAACCCTGATGGCGTACGGATGAGCACCGGCCTGACCTATATAAATCTTAGTCGCCACCGCCTTAACCTCACCATCAAGGCCAATGTTATGGTGCGTCGGGTATTGTTCGACGGGAAGAAGGCCATTGGTGCGGAGGTAGAAAGCGGAGGAGATGTGTTCACGGTTGAAGGAGACCAGATCGTCCTCAGCTCCGGAGCCATCGGATCGCCTCATCTCTTGTTGCTATCGGGAGTGGGCCCAGCTGAACAGTTGCAGCGCCATGGGATTCCGGTAGTCCATGACCTTCCTGGTGTTGGCCAGAACCTGCGTGATCATCCCAACATCCGAGTGCCGATCGAAGTCAACGACGACTTTCCGTTGAACCCGAGTGACCCTCGGTCCCAAGTTGCTTTGCGTTACACCGCGACCGGTTCAGACCTGAGGAACGATATTCAAATCATGGCGTCGTCTTTCTCGTCACCTATCTCCGGTGACCCATTGGAAGCTGAAGGGATAAGGTTTACCTGTATATTGGAGTTGGCCTACGGTTCTGGGAATCTAACTATCACATCGACAGATCCTAACGTACAGCCACAGTTGAACTACAACTACTTCCAAGACCCAAGGGACCTAACACGAATGAGAGAGGCCGTACGGAAATGTATCGGATTCTTAGAACATCCCGACTATGCAGACATAGTTAAGAATGTCTTGGAGCCCTTTCCATCTGACTTGGAGTCAGACAATGCGCTGGATGATTGGCTCAAACGTTCTGTCACCACCTCTCAACACATCTCGGGTACTTGCAAGATGGGTCCGGACTCAGACCCAATGGCGGTGGTTGATCAGTACGGCAACGTAAAAGGGCTGGAAAACCTGAAAGTGGCGGATGCTTCCATAATGCCCGACTGCATCCGCGCTAACACGAATTGCACGACCATCATGATTGGAGAGCGCGTGGCTGAGTGGACCAGACAAAGTCAAACATAGATCGGACTGGCCGGCCCCAATCATCGGACAAGTTGCTACTCCAGTCTCATAAAGCTTTGAATGGCCCTAGAAACTGGGGTGCCAGTTACTGATTAATAGTACGAACATTCCAAGTTAAATAGGCCGAGACTGGTTACATCATCATCAGTACACGAATATCTAAAAGGTAAAACCGATATTGTGGGTGACGTTGAGATGGTAGGCCACCGCAATAGCAGAATCGTGGTTCAAGCAAGCAAATCGATTATCACCGATTAGTGCTCCATTAATGGAGGTTTCATGGATTTTGGGTTATTTTTAGAATTTTCTGGCCATGAAGACGAAGACGAATCGAAAGTATTCCAACGCGGATTTGACATAATCGATGAAGCTGAAGGTCTTGGCATTGATTCAGTTTGGTTGCCGGAATACCACTTCATACCAGTAAGCGTACTTTCATCTCCTATCGCTGTCGCCAGTTCGATAGCAGCAAGAACGAAAAATATGCGTATCGGGTTTGGGGTCTATCTTCTCCCACTGGCCAATCCTATAAGAGTCGCCGAAGAGGTTGCTACTCTTGATCACATAAGTAATGGCAGGGTTGAATTTGGGATCGGCCGTGGAACATTCCCGGAGCATCACGATGCATTTAATTCTCCGTTTCCGGAAAGTCGGACACGGTTTGATGAATATTTGGAAATAATCGTGAAAGCGTGGACCGAAGAAGAAGTAACTTTCAAAGGTGATCATTATAATTGCCAAAATATACGGGTGAAACCCAAGCCGATGCAGAGACCACATCCCCCCATTCGCGTCGGAGTAACATCTGCGGAGACCTTTAAGATTATTGGGCAGTTGGGCTACCCGATTTTTATCAATCCATCCAGAGCCTTCGCGCTTTCGGATTTGAGTCCGCATATCGAAGAATATTTGAAATCATGGAAAGAGGCGGGTCATGCAGGCGATGGTGAAGTGGGGTTGCGAGTCCCGATTTATGTTTCAGATACCGAAGAGAAGGCTTATAACGAACCACGGGAGAGCGCACTCGCATCTATAACCTCGCTTGCTGAACGTGTGGCGGTCAGTGCTTCCCGGGAAGGTACTAGCGGTGATTGGCAAGCCGAATCAGAATTACTTTCAAAGATGACATATGACGATTGGCTTAGGGATAAGGTTATTTACGGAACGCCTGACCGGGTTTCTGATCGTTTGGCACAGCTAATCGAGGAGCTCCATCTTAAGCAAATTGTTTATGAGATCAACTTTGGTCGAAGAATCCCATACGAACTACAAACCAACTGCCTTAGGATGCTTGCGGAAAAAGTTTTGCCAAAGTTGAAATAGAGCTATTTCAACTTTGCAGTCGAATAACGCCGGTCATAGATGCCTCTATCGGGCAGTTTGCAAGCCATTGGACAAATACCGACAGAAACAGTCAATAACGCCTAAAGCCTGGACTCGGATAGCAAACTAATCTTCGCTTCTGGCTCGGCGTTGGGTGCTTTTGCCTCGTAACGAATCAATGGCGATACCGGTGGACTTACTCCAATGGAGACGGAACCCGTGAGCCAACGGCCAACGGTGATGCTGATAACAAATCTAGGAGATCAGCATTAGCCTGGCTGGATGGAACAGGCAGTTACGGCCTTGCCACTGAATGTTTAAACTTGATTGGCCGTCCCTACACGGAAAAGATTCATTTGTTAGAACGGCCTTGATGATGAGATATCTAGAGCGAATTTTCCTCATTAGGAAGCACTTTGCTCACTCGTGCTTCTTCTATATATCTTTGAACATCAGCGGGAAGTAGGAATCGCTGCGCTTCGAGCTTTTTGGCCGCCCTTGTCACTTCCGTCACATACCCTCCTTGGTGTTGGTATCGTTCCTCCAGAGAGAGACGTGGATCGTGGGCTGCCTTGCGTTCTGCCTTGGTAGTCTTGAAGGGTATATGCTGACCGTCGAGTTCACCACCTTCACCCTCGCTGAAACCAGTCCGGCGTAAGGCCCAACCAGTAGTGGTAGCGACCGGTGCCGCCACCTCCGGCAAGCGGATGCCAGCCAGTTCGTTTCCGTCTTCATCCACTTTAGAAACGAAAATCGGATAAGACGGACGTTCAACGACCGAAGGTGGGTAGTTCGACATTATTCCATTATCTAGGCCCGCCCCGAAGTCCAGATGGTATCGAGTGGTGATGAGCCCAGTAAAGGTTACGCCCGGAATGTTAGGCCAGCTCAAATTGGCTTGAGGCACAAAGCCGGTTTGGGAACCAGGTCGTGAAACGGCGAAGGCCCCGCTGTTGGCGCTGCGCGGGACTCTACTTTCCGGCGGCACAATCCCCTGGCTAACCCAGCCGTCAAGGGCTATCAAGAGCGCCCGATGTACAGCAGTTGGATCGACCGCATTGGTAAATTGTTGGCCCAGCATTCGATCGGTTATTTTCCCAACACGGTGAGATGCGCCTGATATCAGGTAAAATCTTACGTTTTCTGGAT
>Ga0209228_1001898_pt1 | contig 10259 bp, 8 predicted proteins | sample METZYME_3_150m_FD_187547 | JGI IMG/M metagenome (GOLD analysis project Ga0209228, IMG submission 187547) | Marine microbial communities from oxygen minimum zone in mesopelagic equatorial Pacific - METZYME_3_150m (SPAdes) (version 2) | ecosystem: Environmental > Aquatic > Marine > Oceanic | place...
ATAATATCTCCAGTTTCAATATCAATCATATGATCGTGGTGATCTGAAGAATTTTTATTCTCATATCTTGCAATCCCATCATCTAAAACTAATTTTCTAGCAAAATTATATTTAACCAAAATATCAAGAGTCCTATATGCAGTAGCTCTAGAAATTTTTTCTCCACTTGATTTAATCAAATTAATGATTTCATCACATTCATAATGTCCATTATTCTCAAATAAAGTTCTTAAAATTAAGAATCGCTGTTTTGTAAAACTCATACCTTCATTCTTAAGTGCATGTTTAAACTCATTAATATATTTTTGATTATTAGAGCTATTCCAATAGCGGTATTTTAAGTCATATGAATGAGCACTTGGTCCAAATCCAATATATTTTTTAGATTTCCAATAATTAGAATTATGAATAGAAATAAAATTGTTTTTAGAAAAATTAGATATCTCATAATTTATATATTTTAATTCAATCATTGATTTATGTATAATTTGATATTGTTTAAGAACTGATGCAATAGTTGGAAATTTTAATTTTCCTAATTTCTTTAAATTATAAAAAACGGTATTTTTTTCGACAGTCATATTATAAATAGAAACATGTGGGGGATTTATATCTTTTATAATGCTTAAATCTTTTATTAATGTTTTTATTGTAGATTTTGGTGCCCCATAAATTAGGTCTACAGAGTAATTACTAAATTGTGTTTTAATTTTTTTTAATGCTTTTTTTGCTAAAAGTGAATTATGACTTCTGTTCATACTTTTTAATATGGCATTATCAAATGTTTGAATTCCTATACTTAATCTATTTATTCCGAGTTTTTTCCAGATTTTTAATTTTTGATTGTTAATGTCATCAGGATTTGCTTCAAGAGTAATTTCACAATTATTTTTTATTTCAAAATGTACTTTTAAGGTTTTAATTATTTGTTTAATATATTCTGATTTAATTAATGAAGGTGTTCCTCCTCCAAAATAAATACTTTCTATTTTTTCTTTATTTAAAAAAAATTTTTTTAAATAAATTTCATCTTGAATAGATTTTATTAAGATTTTATGGTTTTTTGTAGTGCTGAAATGAAAGTTACAATAATAACAAGCTTGCTTACAGAATGGGATATGAATATATATTCCTGCCATTTATTTATTTGGTTATTACAAATATTGGAGAAATCAGTATATGATTTCGATACAATCTTGGTTTCTGTTTTGATAATAACATTTGTTTTTACTTATTATAAAACAAACTATCCTTTTTTCTTTAAAAAATACTTTCATCTTAAATATATTTTGTATTCTAGTTATGAGGAGGATTATTTCTATAGATCTTCTTTGTTAAGTTCTGCTCATATAATTCCTATCGTTATATACTCATTAATTATTTCATTTTTTTATGTTTATATTTTTGCAAAAGATGCAATTTTTACTTTTTTGATAGAATTTGAATTTAGTCTTTTTGTAGTATGGATTATTTCATTTTTTATATATCTATTTTATATTCCCTTAAGAATTTTAATTATTAAATTATTTTTTTTATTTATTAATGAAGCAGAAAAATTCAAGATTATTTTTCTTATTAATTTTATTAGAATAACTATATTTTTTTCATTGATACATATATTTTTTTCTTATCTTTTTTATACGTTGTTTTCATTTGATATAGCCTATTCATTTTTTATATTTTTAGGATTATTTATAATTTTATTGAGACCAGTGTTGTTGTTTTATAATACGAAAAAGTTTTATACTTCTGGAAGTACTAAGTTTATTTTTTTTATTTTATTTTCTGATTTCTTACCAATATTATTTTTTCTTTATGTTTCTTATTATTTTGATTTGAGTAAAGAAATAATTTCTATTATAGGAGCTTAATATTATCTCATTCAATAATTAATTAATTAAATTTGCAAATATTTAAAATCCTATATATGAACGAGATAAAATATGACAAGAAAAGATTGAATGAGGTAAAAACAATTTTAGTAACTCAACCCAAACCTAAAGAAGATAATACACCATTTCATAGATTAGCAGAAAAATATAATTTAAAAGTAGATTTTGTTCCTTTTATTCAAATACAACCAGTTACAATAAAAGAATTTAGAAAACAAAAAATTAATATTTTAAATCATACAGCAATCATTTTTACTAGTAGAAATGCTGTTGATCATTTTTTTAGAATTGCTGAAGGGATGAATATTAACATACCTACAGATATGAAATACTTTTGTATTTCCGAACAAACCGCAAACTATTTGCAAAAATATATTGTTATTAGAAAAAGAAAGATTTTTATTGGAACAAGAACAATTGCAGAATTAATTTCTTCTATGAAAGAAATAATGAAGAAATTTCCTGATGAAAAATATTTATTTCCTTGTTCTAATATTACTAGAGATACGATATCTCAATTTCTTAAAGATAAAAATTGTGTTTATTCAGAAGCTATTATATATAATACAGTTCCAAGGAATTTAAAAAAACTTAAAAAAGTTTTTTATGATATTTTGGTTTTTTATACTCCCTCTGGAATAGATTCTTTGGTTAAAAATTTTCCTGATTTTGAACAAAATAATACTCGAATTGCTGGTTTTGGTCGTAATACTGCTAAAGCAATTAAAGAAAATAAATTAAAATTAGATATTAAGGCTCCCATGAAGGATGTTCCTTCAATGACAAGAGCTATTGAATTATATATTAAACAATCAAATAAATAATTTTGAAAAAGAATTCGTTATTAAAAAAAATATTTATTACAACATTTTTTTTTAGTGTTTTTAATCTTATTTATGCTCAACAAGATCCATATTTTAGTACTTATTTAATTAATCCGTCAATTGTTAACACAAGTTTATCTTCTGTAAATACAAATAATAATGTTGTTCTTATATATAGAAATCAATGGCTCAACTATTCATCTACTTGGGAAATGGGAAATAATGGAAATTCGCCAAACACACAAATATTGTCACTTAATATGAAAAGTAGAGATAAAGTATATTCTTTTGGATTGAATCTTATTTCTGATGATTTGGGACCAAAATCATCATTTAATTTTTCGCCTTATTTTGGTCTTAAGAAAAAAATAGGAAATTCATTTATAAGTTTTAGTTTATCTCCATCTTTTAAGAGTACTACTCTTGATTTTGGTTCATTAATATTTGTTGATTCTTCAGATCCTTTTAATGTGGGTGGCAAAGAAACACAATCAAAACCAGATGTAGCCTTTGGGATTTCATATTTTAGTAATAAATTATTATTAAGTGTAGGGCTAAAGAACATATCTCAGCCATCATTTAATTTTGGGTTAAAAGATTTAGTTAATAAAGAATTTACAAACATTACATTTCTTGGGAAATATACTATTTCTGTAGATAGAGACTTATTTGTTGAACCATATTTGTTATTAAGAACGGATTTAATTTCTTATACATTTGATGTAAGTGCTCTTGCAACTTATAAAGAGAAATTTAATTTTGGAACCTCATATCGTTATGAAGAAGCTGTTGTGATGTTCTTGGGATATAAATTTTTAAAGAAAAACAAGTTATTTGTTGGTTATGCCTTTGATTATGTTACAAATAATGTTAGTGCAAAGTCGGCAACTTCACATGAGATTGTATTTAGATATGACTTACCTACACCACAGCTCAAGAAGCCAATTAGAACACCTAGATTTATATATTAATTTTATTTTGCGATAAAAAAAGTTTTTTTATAATTAAATCTAACTTTTATTATCTTTGTCCAGCACCAAACTAAATATTTATCATTCGAACAATAATTTCGATATTTTAAAGTTAAATCATAACTTTGCAGTTATTATATGGTAAACAATAAAAATAGCATTAATTCTTTTTTATATTTTCTTCTTGCAATAGCAATTGGAGGGTGTAGTTTATTTGGAGGAGGAGCAAGCAAAAAAAATCCTCGTGGACAACTAGTTGGAACAACTGATAGAGAAGGGTTTGAGATGTCATCTCAGTATGGTATGGTCTATGTTCCAACGGGTAGGTTTTACATGGGACAGGCAGATGAAAATATTCAAGCGGATCAAAGTAATTTTAATCGACAAGTTACTATTAGTGCATTTTATATGGATGATACCGAAATTACTAATGATGAGTATAGACAATTTATTCAATACTTAGAGGATAATCCAGAATATGAATTATCTGAGGGGCTAACTATTGAAAGCTTAAAACCCGATACTACTGTTTGGTCAAGTGATTTTACACACCATTATGGAGATCCTTTATTAGCATATTATTGGTCTCATCCAGCATTTGATGAGTATCCAGTTGTTGGTGTATCGTGGTCTTCTGCAAGAGAATTTACAAAATGGAGAGGAGATTTTTTAAATTCATATAGAGAGGAAGATGGGTTATTACCATTTCCATCTTTTAGATTGCCAACTGAAGCAGAATGGGAATATGCTTCAAGAGGAGGTAGAGACAATGTAAAATATCCATGGGGAAATCCATATACAAGAAATTCAAGAGGTTGTGTTCTTGCTAATTTTAAACCTGGAAGAGGAAACTATGTTGATGATGGGTATGCTTACACTTCACCAGTAGGAGTATTTTTCCCTAATGATTTTGGTTTGTATGATATGTCTGGAAACGTTGCTGAATGGTGTGAGGATGCTTATTTAGATGCCTATAATCCTACTGTATGGGATTTAAATCCTATTTATAGAGATGATACAAATGATAAAAAAGTTGTCCGTGGTGGTTCATGGAAAGATATTGCTTTTTTTATTGAAGTTTCTACAAGAACTTTTGAATATAAAGATTCTACTAGAGCTTTTATTGGATTTAGAACCGCTTTGCCTCACTTAGGAAGAAATTTGGATGGCTTTTAGTAAAAAAATATTAGATTTAAGTATATAAATTAATTAATTAAATAAGATGATAACAAAAGAAAAATCAAAAAACCCCATATTAGCATGGATTCAGAATGAAGATAACATGAATATGCTCTATGGTCTTGGAGCTGCTGTTGTAATATTAGGTGCACTTTTTAAATTACAGGGATGGCCTGGTGCAAATCCAATGTTGATTGCAGGGCTTAGTGCAGAGGCGATAATTTTTACTGTAAGTGCTTTTGATCCACCAACAATACATGAGTATGATTGGAGTAAAGTTTATCCTCAATTAAGTCCATCTGGAAAATCAGGATCTCCGACTGTAAATATGGATGCTATGATGAAAGAAGCAAAAATCGAACCGGAGATTTTAAGAAGTGTTGGCGCTGGTTTAAAGAAGCTTGCAGCACAGACTAAGAACGTAAATGATCTTGCCGATGCGTCTGTAGCGACTCAAGATTATGCTGAAAGCATAAAAGGAGCTAGTAAATCTTTAAAATCTGTAAATACTTCATATGGAACAATTTCATCTGCAGCTAAGGATATGGCTAGTTCATCCAATAATTTAAAAGAAGCTGTTGCATTGACTAATCAATACAAAAATAATTTACAGTCTGCATCAGAATCTTTGAAAGCTATTGTTTCTTCAGCAGGTGCAATTACAGATTCCGCTAAAGGAATGGCATCAACTCCTGCTCAAGCAGATAAGCTTAGTGCAGAGTTAGAAGCACTTACAAATAATTTGAATAAACTTAACAAGGTTTATGGTGGCATGTATGATGCTATGCACAAATAAAATTTTAGTTATAAAATAAAATAAATTAAAACCAAATAGTTATGGCAGGTGGTCAAATGAATCCAAGACAGAAGATGATTAATTTGATGTATCTGGTATTAATTGCTATGTTGGCTCTTAATGTCGATACTAAAGTATTAAAGAAGTTTCTTATGATAAACCAAAGCTTTGAGACTTCAAACGCTGAAAAAATTATTGATAATAGTAATAAGGTTGAAACAATAAGAGCAGCAGTTGATGATTCTGGTAATCGAAAAGAGGATGTAGATGTTTTAAACTTGTCTGAGGTTATTAGAAAAAAATCTGATTCCATTGTTAATTATATGCATGCGAAAAAGAACCTTATTATTAGTGAGACAGGAGGTAAAAAAGATAATGGAGATATTAAAGGATATAAGGATATTGATTTTGTGTACCGTCATTTTCAATCGGATGGAAATGGAGAAGGGGAAGGAACAACTTTACAAAGCATTCTTAATAATTTCTCAACTTTTATTCAAGATTCGGTTTTTTTAGGTGATGAAAATTCTGGTGTTCACGACATTGCAAGAAATGCAGATCAAATTCCATTATATGCTGATGATTTACCGACAGATCCTTCGTTTTCTTCTTTAAATTTTGGTTTTGGTACTTCTACGGGTGCAGGACTCGCTACAATAAGTCAACTACAATCTGATGTAATAAACCTTGAGGTGAAAGCATTAGAAAGATTAGCTGCTGCGGTTGGAGCTGCAGATTTAAAGTTTGATGTTGTTACGTTAACAACATTACCTGAACAAAGAGTTGTTGCAGCTGGAGCCAAATATAAAGCACAACTATTTTTATCAGCAGCATCTTCAGTTATGGTTCCGATTATGACTGCAGATGGAGATACATTAGACGTTAGTAATGGAAGGGGTTATTATGAGTTTACAGCTAAAGGAGGTGGATACGATAGAGAGGGATTATCTCAGCAAAGTTATATTGGTGCCATTACTGTCACTTTACCTGGTGGTAAGGATACCACATTTGTTGATACTATTGATTATTATGTTGCAAGACCTATAATTCAAATACAATCTGCATCTGTTCAAGCATTATATTTAAATTGTGGAAATGAAATTCAAGTACAGGTACCTGCATTAGGTTCAGATTATAATCCTAGTTTTACTGTTAACGGGGGAGATTTAGTTAGAGGGTCTGGAACGGGTGAAATAACAATAATTCCAAATACTTCTAAAGTAGATTTAAATGTAAGTAATGCTGGTAATTTTCTTGGAACAAAGTCTTTTGGAGTAAGAAAAATTCCTGCTCCGGAAATACAAGCTAGGATAAAAGGAAAACAAATAGATTCAAAAAGAGGCATTCCAGTTAATACTGCAAGTTTTTCACTTGATGCAATTGCAGATGAAAGTTTTGCTGCATTTTTACCAAAAGATGCAAGATTTCAGGTTAGAGAAGCGGAAATTAATTTAGTTAGGGCAGGTAGAGGTGTTTCAAGAGTTAGGGCAACAAGTAAAAATATTAATTTATCAAAACTTGCTGGTAAAAGAAAGGGTGATAATATTGTTATAGAAATAAAACAAGTTGCTAGAGCTAATTTTAGGGGAGATGTTGAAAATTTCAAAAATTTTGTTCCACGAGTTATAACTATTCCATTAAATTAAATTATGAGTAAACTAAATAAGATATTCGTACTTTTTGTTTTATTATCATTTGCATCTGTAGATAAAACTTATTCTCAAGCTGAAGTTTCTGATGGATATAACCCACTTTCATTAAGACAAGTGCATGAATCTTATTTGCTTTGGAAAAAAACGTTATGGAGGAGGGTTGATCTTGGAGAAAAACAGAATAAACCTTTTTTTGCTAGAAATCGAGAACTTTCTAAAATACTTATTGAAGGTGTTGAAAAGGGCGTTTTAATACCTTATTTAAATGATTCTGTCAATGATGATAATGTTATGAGTCGTGAAGAGTTTTTACAAAGAATTACTCAAGATGAAGGTGAGGAAGAAGAAGAATTCACTGATGGAGGATTTGATGATGACCCATTTGCTGCTATAGATGATGACCCATTTGCAACGGAAGAAGAAGAAACTGGACCACAGTTTATTCCAAAAAGAGAATTTAATATTATTGAAATAAGAGAAGACTTATACTTTGATAGAATTCATTCTAGAATTTATTTTGATATTCAAGCTATTAGTCTTTATCTTCCAGGAGATAGCTTTTTTAATCTTGGAGGATTTGAAAAACCAATTGCTTCATTTAGATTTATTGATTTATATAATTTATTTAAATCTATGCCAAAAGAAGCAATATGGTTTAATGAAACCAATATTGCTCAACATAAAAATTTAGGAGATGCTTTTTTACTGAGATTATTTAAAGGACTTATTGTGAAAACAGCAAATGCAGATGATATTAGAGTTAGTGAGCTTTATGCAAATTCTAGAAAAGATGGTATTATGGCTAGCGTTCAGGTTGAACAGGATTTAATGGAATGGGAGTCTAATCTTTGGGAATATTAATTTTTTTCTTTTAAATATTTTATAATATTTTTTGCTTTTTTATTTCCAATTTCTTGTGCAAGATCTTCAAATTTAATTTTTTTAATTTTTTCTATGGAGGTATACTTTTTTAAAAGTTTAAATTTAGTTTTTTCTCCTATTCCAAAAATATTGTCTAATTCAGATTTTATAAAATTTTTGCTTCTCAAGTTTTTGTGATAAGAGATTGCAAATCTATGTGCTTCATTTCTAACTTTTTGAATGAATTTAAGATGTTCAGATTTTTTATTTAGTAAAATTGGTATAGAGTCATTTGGAAAATATATTTCTTCTAACTTTTTTGCTATACCTATAATATTTATTTTGTTGTATAGGTTTAGTTTTTTTAATGCAATAATTGCGGAGCTTAATTGCCCTTTACCACCATCTATAATAATCAAATTTGGTAATGGGGTTTTTTCTTTTAATGTCTTTTTATATCGTCTATATACAATTTGTTTTATTGATTCATAGTCGTTTGGTTTATTTATATTTTTAAGTTTATATTTTCTATATTCTTTTTTATTTGGTTTGCCGTTTAGAAATGAAACCATAGAAGCAACAATATTAGAATCTTGCATATTTGAAACATCAAAACATTCAATGATTGATGGGATAGTTTTTAAATTTAATTTTTTTTTGATTTCTAGTAATAAATTTGTTGTTCTTGATTTTTTAATTTTGTTATCATTGATCGTATTTTTTTTATAAAAAAGAACATTTTTTAAACTCATGTCAATCAATTTTTTTTTATCTCCTGCTTTGGGGTAGTATATTTTCATTCCATCATATTCTGAATAATTTAATTTAAGATTTGTTATGATATCATTTTGATAAGTATTATGTTTTTTTCTCACATTAAAAATAATTTGTCTTAAGCTATCAGATTCATTTTCTAATTTTCTTTTCGTTTTAAATGTTTCACTACTTAATATTATACCGTTATTTATTTTCATATAATTTATATAGTAGTTGAAGTTGTCCTTATCTATACCAAACACATCTAAATTTTTGAATTTATGATTTACGATTATAGATTTATTGTTATATGATTCTAAAGTGTTAATTTTTTCTTTTATTTTTTGTGCATTTTCAAAATCTAAATTATGGGAATAAGATTTCATTTTTTTTTTAAGATTGTTAATAAGATTGTGATTCTTTCCAAGAAGAATGGATTTTATTTCTTGAATATCTTGATTGTAATCCTTTTCTTTTTGATAACCAACACATGGGCCTTTGCAATTCCCAATATGATATTCTAAACATACTTTAAATTTTTTCTTTTCAATATTACTTTTATTTAGAATTAGATTACAGTTTCTAATTTTATAAAGTTTATTAATAACTGAAATGGTTTTTTTCATTCCTTTAACATTAGTATAAGGACCGAATACTTCTTCTTTTATTTGATTAATTTTTCTTGAACTATATATTTTTGGATAAGGTTCCTTTGAAATGACTATATAAGGAAAAGTTTTATCGTCTCTCAATAAAATATTATATTTTGGTTTATTTTCCTTGATTAAGTTGTTTTCTAATAGTAAGGCATCATGTTCACTTTCAGAAATAATGTAAGAAATTTGGTTTATTTCATTTACCATGTTTGAAACTTTTCTATTTTTTTGACTTTTATTAAAATAACTTCTTACTCTATCATGTAAATTTTTAGATTTTCCTACATAAATAATTTTGTTTTGCTGATTTATAAATTTATAAATGCCTGGTAGTTTAGGGATTTTTTTATTAATATTTTCTTTCATTGTTTAGAAGATGTCCGATGCATCTATTTTATCAATGAAAATATTTAATGAATCATCTTTCAAATCATTATTATATACAGAACAATCTATTTCTATACTTATTTTTTTTGATGGTTTGTCAAATTTACCTTTATTAATATTTGTTGTAGAGTCATTATAAACACTTAACATGTATTGTTGCCATATAGGCATTGCAGTTCTTGCACCTTGTCCATAAGCCCAATCTCTAAAATGAATACTTCTATCATCTCCGCCTACCCATGCTCCTGATACTAGATTATGAGTTACTCCTATAAACCATCCGTC
>Ga0209228_1001900_pt1 | contig 10246 bp, 10 predicted proteins | sample METZYME_3_150m_FD_187547 | JGI IMG/M metagenome (GOLD analysis project Ga0209228, IMG submission 187547) | Marine microbial communities from oxygen minimum zone in mesopelagic equatorial Pacific - METZYME_3_150m (SPAdes) (version 2) | ecosystem: Environmental > Aquatic > Marine > Oceanic...
AAAGATCCAGAAATTTATGTCACAGCCCTTTTTTGTAGCAGAGCAGTTTACTAACGCTCCTGGGAGATATGTTGAACTCGAAGACACTATAGCTGGTTTTGCTGCAATTCTGGATGGTGAAGTTGATGATAGCCCTGAAAATGCTTTTTCCTATGTCGGGACAATCGATGAGGCAATTGAAAAGGGTAAAAAATTAGCAGTTTGATGGGGCATTTTACTTTAGATATAGTAACTCCAACACAAAATCTGGATGTAATTGAGGTCAATTACGTTAGATGCCCAGGAATCGATGGTTCTTTTGGGATAATGGCTAATCATCAGGATGGTGTGTTTAGCCTCGATATTGGAGAAATAATGATACAAAGTGAATCCGATACTAAATTTTATTCAACAAGTGGTGGTTTTGCAGAAATCAATGAAAATGAAGTTTGTTTATTAGTTGAAACGATTGAAGTTTCATCCGATATTGATATTTCAAGGGCTGAATCTGCATTGCTAAGGGCAAACGAACGTAAGACTAAAAGGAATGAAGAAGATCTTGATGAAGTCCGTATGGAAAGTTCGTTATCAAGGGCATTAAATCGATTGCGAGTTGCAAAAAGGTAATTTGAGATATAATTATAGATCAACCGCCCGTAAATTTGGGCGGTTTTTTTTTATTAATAACTATGAATAGTAGAACGCATACATGTGGAGAATTAACATCTGCCAATATTAGTGAGAAAGTATCATTAAATGGTTGGGTGAATGCTGTACGATTCCATGGTCAGGTTGTATTTGTAGATATTAGAGATCGATATGGTAAAACGCAGATTATTTATGATCAAGAAAGTTTTAAGGGTGATTTTGAATTAGTTAAAAAATTATCTATGGAAGATGTCCTTTCAGTAATGGGCGTTGTTCAGAAAAGAGATAAAAATGCTATAAATCCAAATATATCAACAGGCGAAGTTGAAGTTGTTATTTCTGATCATGAGATTTTGAATGAAGCAACCCCTCTTCCTTTTATAATTACAGATCGTAATAGCGCTGAAGAAGATCTTCGATTAAAGTATCGATTTCTGGAATTACGAACAAATGAATTACAGAATAATATAGAAGTTCGACATAGAACATATCAAGTAGTACGAACTTTTCTTTCAAATAATGACTTTTTAGAAGTCGAAACACCTGTGCTCATGAAATCCACCCCTGAAGGAGCACGAGATTATTTAGTTCCAAGTAGAATACATGATGGAAAATTTTATGCTTTACCACAATCTCCCCAGATGTATAAGCAGTTATTAATGATTTCTGGATTTGATAGATATTTTCAAATAGTAAAATGTTTTCGAGATGAAGATTTAAGGGCTGATCGACAACCTGAATTTACCCAAATAGATATTGAAATGTCTTTTGTAAATGAAGATGATGTGATGGGAAAATGCGAGGAATTAACTAGATATATTTTTAATGAAGTGCAAAATATTGATTTAGTGAAACCGTTTCCAAAGATGACTTATGATGATGCAATGTCAAAGTATGGTACAGATTGTCCAGATTTACGTTATGATTTATTATTAAATGATTTTAAACCATTTTCAGATAAAAGTGAATTCAAAGCATTTAATTCAGTTGAATGCGTTATGGGGATTGTTGTTCCAGGTGGTGCTAATTATTCTCGAAAAGATATTGACAATTTTACAGAACATGTTAAGAGATATAAAGCCAAGGGCTTAGCATGGATGAAAGCTGATGAAGGGAAATTAACTGGAGGCATTTCTAAATTTTTTAATGATGATTTACAAACTGAAATTAGAAAAAACCTTAATATAAACGATGGTGATATCTTTTTTATTATTGGTGATGATAATAAAATAACTCAATTATCATTAGGAGCACTACGTATTGCAATTGCTAGAAAAGAAGAGTATACAGAATCGAAAGAATTCAAGCCAGTATGGGTAACAGATTTTCCCATGTTTGAGTACAGCCATGAAGATAAACGTTATCATTCTCTTCAACATCCTTTTACGCAACCAAAATCTGATGATTTGGAAAAGCTAAAAGTTTCACCAGAATCTATTCCTTCTAAACAATACGATTTAATAATTAATGGCTATGAGGTAGCAGGCGGTTCAATTAGGATTCATAATCCTGAACTACAAAAAACTATTTTTGATATACTTGGTATTAATAAAAATGAAGCCAAAGAAAGATTTGGTTTTTTCATAGATGCTCTTAAATATGGGACGCCACCTCATGGTGGAATAGCCTTTGGGTTTGATAGGTTAGTTATGTTGCTTGCAGGTACAAATAATATCAGAGATGTTATTGCATTTCCCAAGACTACGTCCGCAATGTCATTAATGGATGGTGCACCAAGCTCTGTTTCCAATGTTCAGTTAAAGGAATTAGGAATTAAAATTAAAAAATGATTCCAATTCAATGCATCTATAGTGATGCTTGACTTATAATATGACCTTTATTAATTATTATTCAATTATCCATTTTATAATTTGGTTTATTTACGGAAAATATTTTAAAAATAATTGGTCCTTATTTCTGTTTTTATCTATTGGATGGGAAATAATTGAATTATTTATTCCATTTAACTTTGCAATTGAAACTACAATGAATAAGATAACTGATATATTTATCAATATTATTGGATATTCATTTGGTATATTCTTTAAATAATTAATATTAATGGTAGATAAAATTATTATTACAGCTTTGCAGGATGAGGCTAATCCAATTATAGAGTTTTATAATTTAACTAGAGATGCAAAACAACCTGATTTAAAAGTTTATGAAAATAATAAATACAGTCTTTTAGTAACAGGTGTAGGTAGAAAAAAAGTAATAGATACATTACCTATCTATTTAAATCGAATAAACAGCGGCAATAGTATATTAATAAATGTTGGTATAGCTGGAGGCCATCCTTCTTCTACTAAAGTAGGGAATATTTATTATATAGAAAAATTAACTAGTGATTCTTTTAAGAAAGAATATGTGTTTTCTGAAACAGATAATATTATAATTCCTAAAATTGGTTTAACAACTGTAGAAAATAATATTAATAAAAATGATAATAATATTTATAAAGAATTAGTAGATATGGAAGCAGCAATAATTATTGATATAGCATTAAAATATCTTGATTTATCTAAAATTAAAATCCTAAAAATTGTTTCTGATCATATGAATATTATGGATTGGTCTAATTTAAATATTAGAAAATTGATACAGTCTAATATAGAATCAATTTCTTCTATAATTAAACTAAATGAATGATTTTTATTGCTTTATTCAAAGAGAATGGTTGCATTATTTAACAATTCTTTAGCTTTTTCTTGATCAAAAAGATTCTCTGGCATAGCATCTGGTAATAATGATGGATCTCCATTTATAACGAATTCTAAATCTTCTTCAAATAGTTCACGATTTCCTAGCTTAGTATGGTAGTACTGCGCTCTTAAAACTCTTGTTCCAAAAAAGTTTGGATTATCTAATAAAGATTGATCGAAATTCAATTTTGCCCTATCAAGCGGTACTCCGGGCAACCTAGAATAAAACATTCCAAAAAATCTTCCAGGACCACCATAATAGTAATCTTCATCCAATGTTGAAATCCGATGCATTGTCATTTCGAGGATTTCTCTAGAACCAATTCTATTAATAACTGGTTTATTAATTAAGAACTTTCCATGATTGGTTGCCCACCAGAATAGAACTCCAATGGTTTCAATTGGTGCTTTCTTAATTGCTTCTAATTTTATCTTATTATTTTCAAATTTTGTTGTGTCTGAGAAAGATTGATAAAATGTTGAATTTTCGAAACCTTTAAGTGCAGACTCCGCACCCTTTATATATAAGGTATCACGCTTGGTTAAATCTGATTCAACGTAATATGCTTGAAAATAATATGCTTTACTGAGAGATGCTGCTAGATTTAAATCTGTTTGATTTAGTTCGAAAGCCTTTTTATAAAATAATACTGCTAATTTTGCGCTTTTAGGATCAACTCTCTTTCCCCAATATGCATTTCCTTGATTGATAAGGGAACTCATATTCATTTTATTTGTATTTGATTTTGTAGTAAAAAAACTGCAATTAATCAGTAAAATGACAAAAATGGAAACTATATGTAAATTCTTCATTTTAACGGTTTTTTCTTTCATTAAAATTATTTAAACGAGAGATTAATTAATAATGGATAATAATATTTATAACATAAATTAATATTTAATTTTAAGAAGATGGATAAGACAATAGATATTAGAGGTCTAGATTTAGCAATGCTATTTGGACCTGCAGACTCTCATTTAAGAATGATAGAAGATACATTTGAAGTTAAAACTGTTATTAGAAATGATATTATCAATATTTCTGGTCATAAGAGTAAGATTGCTCTTGTAAATGAGATTATGCATGAAATGAAACAAACTTTGGGTAGAAAAGGATCTCTTAATTTAAAAGATGTAAAACATTTAATTGAAATTATATCCGTTGATAATGGGCAAAATAATCAACTTCCTAAAGAAGTAATCCATTATGGAAGGAAAGGCGCTATTGTTGCCCGCTCAGAAGGTCAGCATACATATATTGATATAGTAAATAGCAATGATATAGTTTTATGTGTTGGGCCAGCAGGAACTGGTAAAACATATATTGCCGTTGCATTTGCAATTGCTGCTCTTGAGAATAGTGAAGTTGATCGGATAGTGTTGTGTCGTCCTGCAGTTGAAGCTGGTGAAAGCCTGGGGTTTTTACCTGGTGATTTAAAAGAGAAGGTTGATCCATATCTTACCCCGCTTTATGATGCGTTAGGAGATATTATGCCAAAACAAAAATTGAAAAAGGTGTTATCTGATGGAACAATTGAGATTATTCCTTTAGCATATATGAGAGGTAGAACATTAAATAATGCATTTATGATTTTAGATGAAGCTCAAAATGCAACCCCTATGCAAATGAAAATGTTTTTAACAAGGTTAGGTGTTAATTCAAAAGCAATTATTACAGGTGATATAACTCAAATTGATTTACCAATGAAAACGGATTCTGGCCTAATTCAAGTAGTAAAAATACTTAAAGGAATTGATGGTATCGGTTTTGTCAAGTTAACAGAGAGCGATGTTGTTAGACATAAGTTGGTTAAAGATATTATTCTGGCTTATGATAAATCAATCATGACAAAGCCAAAGAATTAACTTAATAACTATGAAACAAATATATAACAATACTAATTTACTGGAGATTTGTTATGCTGGATTTCATAATTAACATTTAATTAAATATTAAATGTTAATTATTATTTAGTTGTTTTTTTATATTTATGTTTAGTTCACTTATGTCCTATCAACGTAGCCGAATACTTATCTCTATAATAAATAAAGATTAATGAGTAAAGAAAATAGTATAGTTATTGTTTCAGCTAAACGCTCACCAATAGGATCCTTCCAAGGAGCTATTTCTTCAGTTCCAGCCCCTAAACTGGGATCATTAGTTATATCAAAAATCTTAGAGGAAACTATGATGGATCCTTTACTTGTGGATGAAATAATTATGGGGAATGTATTATCTGCTGGTATAGGGCAAGCACCTGCCAGGCAAGCTGCCCTTGGATCAGGATTACCTGATACAGTAGAATGTCTTACTATTAATAAGATGTGTGGATCAGGATTAAAAGCAGTTATGTTAGCCTCACAAGCAATTCAAGTTAGTGATGCGAATGTTGTTATAGCTGGCGGCTTTGAAAATATGAGTCAAGCTCCGTATTTAATTCCAAAAGCTAGAACTGGGTACAGATTAGGACATGGCAATTTAATTGATAGCATGATATTAGATGGGTTATGGGATGTCTATAATGATATTCACATGGGTAATTGTGCGGAAATTTGCGCAAGAGATCGAGACTATAGTATTAGTGATCAAAATGATTTTGCAAAAGAATCATATCGGAGAGCAATTGATGCTCAAAAATCAGGAGCATTTAATAATGAAATAATTGCTATAGATGTAAAAAATAAAAATAATACTATTACATTTAATGATGATGAAGAACCTGAAAAAGTGAACTTTGAAAAAATGGATACATTAAAACCAGTTTTTGAAGAGGATGGTACTATAACTGCTGCTAATGCTTCAAAAATTAATGATGGTGCTGCTTGTTTATTATTAATGAGTGAAAATAGAGCTTCTGAATTAGGCTTTAAACCTCTTGCGCGCATTGTTTCTCAATCTTCTGCTGCCCATGATCCAAAATGGTTTACTACAGCTCCCATTGAAGCGATAAAAAAAGTTCTAATGAAAGCAGATATGGAAGTTGATGATATTAATTTATGGGAAATTAATGAGGCATTTGCTCCAGTAACAATGTCAGTAATTGATGATTATAATTTGGATCATGGAAAAGTTAATATAAATGGAGGAGCCATAGCATTAGGACATCCAATTGGAGCAAGTGGTGCTCGAATTTTGACTACTTTAATCCATTCATTGAATCAAAAAGAAAAGTCTATAGGCTTGGCAACTTTATGTATTGGCGGAGGAGAAGCCTCTGCATTAATTGTTGAAAGGATAAATTGATTTTAACTGAACAACAAGAATTAGTTCGTAGGAGCGCACGAGAATTTGCAGCTGAACACCTTGAGCCCGGTGCGATCAAAAGAGATGATAAGGCCGAGTTTCCCCATCAAGAGGTTAAAATGATGGGAGAACTAGGATATATGGGTATTATGGTTCCAGAAAAATGGGGTGGTGCAGGAATGGATACTATTAGTTATTCATTGATTATAGAAGAAATATCAAGAATTGATGCAGCTGCAGGTGTTATTGTATCTGTAAATAATAGTTTAGTATGCCAGATATTTGTTAATTATGGAAATGATTTTCAAAATGAAACATATTTAAAAGGATTAGCAAAAGGTGAATTATTAGGCTCTTTTTCTTTAAGTGAACCCCAATCTGGTTCTGATGCTAGTAATTTGAAAACTATTGCAGAAAAAGATGGGAGTCATTATATATTAAATGGAACAAAGAACTGGGTTACTAATGGTATTAATTCAGATTTAGTTATTGTAATGGCTATGACAGATAAATCAAAGGGGTATAAAGGAATTTCTGCATTTATTGTTCCAAAAGATCTTGATGGAATTTCATTAGGAAATAAAGAAGATAAATTAGGAATTCGTTCATCAGATACGTGTGAAATTCATTTTGATAATTGTCGTGTTCCAATTGAAAATTTAATAAGCGATGAAGGTGAGGGTTACCGGATTGCATTAACCGCAATTGATGGAGGTAGAATTGGAATTGCATCGCAGGCTTTAGGAATTGCGCAAGCTGCTTTAGATAAATCGAAGTCCTATGCAAAGGAAAGAAAACAGTTCGGGAGTTCTATTGCGGATTTTGGAGCAATACAAGAAAAAATAGCATCTATGGGTACAAATATTGAAGCCTCTCGTCTTTTAATTCACAATGCTGCATTATTAAAGGATATGCATAAACCTTTCACAAAAGAAGCAGCAATGTCAAAAAGTTTTTCATCACAAACAGCCATGGATGCTGCAACAGATTGTGTGCAAATTTTTGGAGGATATGGCTATATGCAGGATTACGGAGTAGAGCGTTTAATGAGAGATGCGAAAATTACGCAAATATATGAAGGCACTACTGAAATTCAGAAAATGGTAATTGCAAGGGAGCTGTTGGAGAATTAATTATGGAAAAAATAGATTGGGATATTCTAGGATTTAATGTTTTTGAGACAAAAAGCATGTTTAAGGCAACTTGTAAGCAAGGAGAGACTTGGCAAGCAGGAGGGCTAGTCCCCTATGGGAAAATTGAACTGTCACCAGCTGCTGGTGTTTTGAATTATGGGCAAGGCTGTTTCGAAGGAACGAAAGCATTTAGGACAACTAATAATCGTGTTGTTTTATTTCGAATTGATTTAAATGCTAAGCGAATGGCCAGATCTACAAAAAGATTATGTATTCCTGAAATGAATAAGACTTTTTTTGTTAATGCTGTTAAGGAAACAGTTTTAGATAATATCGATTATGTCCCACCCTATAATAAAGGAACGCTATACGTAAGGCCAATTGTATGGGGAACCTCGCCAGCTATAGGTGTCAAACCTGTTGAAGAGTATACCTTTATGGTTTTTGTTTCTCCTGTGGGCCCTTATTTTAAGGGAGGCGTAAGGCCACTTAATCTTAAAATAAATAAAGATTATCATCGTGCGGCTCCAAATGGCATAGGCAACATTAAGGCCATAGGCAATTACTCAGCTTCCTTATATCCTCTAGCTGAGGCAAAAAGTGAAGGCTATGATGAAGTACTATATTTAGATGCAAAAGATGATACGTTTTTAGAAGAGGTTGGTTCAGCAAACTTATTCATAATAAAAGATAAAAAATTAATTACTCCACAATTAAAAGGTAGCATCCTTGCTGGCGTAACACGTGACTCAGTATTAAAGATTGCTAAAGATAAATTAGGGCTAGATATTATAGAGACTGACATCACACTAAATGAATTATATAATTCAGATGAGGTTTTCTGTACAGGTACTGCTGTATCAGTTTCTCCAGTTGGATCTGTAACTGATGTTGATGGAGTTCATTCTATATCTGATGGCAATATCGGTCCATATACAATGAAGTTAAAAGAATTATTAGTTGGTATTCAGCTTGAAAATATAGATGACGATTATGGTTGGCTATTTCCTATCGAGTGATGAAAACATATTATGCATCCTCGTAGAATAGCTAGGGAGAGTATTTTAGGGGCATTATATGCTCATGAGCTTACCGGAGAAGAAAAAACTAAAATCCTTCTTGATATATTTGATAGGAACAGTTTTGATGAAGAGACTAAATCATATATTTCTGATCTTTACAATAATATTGTAGATAATAAAATTTGGGCAGAGGATTTAATTTCTGATAATTTAGATAATTGGAAATTGGAAAGAGTAGCGACTCTAGACCAATTAATTATGCGAATTGCAATTAATGAGATTTACTTTAATGAAGATATTCCACCAAAAGTATCTATTAGTGAAGCAATTGAAATAGCAAAAATCTATAGTACAAAAGATAGCTCCAGTTTTGTAAATGGAGTTTTAGATTCAATTTATAAAAGAAAACTTGATTCTGATAAAGTAGAGAAATAAAATAAAATAATTATGTTACAAAATATATTAACCAAAATTTTTGGAACGAAATCTGACCGAGATACAAAAGCATTATTACCGATTGTTGATGAGGTAAATGCAATTTATGAATCACTGAAATTAAAGACTGATGAAGAATTAGAGAAAAAAACATTGCAGTTTAAGGAAGAGATTGTTGATAAAAGAAAAGAAGCGGAAGAGTATGCAAATAATCAGATCTCTGATAAAGAAGAATCAAAAAAATATATAATAGAAGCTGAGCAAGATAAACTAAATGAACTTTTGCCAGAGGCTTTTGCAATAGTAAAAGAAACTTGTAGAAGGATGATGGGGAACACGTATCGTGTTATGGGCCAAGAAACCAAATGGGAAATGATACCATATGATGTCCAGATATTAGGAGGCATTGTTCTTCATCAAGGAAAAGTTTCTGAGATGAAGACTGGAGAAGGAAAAACACTTGTAGCCACGATGCCTCTGTACTTAAATGCTCTTACAGGTAGAGGGTCTCATTTAGTTACTGTTAATGATTATTTAGCGCAAAGAGACGCTGAGTGGATGGGTGAGGTATATAAGAGTCTTGGTTTAACTGTTGGGTATATTTTGAACTCTATGGATAATAGAGAAAGAAAATCTTCCTATGACTGTGACATAACTTATGGTACAAATAATGAATATGGGTTTGATTATTTACGAGATAATATGGCTTTATCTCCGGAGGATCAAGTCCAAAGGGACCATGCTTTTGTTATTGTTGATGAAGTTGATAGTGTGTTAATCGATGAAGCGCGAACACCGTTGATTATTTCTGGTTCAGTAGATGCACCTGTTGACACAACATATAAAGAACTTAAGCCAATGGTGCAAAATCTTATTAAAAAACAAAACACACTTGTGACAGAATTAGTATCGGATGCAGCTAATTATATGGAAAATGAAAAATTGGATGAAGCTGGATTAAAACTATTACAAGCAAATCGAGGTATGCCGAAGCATCCAAAAGTGATGAAAATATTTCAGGAAAAAGGTACAAAAAGATTGGCTCATGATGTGGAATCAGAATATATCCGAGATAAAAAA
>Ga0209228_1001901_pt1 | contig 10244 bp, 9 predicted proteins | sample METZYME_3_150m_FD_187547 | JGI IMG/M metagenome (GOLD analysis project Ga0209228, IMG submission 187547) | Marine microbial communities from oxygen minimum zone in mesopelagic equatorial Pacific - METZYME_3_150m (SPAdes) (version 2) | ecosystem: Environmental > Aquatic > Marine > Oceanic | place...
CGAGGGTTTCAGACGCCAGCGTCGTTGGGAGCGTGCACAAGATCTCCACTCGATACTTCTCATCCAGGGATTCTATGAGGTCAGCAAGATCCGACGGATGCAATTCTACAACCTGATCTGAGATAGATCTTAGTTTACCGGACGCTGCTAGTAAGTTGATTTGTTCCCGCAACTTCTCGGTCTGGTGTGCTGACTTCTTCATCAGTGGATCTTGGAGTTTGTGAGGCTGGGTTTACAACCTTGGCGCGGGCTACTATGGGGCTCTACAGTCTATCCAAGGCGCTGGAAGATCCCCGAGACAGCTAACCCTCGCAAGGCACAAACCGCAAAGCTACTCTGGGTGTTTGAATACCTGACGAACGAGTCGTTCCTGGAGCTTAAACATAGGACTTGCGAAACGGTCTGAATCTTCTGGATGATCATGTCCCAGCACATGCAGTACACCGTGGACCACTAATCTGACAAGCTCTTCGGCGAGCGGTATTTCATGCTCCTTAGCCTGACGGCTCGCCTGGTCTAGACACACGTACACATCGCCAAGCGGTAGCTCAGTCGTACCCATGGAAAATGCGAGCACATCCGTTGGAGCATTCCGGCCCAGATAGCGAGCATTCAACTCTCCCATCTCCTGATCGCCGAGCAGGGTTATCGAGAACGCACCAGTCCGACCGTCTTCAATTAGAGTCTGATGTATCGCTTGCTTCAACAGCAAGCCTGGGGCGCCCTTATAAGGACCAAGATTGACTTGGATGTCCAAGAGAGATGGGTCCAGGATCAGCCAGATGACCCTTCTGCTAAACCCTCTTTTTCAGCAGGCCCATCTAGAGTGGAGGAATCATCCTTCGAGTCTATAGTATCCGTAAGATGTCTGGTCGCTGGGTATTCGATCCGGCGATGCATAACGCCTGAAAGGATCTTTACGAACTCAGCCTTCACCTCAGCTACCTCACGCAAGGTAAGTGGGGCTTCCTCAAGCTGGCCATCAGCGATCTTGCCACCCACAACCGTATCGATCAAATCTTGCAGACGGAGTACAGTGGGTTCTTGCATAGCACGAGTTGCAGATTCACAGGAATCTGCAAGCATTACAATTGCAGTTTCCTTTGATTGAGGCTTTGGACCAGGATACGAAAACCTCTCAGAATCAACCTCCCCACCCATCTCCTCACGCGCCTTCTCAAAAAAGAAACCAATCCGTTGAGTCCCGTGGTGTTCAAGAATAAACTGCGAGATCACCTGTGGAACCTTAGCCTCGCGGGCAAGCTCTAGGCCCTCGGTAACATGCTCGCGTAAGATCTCCGCCGATGTGGATGCTTTGAGCTTATCGTGTGGATTACGCCCCTCTGGTTGATTTTCTACGAAGTAGTGGGGTTTGAGCATCTTCCCCACATCATGGTAGTAAGCACCCACTCGACTAAGGAGCCCATTCGCTCCAATAGCAGTCGCTGCGCCTTCTGACAAATTTGCGACGTTGACCGTGTGGGCATATGTACCTGATGCCTCCGAGGACAGCCTCCTAAGCAAAGGACGAGTGGGATCGGCCCACTCGAGAAGCCTCTGATCCGTAGTGATCCCTGTGAACCATTCAAAAACGAAGAGACAGCCCATTGCAAGTAAGGCGGATACTGCTGCGTTGCTTCCCGCTAAAGCAGCATCCCAAGCCACTTCAGGCATAGCTCTGGATGTTGCTAATCCGAGGCTTAGGAGCATCAATCCAGTTACCGAAGCGATAATCGCGATTGAGACCCACCAGTCAGAGCGTCGTCGCAGTCCCCTGACGCTCAACGCTGCCGCTGAACCTCCGGCCGCAATCAGAAGGAACGTCCCGTATGAAGAAAAGGGTTCTAGCCTGCCAGTTATTGCTGCAATGACAAGTACAAGAAAAAGCGATATGCGGGTATCCCACAGAATCGCAACAGGCAAAGCCACAAACGCAATTGGAAGCAACGCTGTGGAGAACTCAGCTTGGCTGATGGTCAAAGCTGCTGAAAAATAGGCAGCAACAAGCAGAGAAATCAGCAGAAGCCAGTGGAACGTGGCATATAGTTTAGGGCGATTGAAGAAGATCAGAAGACCGAAAAGACTGAGCAGCATTAAGTTGATTAAGCCCGTACCCAAGAACGCCCCAACGGCTACCCCTTGGGCCTGCACGAGACCCCGATTGCGACGCTCAGCTTCATGTGCCCGGAGGTGTTCGAGCACTTCGGGGCCAATCGGATCCCCCTGCCTAACTATCGACTGGCCCTCAAGAAATTCTTGTTTGATTGTCTCAACTGATCTAGCAGCGGCATCCCGGTCCATCTCTGTCGCCACAACATTGAGAACGTAGCTGTACTCGATGTGACGGATCAGAACTAGATTCAATAAGTCAGATATAGATGGTGGCGTTCCTGGAGGCAGCAGCAGTGCCGCTTCGTTTAAGAAGTCACGAGTCGTAAGCACTTCTGAGATCTGAGCAGTTCGCTCAACTGAATCATTATCGCGAATTGTTATTCGGGTCGTACTCAGGTCCGCTACTCGAGCAGCTTCCACAACGCCACCTTCCATGATCTCGCGGACCGCACGAGTTGCAGAATGGTGAAATGCATTTCGGGCTGTATCACCCATGATGTAGTCGACTTGTTCGGGCGTCGCGATAATGCTGCTAGCCTGAAGGGTTTCTTCAAACCTGACTCGATCGCTTACCGCCGCTGCAGAATCCAATTCGCTGAAGAAACGGTTGATCCGGGCCACCATAGTATCGCCAGCATTAGGCTCCACATCGAATGTGGGAGGCACCACTTCCCTAGCAAGCTGTGTTTCATTTTCAAGTTCAGATAGGGATTTTGGCACACTAAAAGCGATTTCTGCGATCACGTCATCAGGAGCCACACTCCAATCTTCGAAAGGACGTGATTCATTTCCTGTTGACGGCGGGAAGAGTGCAGTCACTAGGATTGAGAGCGTAATGAGCAAAAGAACCCTCGAACCATGATGAAGAAGTCTCTGACCCCTCGAATCTCCTGGTTCACCTGAAAGGCCGAAGAACATGCTGCGGGTCTCGTTTAGCTGGCTCATGTGTCGAGCCCTTTTATCTCCTGAGGAGCTTCGGCATAAGCCTTAATAATGTCCTTGACCAACCGATGACGGATCACATCCTTAGAACCCAGGTAGATGACAGAGATTCCATCTATATCAGAGAGGATGCGCTCGACTTCGAGCAGGCCTGAATGATCCTTCCTCGGCAGATCAATCTGGGTCTTATCGCCAGTAATGACGACTTGAGAGTTTAGCCCTAAGCGTGTGAGAAACATCTTCATTTGCGCAGTCGTAGCATTTTGAGCTTCATCCAAGATCACAAATGCATCCGAAAGTGTTCGGCCCCGCATGTAGGCCAGAGGTGCGATTTCTATTGTGGAGTCGCCAAGGGCCCGCCTCATGCGATCACTAGGCATCATATCTTCAAGAGCATCATAGAGTGGCCGGAGGTATGGATCGACCTTCTCCTGTAGATCACCTGGGAGGAATCCAAGGTTCTCTCCTGCTTCCACAGCGGGACGAGCCAGGATAATTCTACGAACACGTTTCTTGTACAGAGCATCTACAGCGCAGGCGACTGCCAGATAAGTCTTACCAGTACCCGCAGGTCCTATACCAATAACAATGTCATTGCTGGTAATTGCTTCAATGTACACCTGCTGTCCGGAAGATTTCGGAGAAATAACCCGTCGGGACCCTGGCAGCGCAATCCTTATCATATCTTCAGCAGACACGATGCCGTTCTCTCCCTGGATAGTGACTTCATCAGCAAAACGTGCGATGTCCGTCACATCAAAAGGTACACGGAGTTTGGACAGTTCGATTATGTGCTGCACCACAGGTATAGCGTGTTCAACAGCGGACTGGGAACCCGAAAGAATCAATTCGTCTCCACGCATTACAATACGGATACCGAATAAGCTTTTTAGCTCCTGAACATTCTGATCATTAACGCCAGTCAACATCAGAGGATCAGCGCCCTGAGCGTCTAATCTGTGTTCCGCGATTGTTTCGCCGTTCACCAATGTTTCTCCTGAAGGTGGAAGGCCGAGGTCGCTCGTCCTAATACTACCCTTCCGAACTCTTGAGGGTCGTTAGACCAAGTTCTGAAAGCTCTTCGTTGCCCACCGAAGCAGGTGCTCCTTCATATAAAGCTCGGGCTGCTGTGGTCTTGGGAAAAGCTATGACGTCCCTGAGACTCTCGGACCCTGAGAATCTTTGTACGATTCGGTCCATACCGAGCGCGATTCCCCCGTGAGGCGGTGCCCCAGCCGACAAGGCATTAAGGAGAAACCCAAATTTCTGCTCTATTTCAGGATCGCTTAGTCCTAAGGCTCGAAGAATTCTCCGCTGAATTTCGGGTTGATGAACCCTGACACTTCCCGAGCCCAGTTCATTACCATTATAGACAAGATCATAGGCAGTACCTCGGACAGAAGACGGATCTGACTCGAGCAGGTCAATATCATCGGGGTGAGGCATGACGAACGGATGATGGCTCGGTGTGATCTCACCATCTCTTAGATCGAATAAGGGGAAATCCGTTACCCAAAGCCAAGAATGTTCTTGTTCCGGAGTAAACTCGAGTGCTTCTGCGGCCTCAGAACGAACTGCGGCGAGAACTGGAGAAGTTAGTGAGTCAGGTCCAAACGCTACGAACGCGAGATCTCCAGGCAATAACCCCATAGCTAACGAGTCTTCAGGAGCCAAGAACTTTCCAAGTGGCCCTGATGCTCCACCTTCTGCTTGCTTGGCCCACAATAATCCCGGTGCACCAACCTCTTTTGCCTTAGACTCTATAGTAGAGATTTGCCGTCTAGATAGTTTGGCTCCCCCCGAGAGGCGCAGTCCACGAACTCTAGCACCGGCCTCTACTGCAGAGTCAATCATATTGAACCCTAGACTGGATGTAGCTTGGGTCCAATCAGTAATCTCCAGTTGGTATCTAAGGTCCGGACGGTCTGAGCCATACCGTTCCATCGCTTCTACCCAAGTGAGTCTAGGAAAAGGCTGTGAGATATCTATCCCAGCGGTATCGGCCAAGCATACCATCAGCCCCTCAATCCAAGAGAAGATGTCTTCAGGTTCAATGAATGAAGCCTCGACATCTACTTGTGTGAACTCTGGCTGGCGGTCTGAACGTAGATCCTCGTCACGGAAACAGCGTGCGATCTGGAAGTAACGGTCAAAACCAGAAACCATCAGTATTTGTTTATAAATTTGGGGGCTCTGAGGTAGTGCATAGAACTCTCCATGGTGCACCCGACTAGGCACTAAATAATCACGAGCTCCTTCCGGGGTCGCCTTAGTAAGGATTGGAGTCTCAACCTCGATAAACCCGCACCCATCTAAGTAATTCCGAGTAGCCAGAACCAGTTTATGCCTCAATACCAGGGCATCCTGCAGTTCAGAACGCCTTAGATCGAGCACTCGATGCTTCAACCGGAGTTCCTCTGTGGGAAGTTCATCTTCCGGCCCTCTATAAACAGGTATCACGGGGGTCTGTGCATTCGAAAACAATTCCACGGACCTCGCATGGACCTCTATCTCTCCAGTTCCCATGTCTGGGTTCTGTGCCCCCTGAGGTCTTAGAACGACAATTCCTTTAACCTGGATTACATCCTCATGACCCAATCCACGTGCACACTCTAAAGAAGCTTCCTCAGTCCAATCAGGCCCGAATGAGACCTGTACCAGCCCACTTCTGTCTCTAAGATCAACGAAAAGCAAGCCACCCAGGTCTCTTCGTCGGTGAACCCAACCTGCTAAGGTTACTTCAGAGCCCTCATGGCTAGCTCTAATACGACCTACCATTCGGGAACGTATTTGGGTTCGCTCAATCGATGTTTCGGACATAATCAGCCGTTTTAGTCAGTATTTACGGTACCCTAATACCTCTAAATTAAGCTTTGGGAGCAACCAGTACGTAAAAGCGTACCCCATAAGTACTCCCATCGTATCAGCCAATAGGTCAGCAGCAGACGGGTTTCTCCCTGGTACGAAAGACTGGTGCCACTCATCACTCACTCCATAAATGATTCCGATGGCGATCACAGTCCAGTGTGCCAAACCACTATTACTACTCAACCGACCAAACTGTAAGGTTCCTCCTAGCACAGAATATAGCGCCAGATGCATCACCTTATCATCGAAGGGGAAGGAGAAGGCAAACGAGGACAAATCCGAATCTGACAACGAACTCAACAGAAACAGGACCATCGCCCACCCTATGGCGGGGGCCCAGGCGATCAGCTGACGGGTCACTCGAGTTGGAATCTGCCTTGTCTTCAGCATGTTATCGTGGGCGGCTAAGTTAAGTTTGCCTGTAGAGCGATTCAAGAAACATATGGGCTTCTCCGCCCACCACTCAATCATGTCTAAACGCTCGAACACTGATCTCCTGTCCCTTCCGCCTGAAGACTTAACACAGGCCCTCGAAAAACATTTTCGACAACGAGACCAACCCACCTACCGAATCGACCAAGTTCGACGATGGTTATATGAAGGCCTCTCAGGTTCAATCGATGAGATGACAGACCTTCCTATGAGTGAGAGAGATGCACTAAAGGACTCTTTCATTCTCACTGAGCTTGAGGAAGCTCGTGTTGAGGTCAGCCAGGACGGGACAGTTAAGCACCTTTGGTGCCTCTCGGACGGAGAGTTTATCGAGTCAGTTCTCATCCCCACCAGAAAACGCCTTACTCTCTGTATCTCTTCACAAGCCGGGTGCGCTATGGGATGCACGTTTTGTGCTACTGGATGGGGTGGTTTCCAGCGACAACTCACGACTGGGGAAATCGTATCTCAGTATTCGGCTTCAAGGCGATGGGCTGAGCATCATCTGGGGACCACGATCTCGAACATAGTATACATGGGTATGGGAGAACCTCTCTCAAACCGGAAGGCGGTCCATGACTCTCTCTCCATCTTGAACCAAGGATACGCTGTCGGTGCGCGTAGGATTACTGTTTCGACAGTCGGGGTTGTCCCCGGCATCCTGGAACTCGCAGAACGACCCGAGCAATTTCGACTAGCCCTGTCCCTCCATGCACCAATAAGCGAACTGCGTTTAAGTCTTATTCCCTTGGAGAAACGGCATCCTCTTCCCGAAGTTCTTTCTGCCTTGAAACGCTTTAACCAATCAGGGGGAAAACGGATCACTTTCGAATACACAATGATCCGTGGGGTAAATGATGCCCTAGAGCTCATAGCCCCACTGGTGGAACTAGCTCGGAGCGTTGAAGCCTACGTTAACCTGATACCCTTTAATCCAATTCCATACCAGAACTGGGAGCCATCAGAGCTTCACCGAATCAAGAATTTTGCTAACAATCTCAATAAACATGGGGTTCCTGCAGCTATCCGTGAGACCCGGGGACGTGACATTGATGCTGCGTGTGGGCAATTGAAAGCCCATGCGCTGGTCCAGTTGGAAAAACCTAGACAATCGTAAGCTCGAGTGTAATAGAAACAGCCAACGAAACCTTTCTTCCTTAGTCGATTGCACGAGCGATGCGGTCCCACCTGATTTCTCGTACCCAGGGAAATGGTCTGAACGAATCCCTGTTGTAAGAGAAGTACGTGAAAACCACTCTCCCCTCTAGCCGCCAACCCTCTAACAGCCCCCAATACCGTGAATCGAGGCTCGTTTCGCGGTTATCACCCAACATGAAGTAGCGGTCCTCAGGAATTACGATGGGTCCCCAGTTATCCCTGGTAGGGGAATAGCTCGATCTATCGACTCCAGCTAATAGGTAGTCTGGCTGCCACTCCATCCAAGGAGGCATTCCTGCCTCATCCTGGCGATTTGTGTGCTTCACATAGGGCTCATCTAAACGTTCTCCGTTCAGAAATAGCACCTGATCCTGCATTTCTAATGTGTCACCAGGCATGCCTACTAGACGCTTCACTAGTTTAATCTCGGTTTCGTGCGGTGGATCGAACACGATTACGTCACCCCGTTTCGGCGATGAGTACCCTGGGATACGGATGTCAGTGAATGGTATCTGGGAGCCAATCGCGGCTCTGTTGGCAACCAACATGTCTCCCACAAGCAAAGTCTCTTCCATCGATCCGGATGTGATGACGAAAGTTTGCAACAGAAAGGATCTGAGGAAAAAGAAAAGCACTAACGCGATAAGAATGGATTTGACCCATTCGACCACCGCATTAGGCTGCTTCTCAGCCGAGGTCAACGCACCACCAACAATCGCCGTTCAGGCTCTAACACTAGTCTCCTCTTTCTTGTTCTTAGACATAACACAGACATCGATTTCACCTACCTATGAAGCCCTAATAGTGTTCTAGCGCGGCAGCCAACTCCAGAGGTCCCACCACATCGTAGTGGTTTCCTCAGATTGGGTGCTATCCACGGGCGGTAGCCATTGGCTACCAAGTAGCACTGAAATATCGAGATACAGATTGGAATCTGGCTCGCTCCGGACATTACGAATTCCCAGTACCGATGCAACTGAAAGCGCAGGGTTAGGATCACCGATCCTATCTACAACTACGGATTCTACCTGGTCAAAAGAGCTTGCATTCCCAAAGGAAACCACATCAAAACCGGCTGACCGAAGGGCAGCGGTAGCCCTTCGGGCCACCCCCGAAACACCACCAGCATTAAGAACCTCCACCGTTACTCGCCCAACCACTACGGGTTGGTTAACAGCAGTCGCCTCATCTAGCGGAGCCGATTCCTCTGGCAGACGAAGCAGTATCGTCCCTGCTATTAGTAGTATAAAAAGTGAGATACCTACCAACACCAGCCGAATAAGTAGCTTCAACGACCGTTCACCAGGGCATTCCAGAAACCGACGCTCTCAGAATAAAGCTCCAAACCATGCTTAATAGTATAAGAGATTCTGGCCGCAACAATTTCGGTAGTCACGTTATTGAGTTCCTCGGGCATGCGTGCACGCATGCTCTCACACCACTCCACCCTAAACATCCGCCCAGGTTCCAAGAAATCTGCACAATACAATGCCCGGCCAAGTCTATTCAGGGATTTATGACCCACGCTGTGATAGGCAATTGCTGATAGTAATTCATCATCTAGAATCCCTTCCGATCGCAGTTTTTCTGTGACCGCAGGGCCGTGAAGCATCTCAGGTGGCCAGTTTCCGAACCTGGAAGGAATCTTGGGTCGAAGGGCCTCGGGATCGTCTTCACGGAGCGCATCGTGGAGGTATCCACTGGCTCGCCAGCGAGCCGTCTCAACCTCTGAGAGATGAAGATATTCCGCCCAATTACCCAGTAGCAACGAGACACGCATCATGTGCTCATAGCGTGCAGAACTCACCGTGCTCCAATCTGGCAACCGCCCTTCAACGGCAGCCTCTACGATCGGGTGAAGTATTTTTCTCACACATAAACATGGCGAGGGTCAGTATACTATGGAAATCTGAATAGGCTAAAAGAACTATATATTCGGTAGCCAACTTCGGATCTCTACTTCTACCAACATTCTTTTGAGAAGTCAGCCTCTATCCATTCCCATCCGGATGCTTTGGAGAAAATCAGCACCTCCATCAATCCCACCCTTGTCCAGCGCTTCGATCAGGGCACTACCTATGACGACACCATCTGCTACTCCAGCAACTGAGGCTGCTTGCTCGGGTGTTGAAATCCCGAATCCCACCGCCACTGGCAACGAGACAACAGAGCGAATCTGGCCCAATTCTTCTGCGAGTGACTCGCGTAGCTTCACACGTGCTCCTGTCACCCCAGTTCGGGAAATGTAGTACACGAAGCCAGATCCCCCACGAGTCACTTTAGGGACTCGTTCAAATGGGGTAGTAGGAGCGATGAGCCGAATCAGTGCAAGCGGAGATTCTGAAATTCTCGCCTCCACTTCGGGATCAGCCCCAGTCGGCAGGTCCGTCAGAAGAATACCATCCGCACCAGCGGTAACTGCGTCAGAAAGAAATGCTTCCAACCCATAGGCCAGAATCGGATTCAGGTAGCTGAAGAGCACGATAGGGAGGTCATTCCCATCCCGAAATGTCCGGAGGTCAGCCAGCACTGAGGCAACCGTAGTCCCGTTTTCTAGTGCCGCGAACGATGAGCGCTGGATCGTAGGACCATCGGCCAATGGGTCAGAAAAAGGGATACCTAATTCAATGATATCCGCACCAACATCCTTAAGCCGTTCGAGCAACGGAACTGTCGCATCACGATTAGGATAACCGGCAGTCACATATGGTATTAGTGCAGTTCTTCCCTCT
>Ga0209228_1001910_pt1 | contig 10214 bp, 7 predicted proteins | sample METZYME_3_150m_FD_187547 | JGI IMG/M metagenome (GOLD analysis project Ga0209228, IMG submission 187547) | Marine microbial communities from oxygen minimum zone in mesopelagic equatorial Pacific - METZYME_3_150m (SPAdes) (version 2) | ecosystem: Environmental > Aquatic > Marine > Oceanic | place...
ACCAGTATCTGGTGAAACGGATGATGTGTCACAAACAAGTCCCTTTACACCACGCATGCCACCATAGGCTTGGGTTAAGGTAACATCACTTATAACAGATGAACCATTATTCTTAAGCAGTGACCTGGCATCATCACGCCAGACAGGAATTTTTTCTTCCAAAGTATTATATAAGCTAGCCATTATTGTCTAATTAAATTTACAAATACTGTTGCAGTTCCGCCAAAAATAATACCATTAGAATTTAATTTAATGTTCAATTTTGCAAGCGTTTAATCATTATTCATCAATCTCCGATACCGGCCGTTATTAAACCTGAATAAACCTTTGGATAAAAATAGGTGGACTTTTGCGGCATCGTTTCACCTGTTTCAGCCACGTCAAATATCTGATCAAGATCAGGCGGGTTAACAAAAAATACAAAATCATAGTCGGAGACATTCTTGATCATTTCTAACGCTGGTTCATTTCCCCGGACATAAGCTAGATGCCCAAGATCATGTTGGTTCCTTGTATCAATTCCACACGCCGGTTTCAAGATCAACTGATGCAGGACATTTACATCCAATGCCTGTGATGCAGTTGATAAATCACTAGACCAATTATCTTCCCCCTTATATCTCAATAAATAAGCGTTGCCAACCCGTGTAAGGACTCCAAGGTTTATTGTATTTGAAGCGCGACGCTGATCCAACTCATTCAACAGTTTCGCTGCTGATGGTTTTTTTTCAATATCAAACAGTCCCTTTATTTTTTCAATAAACCGATCATCGTCAATTGGTTTCCCGCAAACGATACGATGTGTTGGCAGAACATGCATACCATCATTATATGCATTCACCAATGTAACCATCACCCGGTCACTTCCATTTATTTCAGGATGATCTTGTGCGTATTGATAAGCGGTTTTATAGCGATGATGACCATCTGCTATTATGGCTTTTGTATCTGCCACCACATTCTGGATCGTATTTATCTGTCTCTCATCTGTCAAACGCCACAGTCTATATTGAATTCCATCCAACACTGCATCAATCAGCGGAATCTCATTTTTATAGGCTCCCAGAATGGATTCTACTGTTCGTGTTTTATCACGATAACTCATGAATATCTGACCAGTATTTGCTTTGGTCGCTTTCATCAAATTGTACCGATCATTGATATGTTTAGATATAGTTTGTTCATGGGGTAAAACCTGCCCGCCCAATTTTGTTATTTTTAGTTTGGTGATAAATCCTGTGCGTTCAATTTGTTGATCATCTTGGCAAAAGGATTGGCACAATAGATAAACAGAAGGATCCGTGTCCTGTATTAGTATTTCATTCTTTTTCCATTCAGAAAATGTTTTGGCTGCTTGAGAATATCTCTCGTTACCCGACGATCGATTTAAAATAATTCGAACATAATTGTAGGGGGATCGTTCGTATAATGCAGATTGATCAGCATCATTAATTACATCATACGGTGGTGCGATTACCTGACTGAGGTCGCTGACGATATCGGCGTTGAACCGCCAACCTTTAAAAGGAGAAATATTTACCATATCAAAGACTTATACTTTTGATCCTTGTGTAATCAATTGTTCAACAGTTTGTTTTACTCGAGCAGATGCTTTGCCATCCAATTTATAGAATATTTTATCCCGATCATCGTTTTGTGCATTTTTCATTTCAACAGTTGGATGTAATGCCTGCTCTATTCCAGCCTGCAATTCATCTGGTTGATTAATGTGCACAAAAGAATCCTTTAAATATTCCCGATTATCAAAGCTCAGAAGTACTTCACCATCAGAATGCTTTAAACTTTCCTGGTCAAGATTGTAAATAATTCCTGTCTTTCCTGTTGATAAAAATTCAGTAATTGTACCGGAAGCCTCAGAAAGCAATGTATCTGAGATATATAATAATGGTAAAATGCTGTAATCATCTTTGGGGATGATAACAGCATGGTTATATTGCTTTATGCGTTGTTCAAATATTTTATGTTGACTATGTGAAGCGTATTTTCCCAACCAGGCATAATGATGAAGTTTGATGATAAGATTATATTCTGTTGTCGCTTCAAAAATTGCATCTTTTAAATCATAGATGCAGGTTGGTTTATAGGTTGGTGCAAATAATATCACAGGTTTTTTAGAGTCAAGACCTAATGATTGTAAAATCTTATCTCTATCGAAATTCCCTGCTGTAAAATACGGATCCATTTTAGGATAACCCACTTTAACAACTTTAGAACTCCCAATGCTACCAGACGCCATCAATGACTGTATAGATTGATCGCCTTCGGCAAAAATAACATATCTGTAATCTGTATGTTTTTTCAATTCCCGATATATGCCTGTTTTGGTAAACGTAATTCCATGCCAAATCAGACATAGTAGCGCATCACCATATTTTTTTTCAGCCACCACATCTGGTACAAACACAATATCAAAATTTTCATTTTCATTACTAATGCGATGGCCTTCTTTTTCAAATTTCTGCAAATATTTTTTTGTCTGGTCTTTATCAAATAAACCAAAAGTCCGTTTAACCTCATGCGTTAATGAAAGAGCAACGTCATATTTTGAATCCCTTTCAAAGAGCTCAATTAACGGATCATAAGCCGCTTTATGATACAGGTAAAACATTTTGAACAATACTTTTGTTTTATTCATGTTTCTTAAACCTGACTCTTCGCGATTATTTTGCGAATCTGATATTTACGGATAATGTTTTTTGGCTTTTGTTTTAAATCATTTTGCAACCCATTAGCAAGAATTTCTCCAATCCCTTTCAGCACACGATTAGCAGAATTCCCATCGGCATAGGGATGAATATCCTGCATACAACTTTTCCTATAAGGTGAAAACTCCTTTGGGTTGTTAAGACTGCGTTCAATGGCTGATACGAGTTCGGTTGGGTTTTGGATATTAATACCTTTGTTTTTACGTGCAATAGCTTGATAAGTGACCAGGGGACGGTCAAAAGGTAAGAATTCATAGGCTACGGAAGATGTGTCAGTAATCATAATATCAGAGCCAGCCATGATTGGCAAAATATTTAATTCATCAACTACACGAAGATTTTCATTCTCTAATTGTTTATATTTTTTTTGAATTGATTCATCCATCAATGAATGAAATTTGATAATCCAATTATACTTAACACTTTTTAATTTTTTAATAGCATCAAGTAAATCTGGAGCTGAAGTATATTTGGGTGGAAAGGTAGGCGCATATAGTATAACAGGTAATTCTGGATTTAAACTATACTGTTTTATCAATTGATTTTTTTGATTGCCAAAATCCCACTCATTTTTAAAAATAGGATCGAGTTTTGGCCATCCTGTTTCCTTAACTAAAAAATGTTTTTTCTGTTTTGCCATTGCAGAAAATTTCTTTGTCATCACGGAGCCTGTTGTACAGTATAGATCAAAGAAACCAGTTATGATGTAAAAGCCCTTAACTTCCTCATCCAAACCATGAAAAATCTGTACTTTCAATCCTGGCCAAAAATGAGGGACAACATTACCCGGAACAAGAACAGCATCAGGATCATATTCTAAAACTTCTTTATTGGATTTTAACTGGTCATCGGGACATGAATATTTTGTTGCTGAACTTGCTGCAAACCATTTTACATCTCCACAATTCGAATTAATAATCGCATCCTGAATAGGTTCAAGGATTGAAAACGAATATGGCTTAGTTACAAAAAATAAATACTTAAGATGAGCCTTGTTCATTGCTCACTATATAATTCTTTCAATATCCCTAAAACATCATTCGTTGTTAAATCCACTACATTATTATCCATCCGACCTTTTGTAAATGATTCTGCAGCTAATTTAGTTAATTGATTTTCTGGGATACCCCATTTATCCAGTGTGTAGGGAATAACACCCTGGGGAATAGCTTTAATGGTTTCCTTTAATTCATCATAGGTCAATTCATTATTATTACAAATTCTATTTAGTGGTTCCTTGATGAATTCCCCATTTATTTCCAGTAAGGGTATTAAACTGATTGAAGAAGCAACACCATGGGGCATTCCATAATGGATGGTCAGCGGATAACTCATGGAATGAGCTGCTGCTGTTGTTGTATTGGAAAATGCCAGGCCGGCAACCGTGGCAGCTTTTAAAAGATTATTACGAGTGTCCAAATCATCAGGATTTTCCTTCAGTGCGGGGCCATTTTCAAGAATCGAACAAATAGCTGTTATGGCAAAATCAGTCGAGGTATGATTGGCCTTCTTGTTCCATATAGATTCAAAACTATGGCTTAAAGCATCCATCACAGTTGAGATAGAAATATCCAGAGGAAGAGTCAGCGTTAAATTGCCGTCTAGTATTGCTACGCTTGGATATAGGCTTGGATGAGAAATGGAGTATTTCTTCTCTTCTTTCATATTCCAAACAGTTCCCCACATGGTGACTTCACTTGCTGTGCCGTGTGTTGTTGGCAGAAATATGGATTGAATTATATGAGGAAACTTCCTTTTATATTCTATTAATTCATTTATATCGGTTTTTTCCAAACTCAAATGTGCCATGATAACTTTTGCTAGATCCATGGCTGAGCCGCCACCTATGGCAACAACACCATCAAACACATTTTTTTGACAAAATTCTACAGCATTTATACAATCCACAAAATTTGGATTGTTACCAACATCACTAAAAATGGATTCAGGATTAAATTTTGAATCAAGGCTTAACCGTTTTCTATTCCCAGTTGACGTAACTATGATCGGTGCAGAAAATTTTAAATCCTCAATACTTCTATTTAATTCATGCAACCAATTCTCAGTTTTAATAATTTTTACGGGATTATAATAATTTGACATGGAAGAATCTGAAAATTACTTTTCTAGAAATCCCATGAAATTTTCTTTATTATTAACAGGTTTGATGGTCGGCCTGCCTAAATCTTCTCTTGAATCTGGTCGTATTTTTACTTCAAGAAATGACGGACCAACACATTTCATAAAATCTGTGATGTTTGCTTTTAGTTCAGCTGGTGTTTCCGCCTTGAACATTTTGCTGGGTCCCATTACTCCTACAATTGCCGACAAATCTATATTTTTTGCGGCTGTGTCTTGCCCGCCAACAGATTCATGAACTTCATTATTCATTAGAATATGACGAAAATTTTTCGGTTTCAAACTGGCAATTGATGTAAGGCTGCCCAGATGCATCAACATAGATCCATCACCATCAATACAAACCACTTCTCGTTCGGGCTTGGACAAGGCAATGCCCAAGGCAATGGATGAACAATGACCCATCGATCCCACAGTCAGAAAATCCTGTTGATGGGATTGACCTTTCTTTTCGCGAATCTCGAAAATTTCCCTTGATGTTTTTCCTGTAGTTGACACTACAACGGCATTGTCATCAAGATTCTTCAAAATAATTTCTAATGCTTTCTCCCGATTCATTCGCTGATCATCAGATCTTTTTCTTTTTTTGCCGTATTTTTCAAATGTCCCTTTTTTGATTAACAAAACAGCAGGCCTACTTTCATTTTTTGCAGTTTCAACGGCACTTGATATTTTCATTTCAAACTGATCATCATCTTTTGATATTATTTCATAGGGAATATCTATCGACTCCAGAAGTTTTAATTGAACTTTCCCCTGCTTTAAATGCTGTGGTTCATCCTTAACGCCTGGTTCACCACGCCAGCCAATCATCACTAACATGGGGATAGAATACACATCAGGATCACAGAGCGATAAAAGGGGATTTACTGCATTACCCAAGCCGGAATTTTGCATATATACCAATGGAAGTGATTTTTGAGCCAGATAATAACCAGTTGCCAAAGCGACAGCATTACCTTCATTGGCTGTAATGATATGTTTATCTCTAGGGATAAAATCATCGATACATAAACAAAATTCTTTTAATAGGGAATCTGGAACTCCCGTGAAAAATTCGACACCATGGCTGGCTAACTGATCGTAGAAGTCCGTCGGTCTAATGGCCATCAAATGTCCTGAGGAATCAGGGTAATGATATCCCTGATAGACATGCAGTATTTTTCTGATGCTTCTTTGGCTCGTCCATTTTCTAGAATGGATTGAGCAGCATCCATCATTGCCGGGTATGCAGAGCGCAATAAATGGTTGGCATAGATAATGACATTTACACCTAAATCCTGTAATTCTGATTCAGTTATGTGGGCATAAGTTGAAGGCACTACAACTAGGGGAACTTTTGTTTTAAATTTTTTAAATTTTTCACAGAACTCAATGATTTCTTTTCCATCCTTTTCCTTACTATGAATCATAATTCCATCTGCGCCAGCAGCGATATAAGCTTCTGCTCTTTTGAGAGCGTCACCCATTCCTTTTTGCAAAATCAGACTTTCCACCCGAGCAATAATCATAAAGTCTTCTGTAACCTGGGAACGTTTTCCTTCATGAATCTTTTGGGAGAAATTATTTAATGAATCCTGTTCCTGGGGGATAGTTGTTCCAAAAAGTGAATTACGTTTATCGCCAATCTTATCTTCAATGATGATAGCCGAAACGCCTAATCTTTCCAGCGTTTTGACCCTGAACTTGAAATGTTCAATTTTGCCACCAGTATCACCATCGACAATAATGGGTTTTGTTGTGACTTCTAATATTTCTTCAATTGTGGAAAACCGGGAAGAAAAATCAACCAATTCAGTATCGGGCTTTCCCTTAGCTGTTGAATCGGTGAGACTGCTTTCCCAAATGCCATCAAATTCAATTTTTTGTCCATTCTTTTCAATTTTAATTTTTTCTACAATCAAACCTGTTAGTCCATTGTGCGCTTCCAAAATACGTACGACAGGCTTTACATTAATCAACCGACGTAATGTTTTCATTCGTTTTCCAGGTGTAATACCTTGTGCTTTAACCGCACTGATTAAATCCGTTGATGAAATTCCTTCAGTATATTTTGGTTCTACAAGTTCCCCGTCCCACTCAGCTAGGGTATCAATCACACGTTGCCGCACTTCTTTTTGAATCCCGGTTTTCCAATCATCACCATGTACAACATAATCTGGTTTAATTTTTTTTAAATTTGGTACATAGTCCAAGGTTGTTTGGGGTATAACCTTATCTACACCTTTCAGATTTTCCACAATCAGTTTTCGTTCTTCAAAAGCGATAAGGGGTAAGCGCTTATAGCTAGCTATAGCTTCATCCGTCAGCAAACCTATGATCACTTTGCCCAGTTTGCCACCTGCAGCAATAATATTTAAGTGACCTTTGTGAATCAGGTCTGCAGACAAACCTATATATACTTTTTTTGATTTTATATTTTCCATTATAATTATCTTGATTTAGTGTAATTAATCAAAATCCTTTTTCGGCAATGGAACCGTCGTGTAATCCAGCATCATAATTCCGCTCCGGAATTTGCCAATTCCCATAACGCAGAGAAAGATATTCTTCTGCATGATTAGGAATATTAATTGTACGTCCCGCCCACTCGATTGTACTTAATGTATCGTAATATTTTCTGTCCACATGTTTCAATGCATTGCTGTCCACCCAGCGGTATTTATTCTTTACAGGATATACGCAAAATAAATCCAAATGAAAATTGATCTGTCTTATTTTTTCCCAGGGAGTTTTCACTTTAATTACACGCATATCTCCAGGGATCCATGGAGATTGAATTCTACCTCTTTTAATCAAATAATTTGGTAAAAAATCTAATCGCAGTTTCATGATTTCATCCGCTGAATCTGCCGGTATCCCTAAATCTGCATCATAATCCCAGGGGATTAAATCTCCATCGCGTAAAATACCCAAAAGCGTGCCTGCATCCAGCCAGTATTTAAACCTTTTTTCATTTAAAATATCGATTGTTTTCAACAGCATGTTTTTCATGCGCCGATGATAATTCCCTTTTTGGAGCTGGATTTTTTCTAGGGGATATAGATCAATCACTTTTTTAAAGGGAATTTTTTCTATAACTGAGTTACTGACAATGGTACTATCATCAATACTGGCAATCCATTTTAAATCCGGATTTTTCCAGTCTATACCAAAACGAACTCTCAAATAGTCTTCAGTATACTGCGGAACTGGAAAAGCATGCCCATGGATTTGTAATTCGTCCAATTTGTCGTAATACTTACCTTCAATTTCTTTGCAACTGCGCTTATCAACCCAGCGGTATTTGTTTTCCACATTATATTTGGGTGTGATAAAAATTTTGAAAGCTTTTTGTCTATGCTTCCATTGGCTCAATACAGCAAGGCGACAATATTCATTTTCTATCCATTTGCGTCCGGATCGATCAGGAATAAATTGAAAACGATAGGCTATTCCTAATTCTTTATCTAAAGCTAATAATCGAGAAAAATACTCTCCTGGAATACTCAACCGCACATTCCTGTCCTGAGGCAAAGGTAGTTCCATCTTCTCCCCTATGAGTGCCAATAATGTATTGGTGTCCAGCCAAAAGGGGATGTCGTTATTTTTCAATAATTGTACTGTAGTTGAAAAGAGATTTGTTTTTAATTGGCGCGTGATATCCATTTATAGATTAGAATTACATTCCGAAAACATTAATTGAACTGAACCTTATAAAGATTGCTGTAAAGTCCATTTTTCTGGATGAGTTCATCATGAGTGCCCATTTCTTTGATTTGTCCTTTTTCCAGTACAATAATTTTGTCAGCATTTGTAACTGTAGACAAGCGGTGGGCAATGACCAACACTGTACGGTCGGTCATGAGCGTTCCCAGTGCTTCCTGAACCAAACGTTCCGATTCTGTATCTAGTGCGGAGGTGGCCTCATCCAGTATCAAAATTGGCGGATTTTTCATGATGGCACGAGCTATAGCTAGACGCTGTCTTTGTCCGCCGGAAAGTTTGACACCCTTTTCACCGATGACTGTATCCAGACCTTCCGGAAGTTCTTCAATGAACTCCAAGGCATTAGCCGCCGTGGCAGCAGCAATAACCTGTTTATCATGTACATCTTTTTGGCCGTAAGCAATGTTCGCCTTGATCGTATCATTAAATAGAATCGTCTCTTGCGTGACAATACCCATCAATCTCCGCAGCGAGTTTAATGTGACGTGCCGAATGTCCTGACCATCAATTTCAATGGCACCTTGATTTACATCATAAAATCGGGGAATCAGATCGGCCAGAGTCGATTTACCGGCTCCACTAGATCCTACCAACGCAACAGCGGACCCTTTTTCAATTTCAAAAGAGATATTTTTTAATACGGTATCATCAGATTCGTATTTAAAGCTCACATCATTTATCTGAATCTTATCTTCAAAGGTGTCAATTATAACTGCATCAAATTCATCCACAATTGTTGGTGGATTATCCAGAATTACAAATACTCGCTCGGCGGATGCAGCACCAACCTGTATTTCTGCAAAAACATTACTTAAAGATCGTATCGGTTGTAGCCCAGAAAACATGATTAAAATAAAACGGATAAAATCTTCAGATGTAAGTCCCTGGGCATTTAATACCTCTGTACCACCCACCCATAAAAGGGCAACGCCGATGATTACTCCCATTGTTTCTGTGATCGGAGGCGCAAGGTTGCGCAGCCGGGCCCTACGGAATATCAAATTGTAGTAGTTTCTGGTCTCATTGGAGAATCTGTCAACCTCATAATCCTCCATAGCAAAAGCTTTTACTACGCGCATAGAGGTTAATGTTTCGGTAAGGATATTTGTGATTCCCGCAATTTTTACCGCGGTGCGACGTGATTTCCTGCGAATAGATCGACTAATATTGAAAATGACAAATCCAGCGAGAGGAATGATAGTTATAGCGATCAAGGCTAATTTCCAGCTGATGATAAATAATAATGCTGTAAATGCTATAATATTGATCGGTTCAACAAATATGCGCTGGAAACCGATTGTCAATGCTTGCCGCATGTTGGCTACATCGTTGACAACAATAGAGGTTAGTTCACCGCTCTTATGCTGATTAAAAAACGAGAGCGATAATTTATGAAAATGTATATACAGTTTATTACGCAGTTCAGTTATCAAGCGGAATTGTACGATTGTAAGTGTAATATTTTTTAAATAGAGAAATACATTCTTCAGTAAAAAAATGATTAATATACTGACGCATAACACTTGCAGTGTTTCTTTCGCGGTATCCCTAAGAATTAATCCATTTGTCCAGTATTTTAACTTTTCATTGAGGGTTAGTGATGATGATGACGCGAACTGAAATTGTTCACCAACCAGTTTG
>Ga0209228_1001911_pt1 | contig 10207 bp, 4 predicted proteins | sample METZYME_3_150m_FD_187547 | JGI IMG/M metagenome (GOLD analysis project Ga0209228, IMG submission 187547) | Marine microbial communities from oxygen minimum zone in mesopelagic equatorial Pacific - METZYME_3_150m (SPAdes) (version 2) | ecosystem: Environmental > Aquatic > Marine > Oceanic | place...
CAAAAGTTTATTGAACGCATATTCTTCAGCCCGAAAAAATATGATCTGGGGCAAGTGGGTCGTTACCGTCTCAATCAACAATTCAATTTGGATATTCCGGTTGAAGATACGGTTCTTACTATGGATGATATTATCCAGGTGATTCACTTTTTAATAGATATGCGTAAGGGTGACCGGGGAATTGATGATATAGATCATTTAGGCAATCGGCGTGTCAAAACAATTGGTGAACAACTCACCAATCAATTCAGTGTTGCGTTGAGTCGGATGATCCGCACCATTCATGAAAGAATGAATTTGCGGGAATCAGAAAGTATTACCCCCCAGGATCTTATCAACTCGCGAGTAGTGACAACGGTTATCAATACATTCTTTGGCACCTCACAGCTTTCGCAGTTTGGTGATCAAACAAACCCATTAGCGGAAATCACTCATAAGCGTCGAATCTCTGCTCTTGGGCCAGGTGGATTGACCCGGGAAAGAGCTGGTTTTGAAGTTCGAGATGTCCACTATACCCATTACGGGCGTCTTTGTCCCATTGAAACACCAGAGGGACCGAATATTGGTCTGATCTCGTCTTTAGCCATGTTTGCGGAAGTGAATAATCATGGATTTATTGAATCGCCCTATAGAAAGGTAAAACAGAGCGATTCAGGCTCCGTTGTAACCGATAAAACTGAATATCTTTCTGCTGATAATGAGGATAGGGTTCTGGTAGCCCAGGCCTCTACAAAACTGGATAATAAAGGAGTGATTGCTGAAGAAAAAATCCGGGCGAGAGTCAAAGGTGATTTCCCAATCGTCAGCCCGAACGAAGTTGATTATGTTGAAGTTTCACCTAACCAGATCTTAAGTGTTGCTGCTGCCTTGATACCTTTTCTTGAACATGATGATGCAAACCGGGCACTTATGGGATCAAATATGCAGCGCCAATCGGTACCTTTGATGAAACCACAGGCACCGATTGTTGGAACGGGAATCGAAAGGAAAGTGGCAGTTGATTCCCGGGCAGCCGTCACATCTCCTGTAGATGGAAGAGTGGTGTATGTGGATTCTGAAAAGTGCCTGATAAAAAGAAAAGATGTAATGGATTCACTGGCGCTTTATGAAGGTGAAAATATTGTCGATATTAAATTCAAGAAATTTCACCGCACAAATCAAAATACAGTTCATAACCAGCGACCCCTTATTTCAGAGGGCGTCGAGGTAAAAAAAGGTGATGTGATTGCTGATGGTGCTTCCACCGAACAAGGTGAACTGGCATTGGGCTCAAACATTCGAGTTGCATTCATGCCCTGGAGAGGGTACAATTTTGAGGATGCAATTGTCATCAGTGAACGGCTGGTAAAAGATGATATATACAGTTCAGTACATTGCAATGAAATAGAACTTGAAGTTCGTGATACCAAGCGTGGGCAAGAAGAACTTACTCCTGAAATTCCCAATGTAGGCGAAGATGCAACCAAAGATTTAGATGAAAATGGTATTATTCGTCTGGGTGCGCGTGTTGAAGAAGGGGATATACTCATTGGAAAAGTTACTCCAAAAGGTGAAACTGACCCTACACCGGAAGAGAAACTGCTCCGTGCCATTTTTGGTGAAAAAGCTGGTGAAGTAAAGGATGCATCTAAACGGGCTGAGCCTGGGATCAAAGGTGTTGTCATTAAGACCCAGCTTTTTGAGAAACAGGCCAAACGGACCAAGAAAGAAGAGCGTGAGCAAATCCTGCTATTTCAAAAAGAAGCAGCTGAGAAAAAAGTTCGGTTAAAAGAATCTCGAGATGAAAAATTAACGAATCTTTTAACAGATCAAATTTCAAATGGTATCCGGGACTTGTCATCAGGGAAAACGCTCATTAAAAAATCTACAAAACTGACTCTTAAACGGCTCAACAGTTTCGATATGGAGAGATTTGCGCAGGATGATGCCTGGATAGAAAATAGACGAGTATGGAAAAAAATCAAGGCAGTTTGGCGTTCTTTCAGAGAAGAATGGGCAAATATTGAAACTAAGCTGGAACGTAAGATCTTCAAGCTTCGGGTTGGGGATGAACTGCAGCCGGGTATTTTAAAACTGGCCAAAGTTTTCGTAGCCCAGAAAAGAAAAATATCAGTCGGTGATAAAATGGCAGGACGTCACGGGAATAAAGGAATTGTTGCAACCATTGTGCCGGAAGAAGATATGCCATTTATGGAAGATGGTACTCCCGTAGATATTGTTTTGAACCCACTGGGTGTGCCTTCCCGCATGAATCTGGGACAATTGTATGAAACCATGCTTGGTTGGGTTGGTGAAATCACAGGACGGAAATTTGCAACACCGGTCTTTGATGGAGCCACTCCCGATGAGGTGGCAAAAGAGTTGAAAGATGCAGGCCTACCATTAACAGGAAAAACAAGACTGATTGATGGAATAACAGGTGACTATTTTGATAACCCTGTTACGGTTGGCAACATCTACATGATGAAGCTAAGCCATATGGTTGATGATAAAATGCATGCGCGTTCAACAGGGCCTTATTCACTGATTACACAGCAGCCGCTCGGTGGTAAAGCCCAATTTGGAGGGCAGCGTCTTGGAGAGATGGAAGTATGGGCTTTGCAAGCCTATGGCGCGGCACATACGCTTCATGAACTCTTAACTGTGAAATCCGATGATGTTGAAGGTCGTTCAAAAGTGTACAACTCTATTGTGCGCGGGGAACAGATGCCTGACTACTCAGCGCCTGAATCTTTCAATGTTATGATCAAGGAATTGCAAGGTCTCTGCATTGATGTGGAACTGGATTAACCCAAGGAGAATTAATTTTGACTTACATACAATCAAACAGTATTGACACCTCAAAAGAATTTAATTCAATCACTATTGGATTATCTTCTCCCGAAAAGATACTTCAACGGTCATACGGTGAAGTTTTAAAACCAGAAACGATCAATTATCGCTCTTATAAACCTGAAAAAGATGGCCTTTTTTGTGAAAAAATCTTTGGTCCCGTTAAGGACTATGAATGTCATTGTGGGAAATATAAAGGTATTCGTTATCGCGGCATTATTTGTGATCGGTGCGGGGTGGAAGTCACTCGGAAAAAAGTTCGCCGGGAGCGTATGGGACATATTACACTTGCTGTTCCTGTTGTGCATATATGGTACCTGCGGTCCATTCCAAGTAAACTGAGTTATCTTGCAGGAAAAAGTACCAAGGAGCTAGAACGGGTTATCTATTATGAAATGTTCATGGTGATTGAGCCGGGTGACAGCGGTCTTGAAAAGTTTGAATTGATTGAAGAAGATGAATACATCGATATTGAAAATCAATTTGGTTACATGGCCGTCTCAGAAGAAGATAGAGATAATGAAAATTATTTTTATGCTACTATGGGCGGGGAAGCAATGAAAGAAATGCTTTCCAGGATAAATATCATGGAACTTAAATCTGGGCTGATTGATATAGTCAAAACATCTAAATCCAAACAAAAACGTGGTGATGCACTAAAACGTCTAAAGGTAGTGCAGTCTTTTGTTCCTGACCCTACCAAGAAACGATTGAATAAGCCTGAATGGATGATCGTATCTATACTGCCAGTCATACCTCCTGAACTTCGTCCATTGGTTCCCTTGGAAGGAGGCCGTTTTGCTGCATCGGACCTGAATGATCTTTATCGTCGAATTATTATCCGAAATAATCGGTTAAAGCAATTAATGGAGATCAACGCGCCTGATGTTATTCTTAGAAATGAAAAGAGAATGCTTCAGGAAGCTGTTGATGCGCTTTTTGATAATAATCGTCGTAAAACAGCCATTCGAAGTGGATCACGACGTCCATTGAAATCTCTTTCAGATATGCTCAGGGGTAAGACAGGTCGATTCAGACAAAATTTACTGGGTAAGCGCGTGGATTATTCGGGCCGATCTGTTATTGTTGTCGGGCCCCAGCTTCAATTGCATGAATGCGGTATGCCAAAGAATATGGCACTTGAATTATTTAAGCCCCATATGATCCATGAGCTCATGGCTCGCGGGTATACTCAAACTCCCAGAAGTGCAAAACTTATGGTGGAAAATCAAGAACCTGTTGTGTACAAAGTTCTGGAATATGTTGTACAGGATCATCCTGTCATGCTTAACCGAGCTCCAACACTTCATCGACTGGGGATTCAAGCTTTTCAACCGGTTCTCGTTGATGGCAAGGCTATTCAACTGCATCCTCTGGTATGTTCTGCTTTTAATGCAGACTTCGATGGCGACCAAATGGCAGTGCATGTCCCATTATCGTTAGAAGCACAGATGGAAACCAGAATGCTGATGCTCTCCAGTCACAATATTCTTCATCCTGCAAATGGGCAGCCTATTGCTGTTCCTTCACAGGATATGGTGTTGGGATGCTATTACCTGACTCGACCTAAAATAGGCGATAAAGGTGAAGGGAAACTATTTGGCTCCATTGAAGAAGGTCTATTAGCTTATGAAAATAAAGCAGTTGGACTCCACGCGATTGTGGATGTACATCACAAAGGTGAATGGATAAAGAAAACCACAGTTGGTAGAATTATTTTCAATTCTATACTCCCTGAAGACGTGAGCTATGTGAATGTTATTATAGATAAAAATGCGTTAACCAAAATTGTAAATAATGCTTATTTACTTGTTGGAAATTTCCAAACAGTTTTATTTCTAGACCGTTTAAAGGATCTGGGCTTTGGAATGGCAACGATTAGTGGAGCATCCATTGCTATCAGTGATGTCCTAATTCCATCCATGAAAGATGATATTCTTAAAAAAGCGCAAAATGAAGTGGATGGTATCAAAAATAAATTTGACCGTCACATTCTCACGGATGGTGAGCGCTATAATAAAGTAATTGACGTCTGGACCCATGCAACAACGGATATGGCTATAACCATGATGGATGCCCTTAAGGAAGACCGTCAGGGTTTTAACCCGGTATTTATGATGGCGGACTCAGGCGCACGGGGGTCTCAGGATCAGATCAAACAGTTAGCAGGAATGCGCGGATTAATGGCTAAACCTCAGAAATCCATGAAGGGCGGTGTAGGTGAAATTATTGAGTCTCCTATCACATCTAACTTTAAAGAAGGATTGTCTGTCTTTGAATATTTTATATCTACTCATGGAGCCAGGAAAGGATTAGCGGATACTGCATTAAAAACTGCGGATGCTGGGTATCTTACAAGGCGCCTCGTTGATGTGGCGCAGGATGTGGTTACATATATCACGGATTGTGGAACGATCAACGGTATTGTTATAGCTGACCTTAAGGAAGGAGAAGAAATTATTGAACCACTTTCCGATCGGATATTGGGTAGAACAATATTGGATGATTTTATCGTGAAGGGTGAAGTTATCGTAAAAGCCGGTTCAGTGATTTCAGAAGAAAAAGCTGAATTAATTGGTGACAGTGGAGTTGAAAATATTCGCATTCGTTCTATTTTAACGTGTGAAGCAAAACGAGGATGTTGTGCGAAGTGCTATGGATGGGATCTCTCTACACATCAGCTAGTGGATATTGGAACAGCAGTCGGGATACGTGCGGCGCAAAGTATTGGAGAACCTGGTACCCAGTTAACACTTCGGACATTCCATATTGGTGGTACAGCAACACGTATCATTGAACAGTCTGAGATGGTTTCAAAACGGCCGGGTAAGGTAAAATTCTCTGATAATTATGATTCTGCAGATACAATAGATGAGAGTGGTACAAAAGTCACCCGCTGCATGGTTCGTCATGCCAAGTTGTTTATAATGGATAAAGACGGAAATCAGAATGCATCTTTTAATGTGCCTTATGGTGCAACAGTTTTTGTAAAAGATGGAGAAAAAATAGCTGCAAAAACAACCTTAATCAAATGGGATCCTTACACGGATATTATTTTGGCTCGCGAGACTGGTTTTGTTGCACTTAATGATTTTATTGAAGGTGAAACCTATGCTGTTGAAGCAGTTGAGGGTGGTAAAAAGCAGATGGTTGTTGTGGAAGCACGGGATCGTAAACTAAGTCCTCATATTGAAATAATAAATAAAGCTGGAAAAATTCTTACAGGAGGTACAATCCTGCCGGTAAAAGCAACTTTGGTTGTCAATGATAAGCAAAAAGTTCAGCGGGGTCAAACTTTGGTGAAGATTCCAAAAGACATCGGTAAAACACGAGATATTACAGGTGGCTTGCCCCGAGTTGCAGAATTGTTTGAAGCCCGCAAGCCCGCAAATCCAGCAGTTATGACAGAAATTAACGGCACTGTGCGTTTTGGTGAAACAAAACGAGGTGTCCGCAAGATTTATGTTATGGGAGTAGATGGTGAAGAAAGAACATACTCTATTCCATATGGAAAACACGTGATTGTGCATGAAGGTGACTTTATCAATGCGGGAACAAACCTGTGTGAAGGAGCTATCTCACCAGCTGACATTCTGCATGTGCTTGGTCCAGCGGCAGTCAGAGACTACCTTGTGAATGAGATACAGGAAGTCTATCGATTACAGGGTGTAAAGATTAATGATAAACATATTGAAGTTATTGTTAATCAAATGATGCAAAAGGTGAGCGTTAAAGATCCTGGTGATACTTGGTTCTTAGAAGAAGATCGAATTGCAAAACGTGATTTCTTTGCAGAAAATGAACGGATTTCAAAAATGGTGATTGTGAATGAACCTGGTGATTCAGATCTGGAAACGGATACAATGGTAGATTGGGCTGAATTTCTTGATATCAATAAAGAGCTGAAGACTGATGGTAAAGAAATTGCTACATACAAAAAGACAAAACCTGCAACCTTCGAACCTATTTTGATGGGAATTACACGGGCATCTTTGAATACAGAAAGTTTTATTTCTGCAGCATCATTCCAGGAAACGACACGTGTCCTCACAGATGCATCCACAGCAGGCAAAACAGATTACCTGACCGGGTTGAAGGAGAATGTGGCAGTCGGGCGATTGATTCCTGCAGGTACAGGTACTCCGGGATTTGAAGACATGCTTGTTGGTGCCCATGAGTGGGATGAAGAAGCATCTGAAATGGGAGATGCAGTCGCTTAAAGCCAATGGGAAATTTTAGAATGATTATTATTGTTTATTCTAATTATTTTGTAATTTTTCAGGCTTTGGATGAAATGAAATGCCGACGATAAATCAATTAGTTAGAAAAGGCCGGAAGCGTATTTTTAAGAAAACGAGTACTCCGGCGCTAATGAGCAACCCCCAGAAGAGGGGTGTGTGTACGCGTGTATATACAACCACACCTAAAAAGCCAAATTCTGCTTTAAGAAAAGTGGCTCGTGTACGATTAACAAATGGTATGGAGGTCGCTGCCTACATACCAGGTGAAGGCCATAACCTTCAAGAGCATAGTATTGTTTTAATTGAGGGCGGCCGTGTGAAGGACCTGCCTGGAGTTAGATATCATGTTGTTCGCGGAACTCTGGATACAGCAGGGGTCAGTGATCGGAAAACCAGTCGCTCCCGTTATGGTGCAAAAAAATCAAAGTAAATAAAATGCGATCATGAGACGAAGACGCCCAGAACGGAGACAAATCTTACCCGATCCACTGTACAATGATAAGTCAGTTGCCAAATTTGTCAATTACATCATGGAAGAGGGAAAAAAAGGAATTGCAGAAAAAATATTTTATGGCGCTATGGATCAAATAAAACAGCGCACAAAAACTGAAGGATTAAAAATTTTTGAAAAAGCGATTGAAAATGCATCTCCCTCCGTGGAGGTAAAATCAAGACGCATTGGTGGGGCTACTTATCAAGTGCCCATTGAGGTGCCGAGAGGCCGTCGATTTTACCTTGCGTCCCAGTGGATCATTAATGCATCATCGGGACGGTCTGGTAAACCTATGTCAGATAACCTGGCATCTGAATTGATTTCCGCGGCCAATGGGGATGGTGGTGCTATAAAGAAGAAAGATGATACCCATCGGATGGCAGATGCAAATAAAGCATTTGCTCATTTTAGATAATAGAAAAAAAGAGAAGTTCGTTGAAAGCAACAAAATTAGAACATGTAAGAAATATCGGTATAATGGCCCATATTGATGCGGGTAAAACAACACTAACAGAGCGTGTACTCTATTATACAGGGCGTACCCATCAGATTGGAGAAGTTCATGATGGTGCAGCGACCATGGATTGGATGGAACAGGAACAGGAGCGTGGGATAACCATCACATCTGCAGCGACAACATGTATCTGGGAAGATCATCGTATTAATATTATTGACACACCAGGCCATGTTGATTTTACGGTTGAGGTGGAAAGGTCACTCCGTGTGCTAGATGGGGCTGTAGGTGTATTTTGTGCAGTCGGCGGTGTAGAACCTCAAAGCGAAACTGTCTGGAGGCAGGCAGACAAGTATAATGTTCCGCGAATTGCATTTATCAATAAAATGGACAGGGTGGGGGCAGATTTTTTTCATGTTGTTGATATGATTAAAGATCGCCTAGGTGCAAATCCTCTGCCATTGGTTATTCCCATTGGTGGGGGAGAAATGTTTACTGGGATAATTGACCTAATGGAAATGCAATCAATTCTGTATAATGAAAGTACGTTGGGTGCCCGTTTCGAATATGGTGAAATACCCGATGATATGAAAGATGAAGCAGAAAAATGGCGTCATCACTTGATTGAAGAAACAGCGACCTACGATGAGCACCTGATGGAAAAATATCTAGCTGATGAGGAAATCTCTGTTTCTGAATTAAAGGCAGCCATAAGGAAAGGTTGTCTGGATAATACTTTTATTCCAACTCTCTGTGGGTCAGCGTTTAAGAATAAAGGTGTTCAGCGATTGCTGGATGCAGTTGTTAATCTTTTACCATCACCTCTGGATGTTGGCTCTGTAAATGGAATTGACCCAAAAGATTCAGATACATTAAAGGTTCGTGAGCCAAAAGATGATGAGCCATTCAGTGCATTGGCCTTTAAAATTATGACAGATCCTTATGTTGGTAAACTTACATATATGAGGGTTTATTCAGGAAAACTTGAAGCAGGGTCTTATATATATAATCCAGCATCTGGAAAACGTGAACGTATAAGCCGTGTCCTTTTGATGCATTCCAATAAACGGGAAGAGAGGGATTCAGTATCCACGGGGGAAATTGTTGCTGCAGTTGGGCTAAAGAAAGTAAAAACAGGTCATACGCTTTGCGATGAAAAAAATCAGATTATCCTAGAGTCCATGGATTTTCCGGAACCCGTTGTTTCGGTGTCTGTTGAGCCGGTCAGTAAAGGGGACCAGGATTCTCTATTCAAAGGACTTCAAAAATTGGGTGAAGAAGATCCAACGTTCCAGGTTTCAACAGACGAAGAAACAGGACAGACCATCATCTCAGGTATGGGAGAACTTCACCTAGAGATACTTGTAGACCGTCTACTCAGGGAATTTAAGGTTCATGCAAATATTGGCCAGCCTATGGTTGCATATCGTGAAGCTATTACAAAGAGTGTTTCTGAAATTGATATGAAATTTGTGCGCCAGTCCGGTGGCCGCGGTCAATACGGGCATGTTGTTATTAACGTTGAGCCGAATCAACCTGGAAAAGGTTACCACTTTGAAAATAAGATTGTTGGTGGTGTCATTCCTAAGGAGTATATACCATCAATAGATAAAGGTATGCAAGAAGCTCTTAAAAATGGTATCATAGCGGGGTACCCTATCGAAGATGTTCGTGTTGAATTAGTTTTTGGCTCCTATCACGATGTAGATTCATCAGAAATGGCTTTTAAAATTGCGGGGTCAATGGCCATTCAGGATGCTTGTAAGAAAGCTGCCCCGAAATTGATGGAACCAATCATGCGGGTTGAAGTCATTGTACCTGATGAGTATCTAGGCGATGTGATGGGAGATCTTAACTCCCGACGAGGGAAAATTGAAGGAATGGAGCAACGAAAAGAAGCGCAGGTTGTTTCTGCATTTGTCCCGTTGAGTAAAATGTTTGGTTATGTTACAGATCTTCGATCGATTACTCAAGGACGTGCTGTTTTCCATATGGAATTCGCAAAACATCAACAGGTTCCTTCCAGTATTGAAACAGAGATACTGGAAAAATTGCATGGTAAAGTTTCATAATTAACAATCCGGAGTTTAAGCAATGTCAAAGGAAAAATTTGAAAGAACCAAGCCTCACGTGAACATAGGGACGATAGGTCATGTGGATCATGGTAAGACGACGCTGACAGCAGCG
>Ga0209228_1001912_pt1 | contig 10205 bp, 9 predicted proteins | sample METZYME_3_150m_FD_187547 | JGI IMG/M metagenome (GOLD analysis project Ga0209228, IMG submission 187547) | Marine microbial communities from oxygen minimum zone in mesopelagic equatorial Pacific - METZYME_3_150m (SPAdes) (version 2) | ecosystem: Environmental > Aquatic > Marine > Oceanic | place...
ACTCAAACAGGGTCAAACAAGGTCTATTACAGCACAATATTAATGTCGAAGATTTTGGAGGAGATGTGCTCGCGGTTGATCTGTCAGCCAAGACGGGAGAAGGGGTCGAAGAACTACTTGAAAAAGTACTACTCCAAGCGGAAATGCTTGAACTCAAGGCAAATCCAAACCGAGACGCTCAGGGCACGGTTATTGAAGCTCAACTAGATGTTGGTAAGGGTCCTGTCATTTCAGTGCTCGTTAAGAGTGGTACACTGCAAGTAGGGGACTCGTTTATCTGTGGATTTTTCGACGGTAGAGTGAGAGCTCTCCTCGATGAGCGCGGGCATAGCATTGACGAAGTTGGCCCAGCGATGCCAGTGCAGGTTCTAGGCGCCGGTGGTGTGCCTCAAGCTGGAGACATATTTCAGGTGATCAATCCTGATCGTGCTTCAGAGATCGCAGAGAAACGGCAGCGTTTGGAAAGAGAAAAGCAACTGCGTATTCGCGAACGTGCTGTTAACCTAGGGGATTTCGGGGCACTTGCTGCGGCAGGCGAGCTTTCAACTCTTCCCTTGGTTATAAAGGGGGACGTGGATGGTTCTGTTCAGGCACTATCAGATGCCCTCGAACAAATAGGTACCGATGAAGTACAAGTCGATATCGTCCATCGAGGAGTTGGTGCAGTCAATGAATCTGATGTGCTTCTTGCGCAGACGGCAGGGGCGGTAATCCTAGGCTTTAGTGTTCGTCCCCAAACCGCAGCACGTCAATCAGCGGATAGAGAGGGTGTGGAGATTCGTGTTTATGATGTGATCTACGAAGCTGTAGATGAAATAACAGCGGCACTTGAAGGGATGCTTGCGCCAGAGCGAAGAGAGACAGTAGAGGGTACGGCGGAGGTTCGCGAAACCTTCAAGATCACGAAACTAGGTACAATTGCCGGGTGTTATATATCTGAAGGTCGAATGGACCGTAAGGGCCATGCGCGTATCATCCGTGACGGGATAGTGATCTACGATAGCGAAGTGAGTTCGCTAAAGCGTTTCAAGGACGATGTGAAAGAAGTTCGAGAGGGATTTGAGTGTGGCATCGGTGTCAAGAACTTTAATGATGTGAAGGTTGGGGATCTCATTGAATGCTACACGGTTCAGGAAGTTGCCCGGACTCTCAATTAGTATCACTCATGATTCTCAGATACTTAATCTGCGAAGTCCTGATTTCCTAAGGCAGTTACTCACAGGGGCATAGGTTAGATGGTTATTGCCTCAGCCACTTGGGAGTTGAATTTCCCGGAATGTTCGTCGCTCAAAGAGAAGCGATCAATTCTCAGATCCTTGAAGGACCGTTTGCGGAATAAGTTCAACGTTTCTGTGGCCGAAACTGCTTTTCAAGATGTACATAAGAGAGCTCAACTGACTATAGCCCTAGTCGCTTCGAATGGGCGCTATGCAGAATCTGTCTTGGACAAAATGGACAGTTTTGTGGAGCGTAATGGAAAGGCTCTTATCGTCTCGGTGCAGAAGAGGGTCCACTAATGGTGACTAAGCGCTTGGCCCGACTCAATGAACAGCTTAAGCGTGAGATTTCTGAGTTGGTTCACAGGAAAGTGAGAGACCCCCGGGTTGGTCCAGTGACTATTACGAGTGTCGAGGTCGCTGGAGATTTGAGTTCAGCCCGAGTCTATGTCCGCGCTCAGAATACGAATGATGGATTGGGCGAGTCGCTTGTCGGGCTCGAAGCTGCAGCAGCATTTCTTCGTGGGGAACTCGGTCGGTTACTACACTTACGTCGTGTCCCAGAATTGCGATTTCAGAAAGACCACTCGTTAGACCAAGCCCGCCGCATTGAGGAAATCCTCGCTGATGTGGTTCATCCAGATTTGGATGAAGACGAGGAACATCACGAGTGAGTTATGTTGGCCCGGACTTGGGCTTTGTTCTTCCTGTCGATAAACCTTCGGGACCAACATCCCACGATGTCGTTACCATGCTGCGCCGTGCACTGGTGACCCGGAAGGTCGGACATACAGGTACTCTGGATCCGTTCGCGTCAGGGTTGCTTCTAATGTGCGTTGGTTATTCAACTCGGTTATCAGAATACTTGGTCGGGTTGGATAAGTCCTATGATGCTGTGGCATTACTAGGGGTTTCAACAACGACTGAAGATGCTCAAGGAGACGTGATCGATGAGTCTAGAGGGTGGGAATGTCTTACCGCTGATCAAGTTGATGAGGTACTTAATTCATTCCAGGGTGACCTAGAACAAATCCCTCCTCAATTCTCTGCAAAGAAGATTAAGGGAGTGCCGATGCATCAGCGCGCTAGACGTGGCGAATTTGTTGATCTCCCAGCCCAGAATATAAGGATTCACCAACTTGAGTTACTTGGTATGGATCTACCAACCGTACGTTTCCGCGTGCGTTGCTCTAGCGGTACTTATGTCAGATCTCTGGCTAGGGATATAGGCGATAAACTGAAAGTCGGAGCTCATTTAGTCGAACTACGCCGCACTTCGGTTGGTGATTTTTCGGTAGAGGATGCGGTCAAGGTCGATCAATTCTCTGATGGGTCTAGAATCGAGAAGCGATCAATCGATCCCTTGAGAGCTGTAGGGCATCTGCCTTCAGTGGAGGTCAGTCAGATCGACGCAGAGAAGCTTGCCTGTGGGAAGACCATCCCATTTGAAGACCCAGTTACATCCAAACTTGTGGCTGTATCGAAAGAGGAGATTCTTATCGCCATTGCTGAAGCTAGGGAGGGTTATCTTCAACCGAGAAAGGTCTTTGTTCAGTGAGGCATAGTAGATGGTCACACACGTCCGGGGTCCCTGATGATGTTGGGAGCGTTGTGACTGTCGGCACCTTCGACGGTATCCATCTGGGCCATTGGATGATACTTCGGGAGATAAGTGAGAGAGCGCGAGTTGCTAAGAGGCGAAGTGTACTTGTGACCTTTGAACCGCATCCCTTAAAAGTTCTGAGGCCAGAATCAGCTGTACAGTCACTTACCACATCACTGGAGAAGAGGGAAATCCTTAGCGAGAGCGGCCTAGACTACGCCGTCTTCATTGCCTTCAATAAACTGCTTTCAAGATACCAGCCACTCCAATTCGTCAAAGAAATATTGGTTGAACGTTTTCACGTTAAGGAACTCGTAATTGGCCATGACCATGGATTTGGTCGTGATCGGTCAGGTAACGTTGATACGCTGAGAGAGCTTGGAGCAGAACTGGGTTTTCAAGTCGATGTTGTAGAACCTGTTGAGGCCGGTGGTGCTGTAGTTTCTTCAACTCGGATTCGTGCTGCAGTTGATGCGGGTCGTATGGACGAAGTGGAGCTATGTCTTGGCCGTCCATACTCTTTCTGCGGCACGGTAGTTTATGGAGAGAAGCGGGGTCGTCAGCTCGGGTTTCCGACCGCTAACCTTTCGGTCGCCGATAAAGATAAGCTCATGCCACGTCCGGGAATTTATGCGGTGCAGTGCAGGGTAGAGGGCGAGAGACATCCGGGTGCGCTACATCTGGGACCACGCCCAACCTTCAAAGGGCTTTCTCCAAGCGTAGAGGTTCATCTCTTAGACTTTGATCGAGATATCTATGGATCTGAAGTAACGGTGGAATTTGTAGAATTCCTGAGAGAGATCGTATCGTTCGACAGCCCTCAGCAACTGATTGCACAAATGGGACAGGATGTACAGACAACTCACCGTGCAGTAGACGAAAGAGCAAGATCAGTCTAGCTTTTCGACTAGAAAATTAAGCTTCCCTTGAAGCGATAGACTCTCGCGGAGGCACGACGCTAATGGCGATCGTCAAAGAAGATATTATTGTAAAGTACCAAATCCACGAAGATGATCGTGGAAGTGCCCCGGTCCAGGTAGCGATTCTTACGGCTCGCATCAATGATCTCCGGACCCACTTTGAGGCTCACAAGAAGGATCACCATAGCCGACAAGGCCTGCTGAAAATGGTAGGGCGTCGGCGGCGCCTTCTAGAGTATCTTAGAAAGACGGACATCGAACGGTATCGCGAGCTCATTGCTGATCTAGGACTGCGGCACTAATCCCTCCGAGGGTGTTGCACGCTCCGGCTGGGAGGCGGCCTTCGAATTTGCTGCGGAACGGGCTCACGCAAGTGTGTGCTCCCTGGCAGCGGTCGCTCTCTCCTTCGGCTCTTGCATCCCTTCGGCATTTAAACCTAAGCGGGGGAAAATCCCCCGGTAAAACCGAAGTGAGTAAAACAGAATGATTAAAAGGATTGAGCATCAATTCGCCGGGCGAACCCTTTCGCTCGAGATAGGTCGTATGGCAACTCTCGCACAGGGTTCATGCCTGGTTCAGTACGGCGACACAGTTGTTCTGTGCGCCGCGACAGTCCGAGACGGACCGACGCATCTCCCCTTCTTCCCGTTGACGGTAGAGTACCGGGAGAAGACATATGCGGCAGGGAAGATCCCGGGTGGCTTCTTCAAACGCGAAGGCCAGCCCGGTGAGAAGGAAATTCTCTCGGCCCGCATGATCGACCGACCGGTTCGGCCGCTGTTCCCTGACGGATTCATGCACGAGACACAGCTCGCGTGCTTCATTCTGTCGGCCGATCAGGAAAACGACGCGGATGTGCTCGCGCTGCTCGGCAGCTCGGTCGCGCTCAACATGTCCAAGATCCCGTTCAACACGCCGGTAGCATCGGTTCGCGTCGGTCGGATCAAGGACACGTGGGTTCTCAACCCGACGTTCCAGCAGCTCGAGTACTCGGACGTCGACATCGTTGTGTCGGGCACTTCCGATGCCATCACGATGGTCGAGGGCGGCGCTATCGAGGTGCCGGAGGCCGACATTCTCGAGGCGCTCGACATCGCGCACGGCGGGATCAAGGAGCTGTGCGCGCTGCAGGTGGAGCTGCTCGAGGGACACCTTGTGCCCGATATGGAGTGGAGCCCGATCGAGCCCGATGTGGATCTCAGGGCGAAGGTGGAGGGCGTCGCTGAGTCCAGGGTCGCCGAGGCGCTCAACCTTGCCGACAAACAGGAGCGCAATCAGGCGATGGCCGCGGTGACCGAAAATGTCATCGCCACGCTGACGGCGGAGGATGAGGCCTACGCGGATCAGAAAAAGGACATTGGCGAGATCCTCAGGGGGATCGAGAAGCGCACCATGCGCCGTCAGATCCTGGACAAGGGCGAGCGCGCTGATGGTCGTGGTTTGGATGAGGTTCGCCAGATTACGTCGGAGGTCGGAGTGCTCCCGCGCACGCACGGATCAGCGCTCTTCACCCGCGGGCAAACGCAGGCTCTCGCCGTGGTCACCCTTGGGACGTCACGTGACGAGCAACGGATCGATTCGATCGATTCACGCGAAGAGATCAACAAGTCGTTCATGCTCCACTACAACTTCCCGCCCTTCTGCGTCGGTGAGGCGAAGCCGTTCCGCGGACCGTCTCGGCGTGAGAAAGGGCACGGGCACCTGGCGGAGCGCGCGATGCAGCCGCTCTTGCCGACGTACGACGACTTCCCGTACACGATTCGCGTCGTGTCGGAGATCCTCGAGTCGAACGGTTCGTCATCGATGGCATCGGTCTGTGGCACGTCTCTCTCACTGATGGATGCCGGCGTGCCGATCAAGGCAGCCGCCGCAGGCGTCGCGATGGGACTCATCAAGGAGGGTGATAAGGTCGCGATCCTGACCGACATCCTGGGTCTCGAGGACGCGCTCGGGGACATGGACTTCAAGGTCGCTGGCACCCGAGATGGCGTGACCTCGATCCAGATGGACATCAAGATCGAAGAAGGTCTTACGGTGGAGATCCTCGAGGAGGCGCTCAAGCGTGCTCACACGGCCAGGATGCACATCTTGGACCTCATGGATGAGACATTGCCTGGGGCTCGAGAGGATCTTTCAACATATGCCCCACGCATTGTGTCAATCCAAATCAATCCAGAGAAGATCGGTGAGATTATTGGACCGAAGGGGAAGACAATTCGAGCAATTCAAGATGAATCAGGCGCCACAATAGAGATTGATGATAGCGGGCTCGTTAAGATTGCCGCGGTTTCGGGAGAGGCTGGAACTCGCGCCCGGGAAATGATCGAGGCGATTGTTAAAGATCCAGAGATAGGCCGTATCTACGAAGGTCCAGTCAAGAACACTACAACCTTCGGTGCCTTCATTGAAATTATGCCAGGGACTGAGGGCCTATGTCATATCTCAGAACTCTCAGAGGAGCGGACTGACCGGACTGAAGATGTGCTAAAAAGAGGTGATATTACGAGAGTTAAACTCCTTTCGATCGATGAGAAAGGAAGGTTGAGATTGTCTCGAAAGGCTGCCCTTGCAGAAGAGGCAGAGGGTACTTCTGAGGACGGGGTCGAGGATGAAGGCTCGGATAGTCTTGAGGTGATCGAAGACTGAGCCTTCCTAGCAATTGTATTGAGGGAATTAACCTACTTGCCCATCGGGATACTTTGTCTCGCACGGCATCAGGCTTGACCGCTGTCTCTTCAGATGATGTTGAGCACATTTGTGAAACCCGGCTCACTAGTGGCATACATGTTCTCAGTGAGTATATACCCTCAGTACGTTCAGCTGCCGTGGGGGTATGGGTACGCCAGGGATCGGCTCACGAAACCGATTCTGATTCAGGTGTGAGCCATTTACTTGAGCACATGGTGTTCAAGGGTACGGAAAGACGCTCAGCGTCAGAGATTGCACTCTCCTTAGAGAGTTTGGGAGGACTCCTGGACGCATATACGACGCGTGAACACACCTCTTATCAGGCGAGGGTTCTCGATGAGCATCTTGGGAAAGCTCTAGATGTACTAGCAGACCTAACTCTCGCACCATTATTGAGTGATAACGACCTAGAGTTGGAACGAGAGGTAATTCTGGAAGAGATAGCCCAAGTCCAGGATACTCCGGATGACTTGGTTTTTGAGATGCACTCTGATCAACTTTGGCAGGGACATCCATACGGCCGATCAATACTTGGCACGAAGACATCAGTCTCACAGCTTTCAAGCGATAAGCTCCGAGAGCTACACCAAAGAACTTATCGAGGAAATAATCTTATTGTGGCTGCAGCTGGCAATCTCTGCCACGAAGATCTTGTTGAGGCCGTAAGCCGGTTGTTCCCCACCCACTCTTCAGATGTAGATGACGTGTCTTTAGTTGTGGAACCAGAGGGGATAAAGCATGGGGATGCATTCGTTGCACGTACTTCTGCTCAGACGCACATCGTATTTGGGACAAATGTGCCCGGACATTGTCATCCGGATCGATATCCACTTGCACTCTTGTCTTCGGCCCTAGGTGGCGGAATGAGTTCCAGGCTTTTCCAGAAAATTAGAGAGAAGATGGGACTCTGTTATTCGATCTATACTTATCAGTCTTTCTATAGTGCTGCCGGTATTTCTGGTGTCTACGTTGCGACAAGACCTACTACAGCTCAAGCTGCAGTTGAGGCTATATCAACCGAGTTATCGATACTTGCAGCAAGTGGCTTAACTGCGGAGGAATTGGATAAGACTAAGAGACAGGTTAAGGGACAGGTCATGCTTTCTCTGGAATCTCCGGGCGCTAGGCTTCACCGACTTGCTTCGTTTGCGTTGCACAAAGAGCCATTTGTGGGGTTAGATGGAGTCTTAGAGAAGATCGACGCCGTATCTTTTGAAGAAATTCAGCGAGTGGCTGAAATGTACTACTCTCCTGACCATCATTTCGTGCTACGTCTGGGGCCAGAGGCGATCTAGAGGTAGCATTTCTTAAAGAACTGAGAACTGTGAGAATCGAATGCTGATTGGTGTACCCAAGGAAATCAAACCTGATGAGTATCGTGTTGCCCTCACTCCAGCCGGGGCAGAGATGCTTTCTCAAGATGGACATAACATCGTCATGGAGTGTGGTGCGGGCTTAGGAAGCGGCTTCACTGACGATTTCTATGCAGAAGCAGGGGTTGGACTACTCGATACAGCGGAAGAGGTTTGGGCTCAGGCTGACATGATTATGAAAGTCAAGGAGCCTATACACCAAGAGTTACCGCACATGAGAGATGGTCAGCTGATTTTTACCTACTTTCATTTTGCAGCTGATGAAAGCCTAACTAGAGCATGTTTAGAAGCAGGTGTGGTGGCGATTGCCTATGAAACTGTCAAACTATCTAGTGGAGAATTGCCTCTACTAACCCCAATGAGTGAAGTGGCAGGGCGCATGGCGGTCCAGGCGGGAGCAAAATATCTGGAGAAGCCGCAAGGTGGGTTGGGGGTCTTACTGGGTGGAGTACCTGGGGTACTACCGGGCAAAGTTCTGATTTTGGGTGGTGGAGTTGTCGGCGCTAACGCGGCAAAGATGGCCGCAGGCTTAGGTTCGAGGGTCCATATAATGGACATCGATCTCGAGCGGCTGCGTTACCTAGATGATGTCATGCCTGCCAATGTCCAAGTACTCTTCAGTACGCGATATGCAATTCGCAAACAAGTCCAAGACGCTGACTTAATTATCGGTGCCGTGCTGATTCCAGGAGCGAAGGCTCCGAGATTGATTAATCGTGAAGATTTGGCTTTGATGCGTCCCGGGACGGTGATCGTGGATGTTGCTGTGGATCAGGGTGGGTGTGTAGAGACGATCAAGCCAACTACCCATCAGGACCCGGTTTATCTGGTTGATGAGGTTATGCATTATGGTGTGGCGAATATGCCCGGAGGAGTCCCGCGAACAAGCACCCTTGCTCTGACCAATTCAACTCTCCCGTATGCACTTGCGCTTGCTGAGAAGGGATGGGAGCAAGCTTGCTTGCTGGATTCAGCCTTGAAAGCAGGAGTGAACATTGTCCACGGTCAGGTTACTTGTCAGGGTGTTGCAGATGCTTTCGAGATGGAATGCCATGATGTCAATGACTTATTGATGGGTTCGGCTCAGGTGTGACTGGAGAACTAAAGGTTCAATTTCAAAGGCTTCCGTCCAATCCGGATCTCCCATTACCGGCCCGAGCAACACCGCAGGCCGCCGGTTATGACATACGGTCGGCTGAAACTAAGGTAGTGCTAGACCCGGGGGAGATTCGTTTAATAAGTACCGGGTTGATTATGGAGCTACCCGAAGGAGTGGAATGTCAGGTACGTCCCCGTTCAGGTTTGGCGTTGAACTATGGGATCACTCTACCAAATAGTCCGGGTACTATCGATCCAGATTACAGAGGTGAAGTCAAGATTATTATCCAAAATCTTGGATCGGAGCAGGTTACACTAATCAGGGGTGAGCGTGTAGCTCAGCTGGTCTTCTCGCTATTTCAAAGCCCGGAAGTGGTAGAGGTGGAAGAACTTAGCAATACGGACCGGGGAGAAAGTGGCTTCGGAAGTACTGGAACTGGTTAGGTACCATAGGATATCATTCCAATACGTTTTGGATACTGGCTTCTGGTGGTCAGTAAACGTATGTTCTCGAGCCCTTTGAGCAGTGTAAGACGCCCAAAAATCCCGAAAATTGCCCCATGACCTTGGAATGTCGACTGAACTGTTGTCTGGACTAAGTAGTTGGTTTAGCTCGGGACGTCTAGTCCCGGTGAATGACATTGCTGTCGACCTCGGCACTGCAAATACATTGGTCTACGTGAAGGGCGAGGGCATTGTACTCAACGAACCATCTGTGGTGGCAGTTGAAAAGGGAAGCAGCAGAATCATGGGCATAGGGCTTGAGGCCAAGCGGATGCTCGGGCGTACACCGGAAGGGATCGAGGCGATTCGTCCTTTAAAGGACGGAGTGATTGCTGATGTAGATGTAACAGAGATGATGCTTCGGCACTTCCTAGTTCAGGTTACACATAAACGAATCTTTCGGATCAAGCCTCGCGTAGTCATAGGTGTTCCGTCTGGGATTACTGAACTTGAACGTAGGGCAGTCCGGTCATCGGCTATGTCAGCTGGAGCGAAGGTTGTATACATGGTGGATGAGCCAATGGGGGCGGCCATTGGGGTGGGTCTTCCAGTGGAAACACCAACTGGGAATATGGTTATCGATATTGGTGGAGGTACTACGGAGATTGCTGTCATCGCGTTGTCAGGAATTGTCTCTAATACATCAATCCGAGTCGGAGGAGACGAACTTGACGCGGCGATCGTCACATTTCTTCGGAAGAATTACAATCTGCTTATCGGTGAGCCGACAGCGGAGGCCATCAAGATCCAGATTGGGTCAGCGTTTGATGTTGGTGAAGAGCGAGAGATGGAGGTAAAGGGC
>Ga0209228_1001917_pt1 | contig 10193 bp, 10 predicted proteins | sample METZYME_3_150m_FD_187547 | JGI IMG/M metagenome (GOLD analysis project Ga0209228, IMG submission 187547) | Marine microbial communities from oxygen minimum zone in mesopelagic equatorial Pacific - METZYME_3_150m (SPAdes) (version 2) | ecosystem: Environmental > Aquatic > Marine > Oceanic...
TGGGTTTGCTGAGGCCGAAGATTCCCAGTATTCAGCAACGTAACCAGCGCTTTGACGCGAAACCGATCCATGCCCCAATACTGTCGCGACAATTGGTCATCATGGCCTCCATATTTTCTTAGCAAGGCTTCCTCAATATAAAGCACAGGATAGCGGCTACAGATTCGCAACCACAGATCGTAGTCCTCACAAGCGGGCAAGCTCTCATCGAATCCTCCAACCTCCTCGAATAGGCGGCGTTTAATCATGACTGCTGATGGTGAAATGACACAAAGCGGCAGACACCGTTCAAAGATTTCTCCACCAGCTTTTTGATGTTTATGCATAGCATTAACGCGGGCACCATTCCTTATCCAGATCTCGTCACAATGAACGAGAGGGAAAGTGGGGTTATCGTTTATTTCCTGTAGCTGCCTTTCTAATTTATTAGGCATCCATTCATCATCCGAATCGAGAAAGGCCAGCCAGTGACCCCTAGTTAAGGCGACGCCAGCGTTACGCGCAGAACTCACCCCTGTATTGCTTTGATAAACATAATTAACCTGGGGGTAATGACGACTGAGTAGTTGCTCTGTCTCGTCAGTAGATCCGTCGTCGACCACGCAGATCTCGTTGGGCTTTACTGTTTGGCTGTTAACAGAATCCAAGGCACGTCGTAATGTATGGCTTCTATTATAAGTTGGGATTATGACCGCAATGGATTGAGACATGAAGACTTGGCCACATGATGATAGAAACTATTCCAAGCAAAATGGGAACTGAAGCCCCCATTTTCCCGTTAATCTTAGACCCTACCTTATGTATGTTTAGCAAGCTCTTTGCGTGCCACGACACGTCGATGCACCGCATCCGGGCCATCAGCCAAACGTAAGGTACGCTGACTGGTCCATAGCGCTGCCAGTGGAAAATCTTGGGACACTCCAGCAGCTCCATGCATCTGAATCGCCCTGTCAATTACACGAAGTGCCATGTTCGGAACAGCAACCTTGATTTGGGATATGGCGTCACGGGCCGCCTTGTTACCGATGGTATCCATTAACCAGGCTGTTTTATAAGTTAACAAGCGGCACATTTCTATCTCAATACGGCTATCAGCGATTACGTCATAGTTACCACCCAATTCTGCAAGTGGTTTTCCAAAGGCTTCCCGGCTTAGGGCACGTGTGCACATAAGGTCTAATGCTTTTTCTGCGGCCCCAATAGATCGCATGCAATGATGAATACGACCTGGTCCTAATCGTCCCTGGGAAATTTCAAACCCACGTCCTCGCCCTAAAATAATATTACTCTCTGGCACCCTAACGTTATGAAATTTTATATGCATATGTCCATGGGGCGCATCATCTCGACCAAACACTTCCATCGGCCTGACGATCTCTACTCCTTCGGCACCTGTGGGGACCAGAATTTGAGATTGTCTTGTGTGCCTAGGGGCATCAGGATCAGTAACAACCATAACTATCATAATTTTACACCGCGCATCACCAGCGCCAGAGATATAGAATTTTTCCCCACTTATAACCCATTCATCTCCATCCAAAACTGCTCGGGTGGAGATGTTAGTCGCATCAGACGATGCCACTCCAGGTTCGGTCATCGCGAATGCAGAGCGTATCTCACCAGCCAAAAGCGGCTCCAGCCACTGCTTTTTCTGCTCTACGGAGCCATAGCGCTCAAGCACTTCCATATTTCCAGTATCCGGAGCACTGCAATTCATCGCCTCAGAAGCCAAGCGGCTTCCTCCCATAATTTCTGCGAGATGAGAATATTCAAGATTGGATACACCAACACCACCCTGACTTTCGGGTAGGAAAAAATTCCAGAAACCAAGTTTTCGTGCTTCTTCCTTTAATCCATTTAAAATTTCTTCTTGCCTTGGGGTATGAGACCATCTATCACCGACACCGATCTCTGTCATATACTCTTGTTCGACTGGCGATACTTTTTCGTAGACGAAAACCCGAATTTTTTCTTGAACGCCCTTTAATTCTTCTGAAATACCTAAATCCATAATGTGTTCATCCACCTAAGTTAATTTACTTTATTGATAGTGCTATAGCTTAGCAATTACACCCTTTATCCTGCGATTGTACCACCGCCATCAATCACTATAGTTTGTCCTGTGGTAAAACTTCCGGCAGAAGAAGCCAGCAATACAGCTGCGCCAGCGATTTCATCCGGTTCACCAATACGGCGCAAAGGGTACTTAGACACGGTAGCTTCGTAGATTTCTGGGTTTTCCCAAAGTGCGCGGGCAAAATCAGTTCGTACCAATCCAGGAGCAATACAATTCACGCGGACGTTCTTTGGCCCCCACTCCACTGCCAGATTGCGTGCTATCTGCATGTCTGCCGCTTTGGAGATGGAATAAGCTCCTAGCTTATCACTACCTTTGAGGCCCCCGATGGAAGACACGATTATGACTGAGCCACCATCTCCCTCTGCCATACCAGGTATAACTAATTGGCACAGTCGATGCACACTGCCAATATTGGCATGCATGATCTTTTCGAAAGCTTCATCAGGTATATTCTGCGAGGGACCAAAATAGGGATTCAAGGCAGCATTACAAACCAGCACATTGACTGACCCAAGTCGCTGGTGGGTTTGTGATACCAGATTTTCCAACTGCTCTTGGTAATTAATATTGCAGGCTATGGCTATCGCCTCACCACCCTCGGCATTAATTCCCGCCGCTACCTCTTCACAGGCATCCTTGTTTCGGCTAGAGATGACCACCTTGGCCCCTTGTTCTGCCATACGCTCGGCAATGGCTTTCCCGATGCCTTTGCTTGAGCCCGTGATCAAGGCTACTTTGTCTTCGAGACTGAATAAGTTCATTTTTTCCCCATTGATGAATCACCCCACAGAATGGCTCAGATGCAGAGATTATTTAAGATAAAAACGGATCACTAAACTAGCAAGCGGGTTGTCCGAGAACAAGGTAAGGAGTAATAAATTTCGGATTCGTTTGGAATTCTTTGCAATCCTTGTCTTAGTCCTGCCAGGATCTTTTTCCTTTCGAGATGCTGGTTCCCCCATCGACGGGTATGACCGTACCGTTGGTGTAAGCACCGGCCCTGGACGCAAGATAGGCGATAATACCAACCAAGTCTTCCGGCTCGCCGACCCGATGTAAAGGGCAATCATCCTCTATGTCATGCTTATAATGCTCAAACAAGTAATCCGTCATCCTCGATTCGAAGAACCCAGGTGCCACAGCATTGACGGTAATATGCTTGGGTGCAAGATCGATGGCTAAGCTCTTAGTTAGGTGGTGTAGAGCTGCTTTACTCGACGAATAGGCAAAGGTCGGCACGCGCTGCACGATGGGAACGTGTATCCCATCCATCGAACCAATATTAATGATCCTTGCTGGATCTTTGAATGAAGCGGCTTTCTCCAACAAAGGTAAAGCATCGCGAGTGAGGGAAAACACAGCATTCAAATTGGTACTAATTACCTTGGCAAACCCTTGATCCGGATACTCTTCAAGTTTGGCTCCCCAGTTTGTGCCGGCATTGTTTATCAGGATAGCGATGCTACCGAGTTTCTCCTTCGCCTCTTCCAACAATGCCTTCCTATCTTCCATCGAGGTAACGTCTGCATTAAATGCGTAACATTCTCCGTGCGGATTTAGCTCTTTAAGTGCTCCTTTGCTCTTTTCAGCATTACGGGAAGCTATCAGTACTTTAACCCCATTCTGCAATAAGCCTTTGGACATGATTAATCCAAGTCCGCTTGAACCACCCGTTACAAGGGCAGTTTTACCCCGCAAGGAAAAGAGATTCTCAACCCTGAATTGATCTCCTGTAGAGGAAGTCATATTTCCTCTTCTGCAACCTTAACTAGTTGTTTACCGAAATTCTTACCTTTTAATAAGCCCCGAAACAATTCGGGCGCATTCTCTAGCCCTTCCCCTATGCTCTCCCGATACTTAAGAAGCCCGTCCTTGGTCCATTGTCCAAGCTGCCGAGTGGCTTCCTCGTAGCGATCTTGCCATTCGTATACAACAAAGAACCTATGTTCGGGTACAGTTTTAAGTTGCTTGAGAATATGAAAAGGCGTTTCAGCTTTTGTGATATCTTCATCATTATAGTTAGAGATGTACCCACAAATAGGGACTCGGGCTCCTTGGTTAAGCAGTGGCGCTACCGTCTTCGTCACTTCACCACCAACATTTTCAAAATAGATATCTATTCCATCAGGGCAGGCTAGGCCCAATTTCTCAGCAAAATTTCCAGACTTGTAGTCTAGGCAATCATCAAACTGAAGTTCTTCTTTAACATACCGACATTTTTCTGATCCTCCGGCTATACCAACTGACCTGAGGCCTAAAATCTTAGCAATTTGCCCTACTGCTGAACCGACAGCTCCGGAGGCTGCTGCAACAACCAGTGTTTCGCCGACCTTTGGCTTTCCTACCTCCGTTAATCCGAAATATGCTGTTCTTCCTGGCATGCCCACCACACCCAGATGGGCGGATAACGTACCGTTATCCAAATCTACTTTCATCAACCGAGCATCATCACCTTTCGCGACGATATAAGTCTGCCATCCCATATGGGCAGCCACTCTATCTCCAACCTGCCATTTATCCGAGTTCGATTCCTCAACAATTCCGGTTGACTCCCCTGTCATCACATCACCTATCTGCATAGGTTCGGTATAAGATTTCATATCGTTCATGCGGCCGCGCATGTATGGATCGAGAGAGAGCCAACAGGTTTTAATAAGAATTTCGTTTGAGCCTAGATCCGGAGTTGCTACTTCATCCATTCTGAAACAATCATCATTTGGTTCCCCTAGAGGGCGTTTAGCAAACAGTACACGTTTATTTATCGACATTATAAATTCCTAAAATTGCTGGTGGTTATCCGGAGGCCGAGTCTATCGTACTTCCATAAACACCAACAACTTACCAGCCCTATCCACTCGAAAGAACCTTGGCCGCTGACCGCTAATGCCTTGCTCGATGCCAATATTTGTACACTTCATTGAATCCAAGCTTAGTATAAAGATTCAGAGCGGTAACATTCGCAGATCCCACCTCCAAATAAGCATATTTAGCTCCTTTTCTTTTCCCCCAATGCAATAGTTGATTCACCAACTTCGTTGCATACCCTTCCCGGAGGTTGTGTTTAGAAGTGGCTACCCCGTGAATACCCAGTGCTCCGTTGTGAAGCACGGCAAAACCAGACGCAACTGGCCGTGATAGATAGTCATGAAATAGCAAAAAACAACAAGGATCAGTGATCCTACCCAAGGTGACTCGATGAATTGGCAATAGATCATGATCACGCTTCCTAAGGTAGTGCCAAGCTTTCACCCAATCATTTGGATCAGAGTAATGCCAGTCACCATGTGGGCAAATATGTGATTCCGGCTCGTATGGATCAAGATTTAGTGCCATCACTCTGGACGGTGCTTCCAAACAGTAGCCCGCAATCTTCAAAGAATGATCGAGAGTACTCAGTTGAAGGGGATCAATCGGCGAACCTTTCAACAAGCGGACCTTTGCCGGTAAATTTCTTTTTCTAAAAAACCTTTCTGTTTTCTCTTTCAGCTCCTGGGGGTCAACCCGAATTTCAAAGTTAGGTGTCATCGTGCTTAAGCAGCGGTTGGCTCTCGCCGCATAGCAAAATATTCCAAACGGTAATTGCTGTTCCTCGAGAGAAGGCCAAGAAAAACGACTCGCTTGCTCAATTTCCATAATGTTCATAGATATACCTTTAAGACAAAAAAAACCTCTAAGGTCGGAGACTCTTAGAGGTTTTTGTCAGTGTTTCTTTGTTTAACTAACTAGTACCACAACTCTCCCGGGCAATTAATTCGCTCGCGTGAGACACGGCGGGCCCCAGCATTAACCCCTGTCGCCTGCCCAAATACTAATGTGACTAAACTGTATTTCATTCTGCTAAATTTTCTATTCACTCTAATTTGAGGGGCGGTGACTCTATTACAATAGGTTTTCACTGTCAACCTAAGCTAATGCTTCCTTCTATCGATTAGCGTTATCGGCCTCTTCTACATTAAAAACCAACCACGAAAGAAATACTAAACAAATGATTTATGGATGGTTTTACAATGTATTTAAAACTCCAGTTTAATTCGGAAAAGAGTTCTAACAAAACCCCACGGTGTTTTTCTCTCACAAATTTATGACTAAATAGTTAATCTGGCCAAATCATCCTAAGCCTATATAGCTGATGGCATTAGTTTGGTGTAAATGTGCTAAAATCCATTGCCCAATATGGCCAAAAAAATGCGGATCCGATCTTATACATCAACAAGAATTTGTTATAGAAAATCCTAAACACTATTAGATACACGCATCAATTATTTTAATAAATCAAGAATTTCCCTGAGATTAATGAGCCTACAATCAGTTAATAAATTGCTTGAGGTCGTGGTGGATAATTCAGTGCAGCCCACCACAGATAAAAAGCTATTGGTTAGTGATATCGATTTTTCTAATAACGAGTTTTACGAAAATCGTGAATTGAGTCTGCTGAAATTTAATTCGCGCGTATTACAACAAGCTAAGAATGATAAGCACCCGCTGCTCGAGCGGCTAATGTTCTTACTCATTTTTAGCTCAAACCTCGATGAATTCTATGAAATAAGAGTTTCAGGTCTCAAGAAACAACTGGACTTTGGTCGTCAACGACCTGGACCTGATGGTAAATACGCGGAGAATCTTTTAAAGGAAATCCATGAAATAGTAAGACATGAGCTGGACGAACAATATCGCATCTTGAATGAGGATTTATTTCCTTCATTAACACAAGAAAATATACATTTCCTTCATCGCGATAAATGGGATAAAAATGTAATCGAATGGACAAAATCTTACTTCTATAATGAAGTGGTTCCTGTTGTTAGCCCACTTGGCTTGGATCCTGCCCATCCCTTCCCTCGCTTAGTAAATAAGAGCTTGAACTTTATACTATCCCTTAATGGCAAAGACGCATTTGGGAGAGACAGTGGCCTAGCTGTAGTACCAGCACCTCGTTCATTACCACGGCTCATAAAAGTTCCTAAAGAAATCATGCCAGAGGATGACAATTTCGTATTCCTATCTTCAATTATCCACGCCTACGTTGAAGAGTTTTTCCCAGGTATGACCGTGTCAGAATGTCATCAGTTCCGGGTCACTCGAAACTCTGATCTGGAAATGTCAAATGTAGAAATTCAAGATGTCGCCAGAGCTCTGCAAGGGGAATTGCATAGCCGTCGATTTGGCACTGCTACAAAGCTCGAAGTAGGGAAAGAATGTCCAGAGGAATTAACCAGCTTCCTTCTCGAAAGGTTTAATCTCAGCAGGAACGAATTGTTTGCTCTGGACGGGCCAGTCAATCTTCAACGATTAATGACACTAATCGACATGGTGGATCGACCTGACCTTCACTTTCCAAAATTTTCCCCAGGCACCCCCAAGTCATTAAAAGAGGGTGCCAACATTTTTGCTGCCGTCGAAAAAGCAGATCAACTTCTCCTGCATCCATATCAGTCCTTTATCCCTATTATCGATTGGGTACGTCAAGCAGCAAAGGATCCAAGCATCCTTTCTATTAAACAGACACTCTATAGAACTAATGAATCTTCAGAAATGGTAAAAGCGCTCGTCGAAGCAGCCAGAAATGGAAAAGAAGTGACTGTTGTGATTGAGCTTCGAGCGAGGTTTGATGAAGAAGAGAATATACACTTTGCCAGTATATTGCAGGAAGCTGGAGCCGTCGTAGTATATGGAGTTCTAGGCTACAAAACTCATGCAAAAATGTTGCTTTTTGTACGAAGGGTTGGAAGTACGTTAAAAAGGTATGCACACTTGGGAACCGGCAACTACCATCGCAAGACCTCCCTTCTGTACACGGACTACAGTCTGTTAACCGCTGACCCCATCTTATGTGCCGATGTTCACAAAGTTTTTCAACAAATCACCGGCATGGGCAAAAAAATTCATCCTAAACTAATAATTCATGCCCCTTTTAGTTTGCGGAAATCAATAGTAAAAATGATTAAGCATGAAAAAAACACTGCTCTTGACGGAAAACCAGCTCGCATCATTGCAAAACTAAATGCTCTTACAGACCCAGCTGTAATAAAAGAGTTATATGAAGCTTCATCAGCGGGGGTTCAAATCGACCTTATTGTCCGAGGCGTTTGTTGTTTGAAACCCAAAATTCCTAGAGTCAGTGAAAATATTAGAGTAATTTCAGTGGTAGGTCGATTCTTGGAACATTCAAGGGTATATTATTTTCTAAATGCAAATCATCCAGTTTACTGCTCTTCGGCAGACTGGATGGAAAGAAGCTTTTCAAACAGGATTGAAGTCTGCTTTCCTGTTCTTGGAAAAAAATTGGCAAACCGAATTATCAAAGAATTAGAAATTCACATAAACACCAAGGATCAAAGTTGGGAGCTACAAGCAAACGGGGAATACAAAGAGTTAACTTTTGGTACTAAGGAGCCAGATGCGCAGAACATTCTTCTTAAACAGTTAGCACAGACTTAAATAAACAATAGATTTAACCTTTTGCAAAGCTCTCTTTGGGAAGATCATTTTTTTCATCGCTTTTAAGATTTTCTCAGTTTTTACCATGAAATCCAACGTATCTTCGCGTAACGCGGTAGAACTGAAATTCATGGTGTCAATTTTGTAACTCTCCATCAATCCGGTCATTACGCTCCAACCCGGCAACAGAAGATTTCGACGGCGGTCTTTCAAACCCACTAAACGGGAACGTTATAATCTTATCATCAGTTAATAATGGGAACTGAAGTTAACTAGACCTACGGGTATCGGTTTTAGATCATTGATTGCTGATAATTCTCAAGACCGACCTTGTCGATAAGTCCCAGTTGAGTCTCAAGCCAGTCGATGTGTTCTTCCTCGCTGTCGAGAATTCCTGACAAAATATCACGGCTCACAAAATCCCCGATTGATTCACAGTAGGCAATGCCTTCGCGCAGATCGGGTGTAGCAGCCATTTCTAGCCGCAAATCGCATTCCAGCATTTCCCGCGTGTTCTCACCAATCGATAGTTTGCCCAGATCCTGCAAGTTGGGCAGGCCTTCCAAGAACAAGATGCGCTGCACTAGTTGGTCCGCATGCTTCATTTCATCGACCGACTCTTCGTATTCCTTTTCTGCGAGCTTTTTTAAACCCCAGTCGTCGTACATACGTGAATGCAGGAAGTACTGATTGATCGCGATGAGTTCATTGGCGAGGGCCCTATTCAAGTGCTTAATGGCTTTAAGGTCTGCTTGCATGATAAATCTCCCCGAATTGGTTTACACAAGCATCCTTGTTTGTGTCTCAATTGTCAAGAAATATACCCATAACCTATTGATATAACAAGAAAAAGTAAATGATAAGCAATACCATTATCAAATAGATTCGACTTAATTAATTGCTGTTACCGGAAGAAAGAGACAGGAACGGTATCTCCGCCATCACCCAATCTAAAAGGTCGGCTAATTTGCTTTGACGGGAATAGAATAGCAGCTGTTATGCTGCGTTAACGAAGGAGTTAGAGCGGCTGCATTCCTTGACAATAGCCTGCGCAAGTTTTCCACATTTCCCGCAATCCCTGGCAAGACCAGTTCGTGCTTGAACTTCAGTAAAACTGCTTGTACCACCCCGACAAACGTCGCGAATCTGGTGGTCGGTAACTTGTCTGCAAATACATACGTACATAGAATACCTCGGTGCCTAGTTAATCTACATCTAAATGAGAATGATTGTCAAGTAGATTTAGATCTGCTATGTTCACAAAAACAACCCAACCTCACTAATATTAGTAAGCTATTGATTTTTAAGGTTATAATTTCCCCATGACCCAAGTCTATCTTGCCGATGCTTCCAGTGGTGATCGTTGCGTGGTTCTCGAAATCACATCAGAACCTGCTGATCTCAAAAGCCGGCTCTACGCTCTGGGTGTAATACCCGGTTCTACGCTAGACATTCTGCGATTTGCCCCTCTGGGCGATCCGATACAAGTAAAGGTACGTGGCTCTTTCATCAGCATACGTAAATCAGACGCTGAAGTAATTAGGGTAAAGATTCAGTAACCATGAAAAGAATAGCGCTCATAGGCAATCCTAATTGCGGAAAAACCACACTGTTTAACGTGCTCACTGGGACTAATCAGAGAGTGGGCAATTGGCCGGGAGTTACGGTTGAAAAG
>Ga0209228_1001918_pt1 | contig 10192 bp, 9 predicted proteins | sample METZYME_3_150m_FD_187547 | JGI IMG/M metagenome (GOLD analysis project Ga0209228, IMG submission 187547) | Marine microbial communities from oxygen minimum zone in mesopelagic equatorial Pacific - METZYME_3_150m (SPAdes) (version 2) | ecosystem: Environmental > Aquatic > Marine > Oceanic | place...
GTCTTCTCGGACCTTGATGAGTGCATCCAACACCGTGCCGTTGTCTTCGATAGAGACCTTGAATTCCTGCCAGTACGGTTTGGAATCAGCAGCTTCCGGGTCGAACCTCTGTACGTTTAATTTAACGTCCATCGCTTAGTATTTCCTCTCTTCAGGAGTCCACTGAGTGATACTGACAGGAGCGTAGGTCAGTTCAGGCCCGACCTCTCCCTTCTTGATCACCAGGTGTTTCATCCAATTCTCGTCGTCCCGGTCAGGGTAATCGGTGCGAGCTTGAGCGCCGCGACTATCCTGGCGGTCAAGCGCGCTCATTGCGATGGTTGGGGCGCAGTCGAGCATGAAGCCCAATTCCAGAGCAAACACCAAGTCAGTGTTAAAGATCTTGCCCTTGTTGTCCACTGGCACAGTTCCGTAGCGCATCTGCAACTCTGTCAGGTCACCCAGGGTTTCCCGCATCCCATTTTCATTGCGGTAGACGGCCAGGTTGCGGTTCATCGACTCACCCATGCCCAGGCGGACCGAGGCTATCCGGTCGCCGTTCTGAGGGCGGTCGAGAAGTTCTTGGATGCGCTTCTCTTCGTTCTTTACCGCTTGATCGACGTTGAACTCAACATAGTCGGAATTTCGGCAGGCTTCGGCAGCGTGGTTGCCAGAGCGCTCGCCGAACACGATAGTGTCCAAAAGGGAGTTGGCGCCCAACCGATTGCCGCCGTGGACACTCACGCAGGCAGCTTCGCCAGCAGCGTATACGCCTGCCAAGTTGGTCTGGCCATCGACGTTGGTGCGAATGCCACCCATGGCATAGTGCATGCCGGGCCTGATCGGAATCGGGTCCGTGATCATGTCGACGCCTACTAGGTCGATGCCAATCTCACGAATCTGGCTGAGTTTCTCCATGATCAGGCCTTCGCCCAAATGACGACAATCCAGGTAGACACAGCCGTCAACGCCGTTCCCGGCGTTGATCTCGGTCTGTTCAGCTCGGGATACCACATCGCGGGAGGCCAACTCCATCATGTTTGGAGCGTATTTCTCCATGAATCGGTTGCCGTCTTTATCTAGGAGATGGGCGCCCTCGCCCCTGGCTGCCTCGGAGATCAGCACTCCGCTGCCCGCCAGAGTCGTGGGGTGGTACTGGACCATCTCCATGTCCATGAGCTCGGCGCCAGCGTTGTAGGCCAATGCCGTGCCATCGCCGGTGCAGATAAGTGCATTGGTGCTGGGCTCGAAGACACGGCCAAAACCACCAGTGCAGAATATCACTGTCTTTGCCCGAATGGCGTAGACCTGGCCGGTCCGAATCTCTAGCGCCATGACCCCGCAGACATGGCCGTCTTCAATGATCAATGAACTGACGAACCACTCTTCGTATCGGCGGACTCCAGACTTGATGAGCTGCTCGAACATCACGTGGAGCAAAGCTTGACCGGTGAAATCGCCGACGAAGAAGGTCCGGGCGCGGCGTTGACCGCCGAAGGCCCGGGTTCCTAGGCGTCCTTCGTCGTCGCGGTTGAATGTTACGCCGAAGTGTTCCATGTCTATGAGCGCCTGGCCTGCCGCCTTGCACATGACCTCTATGGCATCCTGGTCGCCCAGGAAGTCACTACCTTTCACAGTGTCGTAGGCATGGTCTTCCCATTCGTCGCCCCGGTCGGTGAGGGCAGCATTGATGCCTCCCTGGGCCGCGTTTGAGTGGCTCCGCACAGGGTGCACCTTACTTATGATTGCCGTGTTGGCGCCGCCGGCCCGGGCAGCAATAGCAGCCCGCATACCCGCCAGACCTGCGCCGATTACCAGCACATCATGCTCAAGCATGCTTGTCTATTTCCTCCAAATTCGCCTTTAGCCGAGGGCCAGACTCCGTTTCATATGCACTGGCCGGAGACCGCCGTATATGGTAACAAAAAAGGTGCCTGCTATCTAGCTTCCAGTGGAAGTATTCCTCCTAACCTGTCCTTTCCGCACAGGTATCTTCGTTTGAGTATGCAAGATGGAATTCCGTGGCAGGCGGTTTTTCATCGTGTCCTAGTTCATCCGAAGCTCGATCTGATTTAAAACCCATCCTAATCCTCAATATATTGAGCAATGTAGGACTCAGGCTCTTTTAGAGCGCACGTGATTTCCTTAGTAACCACCGCGGCTTCGATGCAGCATCAGTGTCTCATCTCATGGTTCAATAGCGGCTGAGCCAAAAGTAGCGCAGCGATGGTCTTTCCGTCATTGATCTCGCCGGTCTTGAACATGGCGACGGCCTCATTGAAGGGCAGCCGTACGACTTCGATGTTCTCATCTTCATCGCCTTCGAGTCTCGATTCCCTAAGACCGGTTGCCAGATAAGCGTGCATGTATTCAGTTGCCCAACCAGGCGCCACCCAGAAACTGGATAAGTGTTCGAGATGATCCGCAGTGTAGCCTATCTCCTCCTGGAGCTCCCGCAACACTGCTTCCTCTGATACCTCTCCGTCTTCAACACCGCCAGCAGGGACCTCCAAAAGGGCACCCTCGGCCGGTTTACGGTATTGTCGAACCAAGACCACGTTGCCATCATCATCTATGGGTACGATGCAGACGGCATGAGAGTGCTCGACGATCTCCCTGGTGGCATCACGGCCACTGTACATCCGCACGGTATCCACGCGCACATTGATGATGTTGCCCTCATAGATGCGCCTGGTAGCGATCGTTGGCTCAGAATGAAAATCGGCGGATAATCCACCGGTGTTCTCGGGCATGTTTACTGTCCCCTAATGCTGAATCCCAAACGGCGGGTCAGCGTGCCGAAGAAGTAGCTAGGCGGGTGGGCCCGGAGGAACTTTGCTTTGTGTGGGCTTTGTTTCAGATCCACCCGGTCACCCAGGCCAAGGGGATGGTCAACGATGCCATCAACCGCCAGGATCGCTGTCTGGTAGCCCTCCAAAGTCAAAGTCACCTCGGTGGAAGACTTAAGTACCAAAGCCGCACTGAGACCCATGTGGGCTGCGACTGTTTTCAGCACCAACGAATCGGACTCAGGGTCAAGTATGGGACCGCCAACAGCCAGATTGTAGCCGGTGCTGCCAGTGGCTGTGGACATGATCACGCCATCGGCCCGGAATGTGGTCACTGGGGCTTTGTCGATAGTCCCGGCAACAGTCACTACCCGAGATGCTTCTCCTCTAGTCAAAACCACGTCATTCAAAGCGTGGTATGGGCCGTCGGTTGACGCCGAGCTAGCCCTAGTCACAGTGGCCTGCAGCATGTTCCGTTCGTCGATCCTGGAATTGTCATTAAAATATGAGGGCAAGCGCTCCATAGCTTCATCCACTTGAAGTTCAGTCATGAAACCGAGGCGACCCATGTTGATTCCTACAATTGGTATTCCGGCAGGCCCGGTGAAGTTGGCCGCCCTCAGTATGGTTCCATCGCCACCAACTGTGATTACCAGGTCGGTACTCTCAGCCCTGGGCAAAAGATTCTCCAGGTTCTCGGCCGGCGAGAGCCAACTGTCCTGAGACAGGTTCAGGTCGTGGAGGATAGCCGTGCTCAGATCTAAGGCCTCGGGCACTCTGGCGTTATAGATGATTCCTATGTTCTTCATCTTGTATTACCGATCGCAATACCGGGCGTTCCTATGAGTCGCACCTTGATTTAGAGTTCTTAATTATGAACCTTTTTTGATGAGCTTGCCTCATGGCTTACCAAGAGTACCCTCTAAACAGCCAACGCCTTAACAGCATCCTGGGCCGCCTCCATGACGAATCCAGGCGCGATCCCCATGAACAACATGGCTGCCCCTGCCAATCCCAAGGCCAGCCATGGGGCGGGCGAACCAGTGATCTTAACTTCAGACGTGGCGGGCTGAGTGAACATGATCCGGATTATCCGTACATAGTAGTAGGCCGATACGGCGCTATTTATCACGCCGATTATAGCCAGCCAAACCAGTCCGCTGTCTACAGCCGCCGTGAAAATATACAACTTGGCGATGAATATACCTGTAGGCGGCACACCGATAAGCGCCAATAACGAAAGCGCCAAAACGATGGTCAACACCGGGTTTCTGGACGACAGTCCGGCGTAATCGCTGATTAGGTCACTGTTGATCTTGGAGTTGATCATTGTGATGGCGAAGAACGCGGTCAAGTTGGCCGCCGCGTAGGCTGCCAGATAGAACAAGACTGAGTCAGGACCGATGGCCGCGAACTCCGGAGCCTTGAATATGCCGTCACCCGATTTTACACCGGCAGCGACTCCGACCAAGATGTATCCCGCGTGGGCAATGGCGCTGTAGCCAAACAAACGCCGGATGTTGCTCTGTACCACTGCAACCAGGTTGCCGATGACCATGGACGCCGCGGCAAGTCCGGCGATGAGTATTCCCCAATCAAGTGCTACATCGAAGAAACCGGTGAAGAACACCCGTAGAACCACAGCAAACGCTGCGGCCTTGCTGGCCACCGATAGGAACCCGACCACGGGGACAGGTCCGCCCTCGTAGACGTCAGGTACCCACATCTGGAATGGGGCGGCTGAAAGTTTAAAGCCGAATCCAGCAATCATCAGAATTATGCCCACGAACAATGCGTAATTGCCGAAGGGGGTATCTCCTGTGGCCTGGCCGACCGCTGCCGAAATCTCGGCTAGCTGGGTGCTTCCGGTAAATCCGAACACTAAGGCCATTCCATAGAGCATCAGCGCTGAACTGATAGCACCTATGATCAAGAATTTCATGCCCGCTTCGCTGGAATTTTTGTTCAGCAAGAAGGCAGTCAAGGCAGCCAGCGGCAAGGTGGTTAGTTCCAAAGAAACGTAGATGGTGATCAGTTCGGTGGCTGCGGCCAAGAGCATCATCCCGGTGGCCGCGAACAAGATCAAACCGAAGTACTCTCCCTGGAACCGTTCAACCGATTGCACGTAATCGGTGGAAGCCAGCACAACTAGCGCCACACATCCGATGATCAAGAAGTTGAAGAACAGAGCGAAACGGTCGACCGACAACGCGCTTAACAGGATACTAGGGTCTTCAGTAGAGAACTCCCCCGCGCCTTTAAGGAGATTCGCGGACGCTCCCAAGTCGTAGAACTGAATCAGGCTCATTACAAAAGGAGCCGTCAAGGCGGCGAGAGCTAGGTAGGGTAGCAGAGCCTTCTTTGGCAAGGCCAGATCCAGAAGTATGATCAGAACTGCTGCTCCGGCCATAGCCAGGTAGGGAGATATGACGTAAAAATCATGTACTGACATTACTGGTTAATCACCCCGTTAAGGACATCTACCATGGGGTTGAGTCCAGATTCAAATACGTCGGTCAAAAGGGTAGGCCAGACACCGATACCGATTATCGTCACCACCATCAACGCCAGGGGTACGGCTTCAACCAAAGAGGCGTCAGTGAGATCGTCGAAGGTCTCCCGTCTCGCTCCGAAGAACGTGCGCTCCATCATCCAGAGGATATAGCCGGCTGCCAGTACGATGCCTAACACGGCCAGCACAGTCGGCCAGTCGTAGGCCTGGTAAGCGCCTAGAAACACCAGAAGCTCTGACACAAATCCGCTTAGGCCGGGGAGCCCAAGTGAGGCCAATCCGGCGATGAGCATGGCAACGGCAACCACCGGCATGCGCCCGGCCAGGCCACCCAAGTCGGGTATGTAACGGGTGTGGGTCTTCTCGTAGACCAACCCAACGGCCAAGAACAGAAGTCCGGTCACTGTGCCGTGTGTGAATAACTGCATGGCCGCTCCATTCAGGCCGGTGACAGTCAACGTCCCCTGGGAGATTCCCACAGAACCGATGCCCACCAGCACCAAGCCCATGTGGCTGATGCTGGAGTAGGCGATGAGCCGTTTCAAGTCGGTCTGTCGCATGGTGACCACTGCGCCGTAAAGAACGCTGATGACACCTAGCGCCACCAGAGCCCAGGCGAACCGGTCAGTCTGAGAGGGGAACATGCCCACATTTATGCGAAGTAAACCATAACCGCCCATCTTCAGCAGAACTCCGGCCAGCATCACACTGGCGGCCGTGGGAGCGTCGGTATGGGCATCAGGCAACCAGGTGTGGACCGGCCAAGTAGGCAACTTGATGGCGAATCCAGCGAAGAATAGCCAGAACAGTCCAGACATCGGTATCAGCAGTCCGGCGGAGGTCAACATGGTCGACTTACTGGAAAGTTCGACCATGTTGAAGGTACCAACGTCCGGAGTGAGGTAGACTGCAACGATCCCCACCAACATGAACGCGCTGCCCAAGATGGTGAAGATCAGGAATTTCATGGCCGAGTATTCTTTCCGTCCACTGCCCCACACCGAAATCAACATGAACATAGGAACCAGTTCCAACTCCCAGAAGAGGAAGAAAAGCAGCAGGTCCATGGAGGTGAATACCCCCATAACCGCTGTCTGGAGCACCAACAGCCAGATGAAATACTCTTTGACCCTCATGCCAACATGCCAAGAAGCCAGCACGGCGCACATACCAAGAAGTCCAGTCAGGGCAACCATAGGAGCGCTTAAACCGTCTACGGTCAGTAGAAATTCGGCATTCAGCCCGACGTCAGGAATCCATGTGACCTGGTCGACGAACTGGAAACGGTCCGCACCGTCGCCGCGGTCGAAGTAACCAAAGACTATCAACGAGAGCACCATATCGGCCAAGGCGATCAAGGCGGCGAAGTTCCGCACGTTCTTGTCGCCTTTAACCAGCAACAGCAATACCAGAGCTCCCACCGCTGGCAAGAAAACCGTCGCCGTTAACAGTCCGTTATAACCTTCTACCATTCCTACTTAATCCGAACTCAGGCTTTATGCCAACAACATGGCCAGAATTATTGCCAGGATCCCGAACGTTACGCCGGTGGCGTAGGCCTGAACCTGGCCGGTCTGGAACTTGCCGATAGCCGTGCCGATGTTCCGGAAGAACCATCCAACGAGATCAACGACTCCATCCACCAGATTCCGGTCCATCCAGTCAAACAAACCAGCGAATATCCGGAAGAATCCTTTCCGCACCATCACGTCTTCGTACAACGTGTCTATGTAATATTTCTGCGAGATTAGAGTATGCACCTGCCCCGCTTTTTCAAGCGGGTCTTTCACTTGACCTCGTCGACGGACATAGACCATGGCTGCAAGTCCGATTCCAGATAGCGCCGCTACGGTAGATATGGTAGCCATCCAGCGGCTGAAGTCCAAGGTGTGAGCGTGTTCATGGATACCCAGGGCAGCCTGTAGTCCGTCGCCTAAGAACCCGGTTATCCAGTGCTTGGGTATTCCAATCTCCTCGGTCCATTGGGGATTGGCCAGGTAGCCCGATAGGACCGCCGCCACTCCCAAAACCAACATAGGCAGCAGCATCACCCAGGGCGACTCTGCCAGATGCACTCCGCCGTGATTAGATGCACCAGCTGGCACGAACTGACCCTTATCATCCAGCTCCCGGTCGATGCCGCCGCGGAAGTCGCCATGGAATGTGAGGATAATCATGCGGATGGTGTAGAAAGCTGTGACAACAACGCCCGCGATTAGGCCAAAGAAAGTCACCTTGCTAACCCAGGTGTCCACGAGGTCTGTCCCGCCCCACGCACCCAGGAGTATCTCGTCCTTACTCCAGAACCCCGCTAACGGAATTATGCCCACCAAGCTAAGGCCGGCCACCAACACCAACAAATAGGTGAAGGGCATGACTTTCCACAATCCTCCCATGTAGCGCATGTCGAAGGTGCCAGTGGCGTGATTGACGCTGCCGGCCCCCAAGAACAGCAGGGCCTTGAAAGCCGCGTGGGTCACCAGGTGAAATATGGCTGGGGCATAAAGTCCTAGACCCAAGGCCGCCATCATGTAACCCAATTGGCTGACTGTTGAATATGCCATGACACGTTTGATGTCATTCATCACTAGCCCCATTGAAGCAGCGAATACAGCGGTGAACGCGCCCACCAGCGCCACAACAGTCATGGCATCCACAGAATGCTGGAAGACCGGGAAGAACCGCGCCACCAAGAAGACACCGGCTGCAACCATGGTTGCAGCATGGATCAATGCACTGACCGGGGTGGGGCCTTCCATCGCGTCGGGAAGCCATGTGTGCAGCGGGAACTGGCCAGATTTTCCGGCCGCTCCGGCGAAGATACCCAGGGCGAGCCATGTGAGCGCAGCTCCACCGATAAGCGCCCCTGTCGCAAGCTCGGGTTGAGCTGCATACCAGATATCAGGGATGTGGAATGCGTTAAGACCGGAGGCCGCGAAAGAGTCGGCCTGTGTAGCCAAGTACAAGATTGCGATCAAGAATCCAACGTCGCCGATACGGGTGATGATGAAGGCTTTTTTGGCTGCGGCTGCCGCAGCAGGGCGCTCGTGCCAGAACCCGATAAGCAGATAAGATGAAACACCCACCAGCTCCCAGAACATGTAAAGCTGGATGATGTTTGACGACAGCACCAGCCCCAACATGGCGGCGGTGAACAAGGACATGTAGGCGTAGTATCTAGAGAAGCTTGTGTCTCCTTTCATGTAACCTAGGGAGTAAATCTGTACCAGCAGACTAACCCCGGTTACAACCACCAGCATAAGGGCGGTCAGCGGGTCGATCAGCAGTCCGAAATCAATGGTCGCCCCTCCCACATTCAGCCATTCGATGGGCTCAAATTCCAGGTGGTGGACCAATATAACGGAGCGCAAGGTCCAGATTGAGAGTCCCAAAGCCGCACCCAGAGCGGCTATCGTGACCAGGCCGCTGGCCAAGGAGAATCGGTTGAAGAACGGTCGAACCACCAGTGCGGCGAACGCAAACGAACCCATTGGCAGCAGGAAGATTAGCCAGATGGCAAGTTCCGTTACCATCTATAGCTTCCTAAGAATCTCTTCAGCGACATGTTCTCGGCCTTTGGGCACGTAAATCTTGAACGGGACCCGCTCGGCCCAATCCAAGATGTTGCCATCGGGCAGGATACGTGTGGGCAATCCCTCTCCTTCGAGGACTTCCTTCCACATCTCGGCTATCATCAAGTTTGGCGCTTGTTTGAATTCAACCCACATTGTTCTATTTCGTCCCGACGGCGATCAGTGCTGCATGGACGTAGCATCAGATAGGTCCACAGATTCGTTGGTCCGATACATGGCGAACACTATACCCAACCCCAAAGCGATCTCGGCGGCCGCCACAGTGATGATGAAGATGGCAAACACCTGTCCGGTGAGTACGGTACTTATATCGTGCTGAAGCGCAGCTGGGGCCAAGTATTTGGCCATCGCCACTAGTGTCACATTGACGGCGTTAAACATCAGTTCGATAGACATCAGGACGGCCAGAACGTTGCGCCTTGCCAATGAACCATAAAGGCCGATACAGAACAGTATCGCCGCGACAATCAGAAAGGCTTCAAACGACATATTCCGCTAGCCCCTCCCCCGCCTTGGATCCGGCCGCACCAGCACCAAAGCGCCGATGAGCGCTGCCAAGAGCAAGACTGAAACAGCCTCAAATGGCAGCACAAAATCACTGATCAAAAGATCTGCAAGAGCCGCTTCCTGCACTTCGGCCTGGTCTTCTGCACCAGTTATACCTTCGCCAGTCAGCACATCGCCGGTCAGCGTTGTGACAGAGTGAGTCTGCACCAGATCCACCTTATCTCGCTCAATATCGGGCAGGAACTTCCATTGGGTGTCAGAGGCCACAGCCACCAAAGCGGAGAAAAGAAGGGCGGCAAATACTGCCGCAGGAATCTGCAACCGATTGGGCAGATTACCCCGTTGGACATCCCGTGTCAGCATAACTGCGAAGATGATCAAGATGGCTATCGCACCGACGTAGATGAGGACCTGGACCACAGCCAGAAACTCGGCGCTGAGTAGGATGAAGAATCCTGCCACTGCGATGAATACCACGATTAACAGCAGGGCAGCCCGGAACAGGTCAGGAACCATCACCACACCCAAAGCCCCGCCAACAGCCATCACACTAAGCAGCCAGAAGACAATGTCCTGAAAGAGCATCTACTTGCCTTTCTCAACCAATGAGGGAGTCGGCTCGCTGTCTTCCACGAAGGACGAGTCCACCCGGGGCTCCAGGGGCAGCAGGTCTGAGGGCACCGGCCGCTCGATCCTCATGCCAGTTTTTTCCTTCTCGTGCCACTGCCAAGACTCGCGTCCGACCTCCTGCCAGTGAAGCGGCCGGGAGGCCCTAGGGTCGTAGCTGGTGTCTTCCAGTTGCGGGCGGAACC
>Ga0209228_1001920_pt1 | contig 10184 bp, 9 predicted proteins | sample METZYME_3_150m_FD_187547 | JGI IMG/M metagenome (GOLD analysis project Ga0209228, IMG submission 187547) | Marine microbial communities from oxygen minimum zone in mesopelagic equatorial Pacific - METZYME_3_150m (SPAdes) (version 2) | ecosystem: Environmental > Aquatic > Marine > Oceanic | place...
ATCCCAGGCCGCGGGCTGCCCCATCCCCTTCCTGACCACCAACACCGTCGGTCCGACCATACGACGGTTCGGGACCGACGAGCAGAAGGCCTTCTTTCTCCCAAAGGTGCTGGCCGGCGAGATTCACTTCTCCATCGGGTACTCCGAACCGGGTGCGGGTACCGACTTGGCCTCACTCCGCACCAGGGCGGTGCTCGACGGCGACCACTGGGTCATCGACGGGCAGAAGTTGTACACGAGTCTCGCCTACAACGCCGACTTCGTCTGGCTGGCTGCGCGTACCGATCCAGACGCTCCGTCCCACAAGGGAATCACCATGTTCCTGGTCGATACCGCCGACCGGGGCTTTTCCATCCAGCCCTTCGAGACGTTTGGTCAGACCCACACCACGGCCACCTTCTACGACGAGGTGCGGGTCCCAGACGCCATGAGGGTCGGCGAAATCAATGGTGGCTGGAGTCTGATCACCAACCAACTGAACCATGAGCGCGTCTCCCTGTTCCCCGGGGCCCGACTGGTCACGATCACCGACGAGGCTGTGGCGTGGGCCCGCGACACGTTGGCCGGCGACGGGCTCAGGGTCATCGACCACGAATGGGTACGCGTTGCCCTGGCTGAATGCCGTGCCCTGGCTCGTCACCTCGACCTCCTGAACTGGTACGTGGCCGCCGAGAACTCTGCAGGACGAATGAGCCCCGCCGACTCATCTTCGGTGAAGGTCCACGGCTCGGAGTCCATGCACCGGGTGTACACCCTGCTGACCCAGGTCATGGGTGCCACCGGAGTCCTACGGGCCGACGCCCCGGGCGCCACGGTGCTCCAATCCATCGAGGCTTCCTACCGGAGTGTCTGGGTGCTGACCTTCGGGGGTGGTACCAACGAGGTGCAGCGGGACATCATCGGCATGACCGGCCTGGGCCTGCCCCGCGAGAAGCGTCGGAAGGCCAACGAAAAATCGGCAGTCGGGAAGCACTGACCGCCATGGACTTCACGCTCGACGAACAACAGCAGGCCGTCGCCGATCTGGCCGAGCGAATCTTCACCGACGCCCTGGCGCCTGATCTCCAGACTGAGCGTCTTCGAGTCGTGGAGGCCACCGACGACTGGTTCGACCGTGACCTCTGGCAAGTGCTGGCAGACGCCGGCCTACTGGGTATCGCGTTGGGCGCCGACATGGGTGGAGCCGGCCTAGATGCGGTGGCCCTGGCGCTACTACTTCGGGCCCAGGGAGCCCACGTTGCCCCGATGCCACTGCTCCCCTCGGCGGTGGCCTCCCTCGTGGTCGACCGACACGGTGACGACACCCAACGCCAGACCCTCTTGCCGGGCGTGGTCGCCGGGACGACCATCCTCACCGTGGCCATCCAGGAACTACTCGATGACCGGTTGGACGAACCATCATGCTCCTTCATGGTCGAGTCGTCGGGTGGATGCCAGACTGGCCGCCTCACGGGTCGGAAGGTGGTCGTCGAGCATCTGAGCACGGCCGACTATCTATTGGTCACCGCTTCCACCGCCGACGGCCCCCGAGTGATCCTGGTGAACCGCTCATCAGAGGGCATCGCTGCCCAGACTGGACCCTCGACCCGCCTCCAACCCCTGTCGGATTTGACATTCACCGATGCGCCCGGGCAGGTGGTGGGTGGACCAGCCGCTGTCACAGCCCTACTTGACCATCTGCGAATGGGTGTCTGTGCGACCCAGCTCGGGGTCACCGAGCGGGCATTGGCCCTGACCGCCGAGTACACGTCTACACGTGAACAGTTCGGACGCCCCATTGCTACCTTCCAAGCCGTTGGTCAGCGTCTGGCCGACCAGTTCGTGAACGTGGGCGGCATCCGCTTGGCAACCCTGTCGGCAGCCTGGCGCCTTGCCAACGATCGCGACGCCACTGAGGATCTCCTAGTGGCCAAATGGTGGGCATCGGAGCGCGCCACCGACGTGGCCAATGCCACCCAGCACGTGCATGGTGGAATGGGGGTCGCCACCGACTATCCACTCCACCGCTACACGCTGTGGAACAAGCACCTCGCCACGTCTCTAGGTGCGGGCAGCCAGGCCCTCCGCGGGCTCGGCGCACTGCTAGCCGACTGAACACGGCCTCTGCGACGCACCATGCCCCACCACGACCTCCTCGTCCTCGGTGGTGGTTCTGGAAACTCGGTCATCGGACCGGAGCACGACGACTGGGACATCGCCATCGCCGAACCATGGGCCTTTGGCGGTACCTGTATGAACCGGGGCTGCATCCCGTCCAAGATGCTGGTGTACCCCGCCGATGTCGCCTTGGCCGCCCGCCATGGGGGCCAACTAGGGCTCCGGACCACCGCCGATCGGGCCGACTGGCCGGCCATCCGGGATCGGATCTTCGGGCGGATCGACCCCATCGCCGAGGCCGGCCTGGCCTACCGGGAGTCACTGGACAACGTGACGGTCTACCGCCACCCCGCCCGGTTCACCGGAGATCGCACCGTCGACCTCGATGGCACCAAGGTCACCGCTGATCGGATCGTGCTTGCCATGGGAGCCCGAACTTCCGTGCCGACCATCGACGGCCTAGATGCTGTGCGCTTCCGGACCTCCGATGACATCATGCGGATCGACGCCCTACCCGAGCATCTGGTGATCCTGGGTGGGGGTTTCATCGCCGTAGAGATGGCCCATGTGTTCGACGGACTGGGTAGCCGGGTCACGATCGTCCACCGGGGCGATCTGCTGTTGCGGGGCGCCGACAGCGACGTTAGGCGCTGCCTGACCGAGACCTACGCCGACCGTGTGGACCTACGTCTGAAGACCACTGTCTCACGAGTCCACCAGGGCACTCATGGAGCAGTTAGCGAGACCTTCCACCTGGAACTCTCTGACGGTACGACCCTTGATGCCGACCAGTTTCTGGTAGCTACCGGTCGAATCCCTAACGGTGACCTCGCCACGATCGACCTCGGTGGTATCGCCGTCGACGATCGGGGCTACGTGATCACCGACGACCAGTTGCGGACCTCAGCCGATGGCGTGTGGGCCCTCGGGGATGTCACCAACCCCGTCCAGTTGAAGCACACCGCCAACGCGGAAGCCCGACTGATTGCCCACAACCTCGCACACCCTGGTGAACCCCGATCCATCGACCGGCGATTCGTTCCTCACGCCGTGTTCGGTCACCCCCAGATCGGCTCGATCGGACCCACAGAACAGGATCTCATCGAGGACGGTCGGCCCTATCTGGTTGCCACCCGTGAGTATGCGGCCACCGCCTACGGCTGGGCCATGGAGGACACCACGGGTTTCGCCAAGCTGCTCGCCGATCCGGAAACCCGACTGCTGCTGGGCGCCCACATCGCGGGCCCGCAGGCCCCGACGCTGGTCCAGCAACTCATCCAGGGGATGGTTGCCGGACAAACCGTTGACGAGATGGCCCATGGGCAACTATGGATCCATCCCGCCATGCCTGAGCTGGTGGAACAGGCGCTCCTGGCCCTCTAACCCACCGTTACCGCCGACCAGAACAGTGGCTAACCAGATACAGACCACCGACAGACGACCGAAGGATCAACGCACATGGACGAACTACAAGGGCGGGTAGCCGTCATCACCGGCGGCGCCTCGGGTATGGGCCTTGCCTTCGCCCACCGATTCGCGGCTGCCGGCATGAACTTGGTACTGGGCGACATCGAGGTCCCGGCCTTGGATGCCGCCGTCGAGGGGCTCAAGGGTGATGACGTCGAGGTGCTGGGGGTGCGTTGCGACGTCTCCGATGCCACCTCGGTACGCGACCTTGCTGTCGCTGCTAGCGAATCCTTCGGGGCAGCCCACGTGGTCTGTCTTAATGCCGGGGTGGCAACCTCCGGACCCCTCCACGAGCAGACACTTTCGGACTGGCAGTGGGTCCTCGGGGTGAACCTCATGGGCATCGTCCACGGGTTGGATGCCTTCCTTCCCGGGCTTGTGGCCCAGGACGAAGGACACGTGGTGATCACCGCCTCGGTAGCCGGCCACACCGCCTACCCGGGCCTCGGGCCCTACTCTGCATCCAAGCACGCAGCGGCGGTGATCGCCGAAACACTGCACAACGAGTTGTCGACCAGCGGGTCAAGGGTGGGAGCGACCGCCCTCTGTCCCGGCTTCGTCGACACCGGGATCTTCGAGTCCGGCAGGAACCGCCCCGAGCACCTGACCGATGCCCTGGCCGAACCCGAGAGTGACGAGGACCGCGAGCGCCGAACCGCCTTTCTCGAGTTGATCGCCAACGAGGCCCGTAAGCCGGCCGAGGTGGCCAACCTCGTACACGACGCAATTTTGGACGGGACCTTCTGGGTGTTCACCGACGAACGACACCTCCCCAACATCGCCAATCGCCACGCCGAAATCGCCGAACGACGGAACCCCACTGAAGGTCGGACGATCACCGAGGACGCTCTGGGCTGAAGGATTCCCCTTACGACCTGAGAAAGTCCGAGTCAGTTCGCGGCCAACGACGAATTTGCGTACTCCTTAGCCCACCCGTAGTCGGACTTCCCATTGGGACTCCGCTGGAGGCGGTCCACGAAGACGATCCGCTTCGGTACCTTGTAGCCGGCCAACCCACCACGCAACTCGTCCTTGAGGGAGGCCTCATCGGCAACGCCGGGCTCCTTCAGTTCAACCACGGCGACCACCACCTCACTCCACCGGCCATCGGCAACGCCCACCACGTTGCAGTCGGTCACGGCAGAGAGTTCCTTGAGTGCCTCTTCGACCTCCTCGGGGAACACTTTCTCGCCGCCACTGTTTATACAGGCCGACCCCCGACCAAGGAGCGTGATGGCGCCATCGGTCTCCACGGTGGCCCAGTCGCCGGGAATCGACCAGCGGCGCCCAGCCACCACAGGGAAGGCAGACTCGGTCTTCTCCGGGTCCTTGAAGTACCCGACAGGCAACGGCCAGCCCAAAGCGATCTGGCCTCGCTGACCGGAGCCTGCCTCGACCTCCCGGCCATCATCGGCAAACACTCGGGTGTGTTCTCCAAGTGTGAAACGGGCCGTGGTCTCTCGGTGACCCACGGCACGGTTCCGACCGGACGTCACCTGGCTGGCCATCCCGGTGCCTTCACTCGAGCCCAGCGAGTCGACGATGGTGCACGGGTGGTGGTCCAAGAGCGCCTCCTTGACCGGTGCACTGAACATCACTCCCGACGAAAGCAAGAGTCGCAGCGACGAGAGGTCCGGCATCCGGCCAGCATCGGCTGCCCGGTCCAGCGATTCCAGCATCGGTCGGCCAAAGGCATCGCCCACCATGGTGATCATGGTGATCCGGTCCCTCTCAACGGTCGACCAGAGTTCGTCGGCGTCGAAACTCCGGTTCTTCATGGTTGAGAGCATCCCCCCATGGCTGAGAGTGGCCAGGCCAGGGATCCCGGAGGTCCCGTGCATCAGCGGAGCGGCACAGAGTTGGCGGATCTCCCGTCCGGCATCGGCAACCCGGCGGGCAACGGCTGCTGCTTCGCCCGCTGTGGACGGGACCGACTCCTTGAAGGGTCTGAAGGTGGCCTCCATGGAACCCAAAAGGTTGACGTGGTCCCACATCACCGCCTTGGGCATACCCGTCGTTCCCCCGGTGTAGAGGAACCAAAGGTCGCTCCCCGACCGGTCGATCCGAGGCATCGGATCGGTCATAACGGCCTCTTCGTAGTCGATCGCCCAGTCGGGAACGTGGTCCGCCTCGCCACCTACCCGAATCAGCACCTTGAGTCCCGGACACCGCTTCCTTACGACCTCCACCCGGTCGGTAAGCGTGTGGTCGAAGAAGATCGCTTCGGCGTCAGCGTTATCCAAGATGTAGGCCAACTCGTCGCCGGTGTACCGGTAGTTCACGTTGGCCGGGACCCCCCGGACCTTGAATGTTGCGTATTGGGCCTCCGGGTACTCGCAGCCGTTGAAGAGGAATAGCGCCACCTTGCTGTCGAGACCCACGCCGCGAGCATCCAGGGCGCCGGCCAGTCTGGCTGCCCGGTCGTCAAAGGCAGACCACGACGTACGTACACCTGCCGCGGAGTGAGCCGGCTGGTCGCCCACGACGTCGGCAATGGCCTCCCATGCCGTGGCCAGGTTCAGTCGTCCGTCGATGTCGCTCACGGACGGCGATGGTAGCGAGCCCTGACTGGCATCCCGAGTAGACATCTGCTCGCCTACTGGACCGACCGAATAGACCCGGGTGGCCGCGGGGCGCACCTCTATGCTCGATTCCCGTGGGCAGCACCTTCGGATCCCTATTCCGCCTCGCCACCTGGGGTGAGAGCCACGGCGCCGGTATCGGCGTGGTGGTCGACGGCTGTCCCCCCCGGCTCAGCCTCAGCGTGGACGACCTGCAGAGCGACCTCGACCGACGTCGTCCCGGTCAGAGTCGGCTTACCACCCAACGAGACGAAGCCGATCGGGTCGAAATCCTGTCCGGGGTATTCGAAGGCCGGACCACCGGCGCCCCCATCGCCGTCCTAGTTCGCAACGACGACGCCCGTTCAGAGGCCTATGACCATCTCAAGGACCTTTACCGGCCCTCACATGCGGACTTCACCTATGACGCCAAGTACGGACATCGTGATTGGCGGGGCGGCGGGCGCTCCAGTGCCCGTGAAACCATCGGGCGGGTGGCCGCCGGAGCTATCGCCCGCCGACTGCTGGCCGACCACGCTGGCATCGAGGTCCTGGGCTGGGTGTCCCGTATCCACGATGTGGTGGCCAACATGGACACCGGTGCCGTGACCCGTAGCAAGGTGGAAGCTGACGCGACCCGCTGTCCGGACCCCGCGGCCGCCACCGCCATGACCGAGGCCATCGATGCGGCCCGTCGGGACGGTGACTCACTTGGCGGAATTGTGACCTGTGTGGCCCGCGGCGTACCTGTCGGCCTTGGAAGTCCGGTGTTCGACCGACTGGAAGCCGACCTAGCCAAGGGGATGCTGTCGCTACCGGCCGCCAAGGGCTTCGACGTGGGTAGTGGCTTCAATGCCGTGTCCATGACCGGACGTCAGCATAACGACGCCTTTGTGCCCGGGCCCGACGGCCCGATGACCGTTACCAATCGCTCAGGCGGGGTCCAGGGCGGTATCTCCACTGGCGACGACTTGGTATTCCGGGTGGCCTTCAAGCCCACGGCTACCATCGCATCCGCTCAGGACACCGTCAGCGTCGACAACGTGGCCATGTCCCTCGAGGCACGTGGTCGGCACGATCCGTGCGTCCTCCCCCGTGCCGTGCCCATGGTGGAGGCCATGGCCCTCGTGGTACTGGCCGACCACTGGCTCCGCCAACGGTCCGTCGATGTACTTCCCGGCTGACCCACGCTGGACCCGGCCCAACCACCGATCAATCCCTACACTTGCGCAGGATCCCGAGCGTTCCTGCCGAGGAGAACCACGTGAGTCAGCCCGATACCAGCAATAACCAGGCCTTCCGGTCCGACAAGCCCATCCCGTACGAGATCCCAGAGTTCTCCGACGTGGAGGAGGAGCGCCGCCACCGACAAGAGCGGTTGGCAGCCGCGTTTCGGATCTTTGGCAAATTCGGGTTCAGTGAGGGGGTGGCCGGCCACATCACCGTCCGGGACCCCGAGCACGATGATGCCTTCTGGGTGAACCCGTTCGGAACGCCGTTCAGCCACATCCGGGTATCGGACCTCCTGCTGGTAGACCACACCGGCCAGATCCTCCACGGGGAGTACGCCCTCAACCAGGCGGCCTTCGCCATCCACGCTGGCCTCCACATGACTCGCCCCGACGTGGTGGCTGCTGCCCATTCTCATTCGCTGTACGGCAAGGCGTGGTCGTCGTTGGGGCGTCCCCTGGAACCGATCACCCAGGACGCCTGCATCTTCCACGGCGATCAGGTGGTGTTCGACGACTACACCGGCGTGGTCAACGATCCCGAGGAAGGTAAGCGCATCGCCTACGCCCTCGGTGACCGTAATGCCGCCATCCTGCGGAACCACGGGCTGCTGACCGTCGGTCACAGTGTGGAGGCGGCAGTCTGGCGGTTCGTTACCATGGAGCGGTCCTGTCAGGCCCAGTTACTAGCCGAAGCGGCCGGCACCCCGGTGGTGATGGACGACGAAACCGCCTCGGTAACACACCGGCAGGTGGCAGGCGAGTTCGCCAGTTGGTTCAGCGGCCAGCCGCTGTTCGCCCAGATCCTCCGCGAGCAGCCGGACCTCCTGGACTAAACCTCCTGGGTCGATCCCCTACGAATCATCCACCCACCAAGAGGCTCTTCACCCGGCACACCCAAATTCGCCCCGTCTCGGACTGAGAGCCTGGGTTCGTCGTGAATCAGAGACTTTCCAAAGGGTTCCACCACGATTCAACCGTGCGATCAGATCGGCCGTACAACGGCAACCCTCAGGCAGCGTGGGTGACCAGAAGGCGTTCGAGATCCCGTCGGTACAGGATCCGAATGTGGATTCCCGGGTGACGTTCCCGTAGTAGGCGCACTTTCCGGTTCTTCCGGGTCACGAGCGACTGGCGCAGCGTGGTGACCTCAAGATAGAGATCATGATCCGGTAGGTAGAAGTCTGGCGTGAAGGCCGTTCGTGGGTTGCCGTCAGCGGCCGTTTCGAGCACGAAGGTTCGAGGCTCGTACTCCCAGGCAATCTCGTAGAAGTCCAGCAGGTCGGCCACCCGCTGTTCGGACTCGTGGGAGAACACCAAGTCCAAGGCCGGGGATTCAACCCGAAGCCTCCGAACCTCCCCCACAGCTTCGTCAGCCTCCGGCCCGAGCGCTTCAGCCGGCCCTAGAGGCTGGCTGTCCGGTCCATCTGATCGTCGGCGTACTGGTCGGCCGGCACCCTTCCGGTCGCCCTGCGCCCCTCCGGGTAGAGTTCGACAATCCTCGCGTCGACCTGTTCCTTGACCCCGGATAGCGGCAGGATGTTCAGTACGCCCTGTCCATGGCGCAGGAGGTCGACGATCTCCTCCTCACCGGTGCGAACCATTACCGAGGTGCCACTGATCACCAGGTTCACGCTGGTCACGTCCTCGTCTAACTGCATCGTCAGATAGGAAAACACTTCCCGAACCAACTCCAGGCGGATACCGGCATCGAGCAGTGACTTCACGGCCCGCAACTCGAGCAGGTCCCGGTACGAGTAGAGGCGTCGGCTGCCACTTCCCGACGCCTGGGCCAGCGACGGGCGAACTAGGTCGGTGCGGGCCCAGTAGTCGAGTTGCCGGTAGGTGATGCCAGCAATCTCAGCAGCACGTTTGCCTGAGAAGCCATCGGACTGCTCGGCCCCGGGCGAGGCTGGAGTGGAATTCGTTGCCATGGGACGTCTCCCTCGGTTCGGGCTCGGCGTTCCATCAGTGGAACTACAACCCTGTGATCCACGACAGCGTAGGTCGGCACCGCGTCAGGAGCAAGGATTTCGCGCAGAACGTGATATTTACTGCACTCTGCGCGCGAATCGAGTCCGAATGGTCCTTCCCCTCAGTTCTCGAAATCCTCAGGGTCCACCGAGTCCAGGAATGCCCGGAACTCCTCGACCTGGGCATCGGCGGCTGGCGCATCGGACGGCTCCACGCCCTCGTCGCTGGAAGGTGGCACGAAGCCAGCCTCATCGACTACCTCCTCGGCGACGAACACCGGGGCACCGGTCCGTACTGCTAAGGCGATGGCGTCCGATGGTCGGGCCGACACCACCTCAATACCCACCGGACCACGCAACGTCACCTCGGCGAAGAAGGTTCGTTCCCGGAGCTCGGTCACCACCACCTGTTCTACGGCAACCGAGAAGGTCTCCAGCAACGTGGCCATCAGATCGTGTGTCATGGGTCGAGGTGGGTCTTGGCCGGCCATGGCCAGGCCAATCGCCTTGGCCTCCGGTAGACCGATGAAAATCGGAAGCATTCGCTCACCATCGGACTCCCGCAACAAGACCACCGGCGTGTCCGACGGCAACACCTCCTGGACGCCCAAGACGTCCATGGCGATCATCGACGACTCCTGGGGACCAAGGCGATCAACGCTCGAGACCGGTGGTTCGACATGTCAAAACCCTAGTTCCAGGTCCCATCACGTCCCGTGTTCCTCACCTTCTCCACGAGTTCGAGACCACTCCGATCCAGGTCGGCCAGGTCAACCTCGACCACCGACGGCAGGTTGCGGAACTCGCCACGATGATCCAGCCCGAAGCCAACCAGGAACGTGGTCGAGGTTGACCTG
>Ga0209228_1001929_pt1 | contig 10161 bp, 8 predicted proteins | sample METZYME_3_150m_FD_187547 | JGI IMG/M metagenome (GOLD analysis project Ga0209228, IMG submission 187547) | Marine microbial communities from oxygen minimum zone in mesopelagic equatorial Pacific - METZYME_3_150m (SPAdes) (version 2) | ecosystem: Environmental > Aquatic > Marine > Oceanic | place...
AAAATATATCTTTTTTCAGCCCAGACCTTGATCGAAGATTCAAATGACCGATCAAAAAAAATACAGGATTTGTTAAATCTTTGGACATAGAAAAAAGAGGGAAGGAGCATCACCGTACTTTACAGACCTGTTTTAGTTCTGTCAGAGGAATTGCACCATGGCGCAATAATTTAAATGGTTCGGACAGACAACTGACTATAGTCGAAGCCTGAAGCCCGATAGTTTCACCTCCATCAATTACCAGATCAAGCTGATCGTTTAGTTGATCTGCAACTTTTATAGCAGATGAACAAGCGGGCATACCTGTCCGGTTAGCGCTGGTACCAATTATTGGACAATTTCCCAGTTTAATCAGACACTGTGTGGCCTGAGAACTACTGTAACGCACAGCCAAAGTACCATCTGCGCATTGCAGATGTTGCGGAAGTTCCTTATTCCCCGCTAAAATCAGCGTCAGCGGGCCCGGCCAAAAGGCTTCCATTAAATCATTAATCCTCGAATTATTCCACTGGCAAAGACGTGGCAACCATTCCGGAGATATCAACACAAGCAGCGGCTTATTCCGGGGACGTTCCTTAATATTGTAAACACGTTCTACGACTTTCTTTGAAAGTGCATTTCCACCCAAACCATAAAAAGTTTCAGTTGGAAAAGCCAGAATCCCGTTTTCTGAGAGCGCAGTTTTCACCAATAATTCATTTACATTTGAGAATGGGAAATTAATCAAATGAGCTATATTTCCCATCCTTGCCCCTCGAACCGGCTTGCAATCCCTGTCTTGACAGACATGTAATCCAGACCTGTCATGTCTGAGAACCTTGATTCTTGTCTCATCGGCCGTCAATCCATTCTGACATGTGGTTGACCCTCCCGTGTGCAATATGTGAAACACGAAAAGTGGTCAGAGCCAGATGATTACGCGAACCGAGATTTACCGGTGGTAACAGCTTACCCTCCCATTGTTTTATATTTTCGGCTGAAAAAACTGCTTTTTGCCTACTCAATGCACGTCCAGAGAGTTTTAACACTTCAACCATCAATTCTGCTACTGCGTGGCCATAGAGAGTCCAGCGGTTAGGAGCCAGATGCGGTGCATATTCATTGAGTATAAGCTGATGTAATTTTTGGCCAGGATGTTCGGTTTCTATTATCAATGGATAAGCAGTCAAAACGCGTACTCGCTCAGAATCTTTTCCGTTCAACCACTCCGGAAGACGGCTGTCGGCAAGTGCGTGTCCTGTATACACAGGAATATTTAACTGAGGAGAGGCTTTCAAGAAATCCAACAGCTCACCGAAACTTCCCAAAGCTACCAGTAAATCCGGATTCCGCTCACGAATCAGTTCCCATTCTGCGGAAAGCCGTCCGGTTTTCCCCGACAGCAGTTTGGCTGATACACCATACAATTCACTGGTCAAAGATTTCACAGCCCTAAGATATACAGGCTTTTCTGCATACCAAATGATTAATTTTTCTCCAGAGTGTTTTTGAGTGAGATACTTTCCCAAAACTCGTGCCTCAGTATCTGCTGTAGGCATAAAGCCAAATACATTTGTACGAACGGGCTGTGTCCATTCCGGCAAATCTGAGCCAACAAAAAAACTTGACATTCTTTGCTGTTTCAGCAGAGGATAAACCGCTTGATGGGTTTTGCTGCCGATACCGCTAAAAACAGCAAATATATCATTTCTTACAGTTAGTTCCGTAAACACCTTTTTAGCTCTGTGTGGTTTGAACTGATCATCAATTATTTTCAACTCAATGGAACGGCCGTGTACTCCACCCTGATCATTGACATATTGAAAATATGCCTGTGAACTTTTCCCAATCACAGAATATTCCTGTGCCGGACCGCTCAAGGGCTGATGTGTTGCCAGAACAATGTTTCTTTGAAATATTCCGGTTTCTGCGGAACAGAGAGTTGTAATTGAAAGCAACAAGACAAGTATTCCAGCCGGGCGAGACAGATTCATATTTTTCGCATGTATATTTTCCATAGAGTTTAGATTAGATCTCAAAATAATGGACTTGCTCCCAACTCTGACAATTGATGCAGCAAGCCGGTAAAACGCCGCGTTGTCTCTTCATTTTTAACTGCTTTCCGAATAGCAGCCTCAGTTCCAATCAAAACAACCAACTGTTTCCCACGGGTAATTGCCGTATAAAGCAAATTACGTTGTAGCATCATATAATGATGAGAAGTGATCGGCATAATCACTGCTGAGTACTCACTTCCTTGAGATTTGTGAACTGTAATCGCGTAAGCCAGAGTTAATTGGTCTAACTCATTTGTCTGATAATGGACAATATCCTGCTCAAATTGAACGTGCAACTCCTTGGTTTTCGGATCACAATTTACAATTATTCCAAGATCACCGTTAAAAACCTGTTTTTCATAGTCATTTTGCTGCTGCATAACCTTGTCACCAATGCGTAACCACTGTTCACGGTGTTCCAGCCCTTTAGCATCAGGATTCAACATATCCTGGAGTTTCCGGTTAAGGTGTATTGCACCGGTTATTCCGCGGTGCATCGGTGTCAGCACCTGAACATCCATCATCGGATCCAGCTCAAAACGTTGTGGAATGCGTTCAGAGTTCATCAACAATATTTTTTTAACAATTTTTTCTGGATCTGACTCTTTTATAAAATAAAAATCCAGCAGCTGATTATCAACATCAGTTTGTGGGCTTGAACTTCCAAAATCCGGCAGTTCACCTCGACGTACTTTATGTGCATTGACAGTGATGTAACTGTCGGCTGCCTGTCGAAATATTTGATTCAGGCGTACAACAGGAATTGATCCGGACTCAATCAAATCGAGCAAAATGGCCCCTGCGCCAACCGATGGCAACTGGTCCACATCTCCGACCAGGATCAAGCGTGATGCAGAAGGCACTGCCTCAAGTAAGCTGTCCATCAGAAGTGTATCAATCATCGACGTTTCATCAAGGATCAGCAATTCCTGCTCCAGCGGATTTTCGCGATCACGCTGAAAACCCATGTTGCTTGCCTCCAGCAGACGATGAATTGTGGAAGCGGCTGCACCAGTAGTTTCAGTAATGCGTTTGGCTGCACGTCCGGTAGGTGCTGCTAGGGCGATAGCAGGAATTCGGGGCCGCATCAGACCAAGCATAAAGCGCACTATGGTTGTTTTTCCTGTTCCAGGACCACCGGTAATGATCAATACTTTATGTTGAATGGCCGCCTCTACAGCTTCTCTTTGGGCTGGATCTAACTCCAGTCCAACTTTTCGTTCCTGTTCTTCAATTAGTGACGTTTCACCCTCAAATTTCGTAAATGCTTCGCTGTTGAGAATACGATAAATATTCTCTGCAACCCGCCGTTCTGCCTTGTAAAAACGCGGTCGGAAAATCAATTCTTGCGCAACAGCAGCTGCATCTTCAATTGTCTCACGATTCAACAAATGATCTTCCAGCAACTGCTGGATTGACGATTCCATTATTGCTGAATCGATCTTAAGCTCTTCCTCAGTTTTTTTCAACAATTCCTGCCGCGGGAAACAGGTATGACCGTTGAGCGCCTGTTGTTCCAGCATGTATAGTAAACCTGCAGTCGCACGATGCGGCGAGTTATTATCGAAGCCCAGATTGTGCGCAATGCCATCTGCAGTGAGAAAACCAATCCCTGAAATATCGGTCAGCTGATAGGGGTTAGCTTTTATCAGCGGAATGCTGTTCATACCGTGTTTAGCAACAATGCGTTGAGCATAGGCGTGTGATATCCCAACACCACGCAAAAAAGTCATCACATCCCTGAGACCTCTCTGCTCATCCCATGTATCCAGCAAAGTCTTTTGCTGCTTTTTGCCGACCCCTTTTATTTTCGACAATAATTTAGGAGAGCCGTCTATAATTTTGAAAGTATCTTTTCCAAACTGTTTAACTATACGCTGCGCAGTTTTTTCACCAATACCCTTAAATACCTCAGAAGAAAGATAACGAACCATTCCTTCTTCAGAGCTTGGTTCAACAGGCATAAATTCACGAATCGAAAATTGCCGACCATATATTTTGTGATTCTCCCAGTATCCTTTTAGACGTAAAGATTCATGCTCCATTGTGTTGTAGACAATGCCTTTAACAGTGACGGGTCGTATTGAATTTTCGATTAGGAATGAGGCGATCAAAAAGCCGTTTTCCGGATTGGTATACAATATTTTTTCCAGAGTGCCGACTAATGTAACTAGGTCTTCGGCCATTGCTATTTCAGGCAGTTAGTGAATTAAAATCTGTCTAATTTTGAGGCGAATAGAAAGGAGACCGAATCATCTGAAGCAAATCAAAACGCCATTTCCCTGCTTCCTTCAGCAACAGAAATGATTGCTGCTTGGTGAGCTGCAAATCAAAAAAACTTTTGTGCCGAAAAACAATGGCAGCATTCACATAAATTAATGTCCGGTAATGATATGATATCTCAGGCTTTTTCTCCGAGAGTAATCCAACTGGGACCCAGTCCAACTCAACCATCCGAGTCGCAAATTCTTCTAAAGTAATTTGATCTCTGGAGTGTTTTTTCCCGTATTTATACAGCTCAAAATAACGTTCTTCCTGCCACAACTGAAGAAAGTCCTGAAAGACAACCAAGGTTTCTTTGCGGATAGCATCCAGTTCCGCAGGTGTTGGCTGGCGTGTATTTGCTGCAGGAAGAACTGAAAAAAAGTTCAACCAACAAAACATAATAACCAGAATTATAAATATCCTCTTTGCAGCCATCAATGGGTCCAAAATTCTTACTTCAAAATTCATGCTGCCGTACGGTACAGGTGCAAACAAAGTGATTCTATGGCTAGAGACTTATTTGCGTTCAGATCAATAGCTCTACGTAATTCTGTTATTCGACCGAATATCTCGTAAATTTGCTGGAGATTAAAATACTCTCCACAATTCCTCAATGCCGAAATGCGGCTTTCCTCAGAATTTGCTGTCCGGTTAATTAAATTTTCTTCCGGGAGACCGTGTAGAAGCCAAGTTAAATCACGAAACCAAGTTTCAAGAAAATCAAGCAGCAAACGCCATTCTTCGTTTTTTGATTTACCCCACATTTCGCACGTTCTGAGCATTTCTTCCAGTGTTTTCGGAGAAAAAGTGGTTAGCCAACGAATAGCCGTATTCTGCACAATTTGCATCAGTTCAAAACTTGCGACAAGATTTCCGCTCACACTTCCCATGCCGAATGCACTCAATACTTGAATCCGATCAACTGTCAGATCTGTGGTCTCACGCAAAATTCGTTCAGAAATTTCCACAGACAAAGGTCGAAAGCGTATTTGATGACAACGTGATACAATCGTTTCCAACAGCTGTTGCGTTGATTCTGCAATTAAAATAAGCAAGGTATGCGGCGCAGGTTCCTCCAAGGTTTTCAAAAAAGCATTGGCTGCTTCCCGTCCCAAATACTGTGCTCCATCAAGAATCATCACACGCTTTTTTGCCTGATCCGGATGGAGATGGAGCCAATTCAACGAATTACGGATTTGATCTATTTTAATAAGCTTGCCGTCAGGTATCAGCACCTGGTAATCAGGAAAACTCTGAGCCGCAATTTGCAGGCAAAAATCACACTTTCCGCAAGCATCTTCTCCAGATTTTCTGCAATTAAGCTTTTGCGCAACTGCAACTGCTGTTTTGAATTTTCCAATATTTGACTGCCCAGTGAACAACCATGCATGCGGCATCCTGTCTCTGTGAATGGCCTCGTTCAGCAGGTCTATTGCATGCTCTTGTCCGTAAATATCGCGAAAAGGCATCTGTAAATTAGGAACTTATAAATGGAGGAAAACTGACATTGAAAGCAAGACCAAGATAAATGGCAATGCCGACGATATCATTAGTTGTAGTGATAAACGGACCTGTTGCTATCGCAGGATCGATACTCATTCGTTTGAGTATAATTGGAATTGTAGAACCAACTATTGCCGCAAAACAAATGACGACCAGCAGCGATATCCCGGAAGTAAAGGCTCTCCCCAAATCATTTGTCAAGTACCAAGACATTCCCGCCAGGATGATAGAACAAACAATTCCGTTCGTAAAACCTACTCTCAACTCTTTCCAGAGACGAACTAGAATATCTGTGGTTTGTATTGCACCAGTGGCAAGCCCGCGCACCACTATTGAGGATGACTGGATGCCGATACTTCCTCCCAGTGCGGCTACAAGTGGAATGAAATAAATCACATCCGGAAGCGAAATGAGTGCATTTTCATAATAACTCATCACAATCGCGGTCAATAATCCTCCGAACAGGCCGACGAGCAGCCATGGCAATCGATCACCTGATGCACGTAAAACAGATGGTTCACTGACTTCCTCATCACCTGTACCGGCAATGTGTCCCAAATCCTCGTTATATTCATCAACGATCACATCCACCAAATCATCCAATGTGACTCGGCCAATTAATCGTAAATGCTTGTCTATTACAGGAACTACGACCAAATCGTATTCCTGCGCAATTCTAGCTACTTCCTCCTGATCCAAATCTTGGTCAACAGCAACAACTTCAGGATTCATCAAATTTTCGATCAAAATGTTACGCTCCGCCAATAACAGTTCAGTCGTACCTATTGTGCCAATCAAGTGATCATATTCATCGACTACATAGGCAGTATAAAATAATTCGAAACCCTCTTTTTTTACAAATTTTTGAATTTCTTTGACTGCAGCTGCAACAGTTTGGTCTTTACGGATCGCCACTACATATGGCGTCATCAATCCACCGGCACTTTCTTCATCATACTGCAGCAGCTGGGTCAGTTCTTCACGATCTTTTTCTGGAAGTTTTTCTAACAAAGCTTCCGCTTTATCTTCCTCCAGAAGACCGACAAGGTCTGCTGCATCGTCTTGTGGCATGTCCTCGATTGCATCACTCAGACGGTCAGGGTTTATTTGTTGAACGATGTCACCAAGAATAGAGGGTGAACCCTGCAAATTTTTAAGTACTTCCGAAGATGTTTCTCTATCCAGATTTTCCAGCACCAGTAACTGATGCTGTAGTTTTAACTGCAGTATAATATTGGCAATCTCTATAGGTTTAAGCGGTTCAAGCACGCTTTTCAGCAACTGAATCCGTTCGGTGCTGATTAATTTTTTAACCAGCTTATGAAATTGAGTATCTCTACTATTAGTCATGATTCTGTTTTCTACAAGTTGTGCTTATTCTACTCTTAACTGAGCGGTTTCCATTTTTGTACAAGATCTACAAGCAGTCTCACGCCAACACCTGTGGCTCCGTTGTTTGGTTGGTAACCAATGTGTTTTACGTTCCAGGATGTTCCTGCAATATCAAGATGGACCCAAGGTGTTTTATCAATGAAATGCTCTAAAAAAAGACCTCCTATAATAGTTCCGGAATCTCCACCACCAATGTTTTGTAAGTCAGCATATTTGCCCTTAATAGATTCACCGTATTCTGGATAGCTCGGCAGTTGCCAAACAAGATCGCCACTGATATTCCCTGCATTCCGGACTTGTTCCATTAAGGCATCATTGTTAGTGATTGCTCCGGTTGTAAAATGCCCTAAAGCAGTTATGCAGGCACCTGTGAGAGTTGCCAGATCTAGAACTGCATCAGGCTTGAACTCTTTTACAACATAACTCAGTGCGTCACCAAGAATCAGTCTACCTTCTGCGTCGGTATTGAGGATTTCCACTCTTTTCCCATTATGTGCCGTAACTATATCACCTGGACGCTGAGCTTCGCCACCAGGCAGATTTTCTGTTGTTGGTATAACAGCGATAATGTTTAGTTTTGGGTTGACCTGTCCAAAGACCTCCATCGCCCCTAAAACTGCTGCTGCCCCGCACATGTCAAACTTCATTTCGTCCATATTTTTTCCAGGCTTAAGTGAAATCCCACCTGAATCAAACGTTACGCCTTTTCCAACTATTGCAATAGTTTGTTTGGCCTGCTGATGACTGTACTCCATAATTATCAATTTCGCCGGTTCTCTTGAACCGCGAGACACACCAAGTAACATCCCCATGCCGAGCTTTTTCATATCTTTTTCTTCCAAAACAGTGCATTCCATTTTGTGTTGTCTGGCTATCTTTTTTGCTTCAGCAGCTAGGTCTTTTGGTTTCAAATCATTTGCCGGCGTGTTTCCTAAGTTGCGAGCCAGGTTTGTTCCATCAGCCCGAATTTTCCCTGCTTTCAACGCTTTCAATGAAGTCAAATTATCTGGGTCACAACATTGAATTATTACTGATTTAGGTTTAGATTTTTCATTATCAGTTTTTTTATAAGCATTGAACTCATATGCACCCAAGGTTAATCCTTCAGCTAGGACCAGTCCCACATCTGTTTCAACGGCATCTTGAAGAAGTGAAGTTACAACAAATCCCACAGTGTTAGCTTTCAGGGCGGTCAGCATTTTACCTGCTTTGCCAGCAGCACGTCTAAGTGTCTCAGCATCCAGTTCACCTTTTTTACCCAGGCCAACCGCTAAAATTTGCGGGATTTTTGCATATCCTGAAAACAAATGCTGGCTCTTACCCTTTTTGCCTGTGAAAACCCTCAGTTTCAATGAAGTACTCAGATTCTTTTTTAGAGCACCCGGAAGAGCTCTTAGTCCGCTTCCAAGTAGATCCGAGTCTTCAGTAACAAACACAACCACTGCTTCCAGTTTTTCGTTTGTGAGAGGAATATTGCTGTATACAATTTTCAGTTCCATTATAAAATCCCTATTAATAATGATAAGTCAACACCCAATAATTTAAGGCACAGTACTTAAGATTAGAATATAATTTTTTAGTAATCACCTTACCGACCATGCAGAGAAACAGACAAGACTTTAGTGTAAACTGAGTTAGTTCACCACCAAAGAGATAGTGATCTACTCCAACCATCTCGCAAATATTCAACATTGATACTGAGGAATTTTAGATGATTAATGGCTGACCAGATGACAACAGCAAAACAAACAATTAGTAAAAATAGATTCATATTAGTCAAGTATTAACAGGTTGCTAAACCATTTTCAACAATAGGCTTTAACTTAGATTTAATTTGACATATTGAACAAGAAACTATAGATTCCGTTTATGAAATATACGTTTTTACTTATACCTGATTCATCTCCCAAAATCAACTTTGCAGATAATAAAACAGTCTTTAATACTGCAGTCGTAAGAGGTCCGTGATCACAAATAACCAACACATGTACACATAGATCACTTAGCAATTATTATATAATAACAGGTTTCTTTGTCCATGTGCTAAATCGAATTTACGGACAGTTTGTGGCTTTTACGAAAGCATCAAAAATCATTATTAGAAAACTCAAAATACTCTAGCGAATTATTATAATTTCTCTCTATTCCTATCCTTTTTTGAAAATCCTTGTGATTCATGTTCAAGGCTCCAAATACATTTAATATCCAGCTCAGTTCAATTCTTTACCTGATACTGTTATTTTGTCAGGGAACTTCCGGTACTGCCATAGCCGGAGATGATCCGCTTGCTTTAACTTACACATGGATTCCTCAGTTTTACGGAAATCTAAAAGGAGAGACAAAGCTGCTCTACACTAACAGTTTTGCGCGCTGTCAGCTGCGTTTTGTTGATATTGATCATGATGGTGACGATGACCTGTACGTGGGCAAGGCAGATGGACGCATCGCTTTTTTCCTCAATCAAGGCAGTATTGCAGATCCATTCTTCAAATTGATGACGGAAAATTTCGTGGTAATTCATGAAGGCATAGACGAACAAAGTAATGCCAAACGCACCCAAACTGTACTTGATGTTGGAAATAATGCTGCTCCAGAGTTTGTTGACATCGACTCTGATGGAGACTTCGACTTGTTTGTTGGCTCTGAGGATGGCCATATTTTTCACTACGAAAATCGGGGTAACCAGCTAAAACCCATGTTTTTCCGTAAAACTCCAATTTATATGGAATTGAAATTTGGAGGCAACAGCGTTCCACGTTTTGCTGATATAAACGGTGACCGCACATATGATTTATTCGTCGGCACACGATCCGGAAAAACTCACGTATTTTTAAATTCAGGAATGACCGATGAAGCAGTTTTTTGTCAGCATTTTGAGGTTACAGACCCACCAGATATCCGCTGTAAATATCAACCTGAAGTGATTGCTGACATTTCTCCACAAGCTGATGCTGTTCCTGAGTTT
>Ga0209228_1001930_pt1 | contig 10161 bp, 7 predicted proteins | sample METZYME_3_150m_FD_187547 | JGI IMG/M metagenome (GOLD analysis project Ga0209228, IMG submission 187547) | Marine microbial communities from oxygen minimum zone in mesopelagic equatorial Pacific - METZYME_3_150m (SPAdes) (version 2) | ecosystem: Environmental > Aquatic > Marine > Oceanic | place...
GTATCTCGTGGGGGAAAAACAGACATATAAAGAATATTTGTGTTGAGGTCATGAACCAAAGAAAGCGTGCTTATAGAATCTGGCCGATCACTCGATGATTTAAAATTAAACGCAGCGGTTTTATTTTGTTTTATTGTGCTAAGATTTGCTGACACGCCGATAGTGATTACACCATTGTTGTTAATGCTGCTAGCGCCGAAAGGTGTTTCGCCCTCAAAAAGAAAACGATCGCTTTCATTAATATCTTTTGTGGTTACGCTTACCCGGTGGAATCTAGGAGGGATTAAAACAAGCGGCTCCGGGGGCTTTATTGTGTCGCCAACAAGGATAATCATTGAGGAGTCACTTGCCTCAAGGACAGGGTATATATAATGAGCATCACCCAGCTCGTCTTGTTCGCTTTTAAGGGCCTCACTAACGCGTATGTTTAATGCATAAGCAACATCCACAACACCAATATGATCGCGCGTAGGGACCCATTTTATTTGATATGTCTTTGGGTTAAAAAGCATTCCAGATGGTGGGGTAATATGCCAGTTAAAGCTATAAAATGTTGAAGTAGAATCAGGCAAAACAAACAAATTCAAAGTGTCTCCAAGCAAAAGAGTATCTGTTACAAGCAATAAAAGTGAATCGCTAATTGCCGGACGTGGATTCTGTAATATGGAATCATGCAACCCATTTTCTACGCGCGATAAAAGCGTGTTGTTAATTTCAGTTTCACCTGCCGCAGATTTCATCCCGAACAAATTAGATTGACTTAATTTACTTTCGGTAAAGGTGAGCCCGCTATCGGAAAAAGCAATAGAATACACTTCTCCTGTTGCAAAGGGCACTAATAATTCTTCTTGCCCATCTTTATTTTCATCAAAAGGCTGTATGTCGGGGCCTAAGATAATCCGAGCGCCATTCGTGACTAAAACGTCTGACGCAAGTATTTCTGTGGGGTTTGCAACTGAGACAACAACTGTTTTGAGAACATTTCCTTCGGGGCTCATCAAAGCCACGAACGTATCATCTCCATTGGAAAAAAGTCCGGAGTATACAGGCCCATATCCATTATTCACAAGAGGACCGGTCCCAAATTGTATATCTGATTGTAACAACTGCCCATTTTTTATTTGAAGTGAAAACAACGCCACCCGGCGAGAAGGCGTAGACATTGAAACGGCGTGGGTGTTTGAAGAAAAAGTTAAATTTGCAGGCCGAATTTTATTGTTTCCTAGAGCATTGTTTTCAACCAATTGAAAATTTGAAGAAAAGCCTAGCCCATTCCACTCAAACACCTTTAACCACTCGGACGTTTTGTTTGATTCTTGGACAACGATGAGCTCTTTTATGCCATCATTATTTAAATCATTGAACTTCGCATCGATAACAACCGTTCCCTCATCAGGAACATAAGTCCAAAGCGCATGGTGGTTCCCATCGGCATCTAATTCAACATATTCTAACTGCGCAGAAAGTCCACCAAGCTTTAATATTTCACTTTTGCCGTTATTGTTTAAATCAAACGTTCCAAAGACGTAAAGATTTTCAGCGGCAAAAGACCAGGCAGTAAAAACAAATAAATAAACTAAAGCCCTAAAACACAAAGGACTTTTCCCAGCTCTTTTGAAGGAATAAAATTGACGAGGTTATTTTGATAATATGAATACCCTTACCTAGATGCTCATATCAATATAGGTGTTCACCGTCGAATATATCAAGAAAAAGGCCATATATATTCCACAGAAAAAAGCACAATTATCTTTCGATATTCAAGGCATACGGAATAAATTGAACGCTAGTTGTTTAACGCCTATTTTGACTTGATGAAACAATTTATTACAACACTTCTGTTTGTAACCTCTCTTGTAAAAGCTCAAGGGGATATTTATCCAACCGAAACCACCTATGGAGGTGGAATTGGATTTAGCACAATGTATATGGTCTTAGATTCAGTCCCGGGGGCGTCTCTACTGAATTCTTTAGGGTTAAATGCGGACGAACTAGGAGCCGGGCCTTTGGTCTTTTATGGCGGCGAAGGCTTTGCCCAAATGTCGGGCCCCTGGCGACTGGGTGGTTATGCGGGGATCGGCGCTACCCAAGCAAGCAACGTGTTTGGCATCCAAATGTATGCAAATCGCGATAACGTTGATGGATATCAAAAACCAGCCTTTGGGAATGAAGCCAATGGGGATACACTATATAATTTTTCAGATAATTTGTCAGTAAAAGCACGGCTTAGTTTTTTACTTGGCGCCATGACAACTGAATATGTTTTTCCAATATTTAGAGACCTAGAAGTAATGGCGGGTGCTTTAATGGGAATTGGGCGGTATACGCTGTCAATCGACCAACATATTGGTACGCCTCAATGGGGTAATTTTGGTAAAAACATGTATGGTGAAATGTACGGCGATACCGTTTTGATTCAACTTGATGGACCTGATTTTGATGATGTAGCCAAGGATAATAATGAAAACGATCCTCGCCCAATTAATGTGAACGGCACGATGACCGAACTAAGTGGCACTTTTTTTAATTTTCAGCCCTATGTTGCTATTAAATGGCAGTTTCTTGATCGGATGGGATTACGTATAAGCGCGGGATATAATAGGGGGACGATTGCTGCTGGAAGATGGAAACTCAATGGTCATCTTCCGATTAACGATTCCCCCGCATCAGCTCTTCATGGAATAACGCTACGCACTGTTATTTATTTCGGACTATAACTATATTTTTTCTAGTGAATTTATTTAAAAACTTAACCAAATGGGGATGGTTGGCCGGATTTACTGCGGGCTTTCTTGTCGTAATTCCACTTTCCCAGGTTATTTATTCAACACAAAAAAATTCTTATGCTGTTATTGAGAAGAAATTCAAAGTAATGAACCAGATTTTATATTATATCAATCAGCTCTATTATGAAGAAGTAGAAATGGACGCTCTTATGGATGGCGCTTTTAAAGGGATTATGGACGAGCTAGATCCACATTCTATGTTTATTTCGGCCAAAGATCAAAAAAACATTGATGAAATGTTCCGGGGGAAATTCCAAGGTATTGGCGTCGAGTTTGATATTTTGAATAATTATATTACAGTCATTGCGCCAGTGATGGGTGGTCCTTCTGAAAAAGCGGGGATACTCGCTGGTGATTGGATTTTAGAAATTAACGGTGAAAGCGCAAGGGGTATTCAAAGAGAAGATGTTTATAAAAAATTACGCGGTAAAAAAGGTACACGAGTTGATCTGAAAATAGGAAGAATTGATACTGAGCCCTTTGATGTTACCATTATTCGAGATGATATTCCTTTGTATAGTGTCCGAGCAAGTGTGATGCTGGACAATAAAACAGGTTATGTTTGGTTAACCCGTTTTTCCTCAAAATCAGGCTCGGAAGTTAGAAAGGCAATAAACGCACTTTTAGAACAGGGAATGGATCAGATGGTTCTAGATTTAAGAAATAACAGCGGTGGTATTTTAGAACAAGCAGCAGAAGTCGCGAATCTGTTTATTGCTAAGAAAGACACCATAGTATATACAAAAGGAAAAACTAAAGAAGCAGAGCAAACGTTTATTGCTTCCCCGCGAAAAGGGAATGAAGATTTTTCGGTCATTATATTAATTAACCGTGGTTCAGCGAGCGCAAGTGAAATAGTAGCCGGTGCCGTTCAAGATTTAGACCGTGGTTTAGTTGTAGGAGAGACTAGTTTTGGTAAGGGGTTGGTGCAAAGTCAGCGCGGCCTAAGCGATGGATCTGCGATTCGAGTAACAATTGCACAATATTATACACCTAGCGGTAGACAGATACAGCGCTCTTTCAACAATGGGGACTATGAAGATTACTACCGAGATTTATATGAAGAAGATCGTGAGGCTAAAATGGATTCATTAAAAAGCCTTCGCCCTCTTTATACTACCCGATCAGGTAGGGCTGTTTACGGTGGTGGTGGTATTACTCCCGATATTTATATACCGTGGAATTTAGAAATTACAGAGGCCACACGAAAAATCATGACGAACCCAGGTCGATTATTGTTTAATTGGAGCACAGCTTTTGTAAGAAGTAATTTAGAGATATCAAACGATTACTATGATTTTCAGCATAATTGGACCCTATCAGCAAATTTGTTAGACGAGTTTTTGGGATCGGTCGCTGAAATGGATAACGGGGTTGACTTAAATGAGGCAAAAAAAGATAGTAACTATTTAAAAATTATGCTTAAATCAGAATTGGCAGGAGCAAAATGGGGTAGAGATGAACTTTGGGGCGTTAGAATTGCCGCAGATAACCAGCTTCTTGGTGCGTTGAAGCACTTTGATGAAGCGGAAAAATTTTTAGCGGAAACACGCTAAAATAACTGCAAATAAAATCAGAGTGTTTTTTCAATAAATCATTTATAACTTTCAAGACAAAACGCAGGTAACACATGAATAGAAAATTTGTTTTTCTCGTCTTTTTCATCATTTTTGGTTGTGGAGTGTTTTCACAACAAAAAGATGATCAGGGCATATATCTAACAGCAGAGAAAATGCCCGCCATAAAAGGCGGAATGGCAGCTATTGGTAAAAAAGTTCAATATCCACGTATTGCTAAGGAAATGGGGATTCAAGGCGTTGTATATGTGGGTTTTATTGTTGATGCTGAGGGAAAAGTAATTGAACCAAAAATTCTTAAATCATTGGCTAAACCACTTGACGAAGAAGCACTTCGTGTAATTACTAAGGAAGTAAAGTTTACCCCAGGCTATTACCAGGGGAAAGCGGTGCCTGTACGAATGGTGTTACCTATTCGCTTTCGTATATGAAGACAATGTTTAAATTTTTTATTCCTGTTATAATGATTGTCTGCACGTTTTTATCCGCAGATGTCAATGATTTTCGGTTTGAAGTAATTACGACTAGAAACGGACTATCAGATAATGAGATTTCTGCAATTAGTGATGACGGTAGAGGATTTATATGGTTAGGCACGAACGAAGGCTTGAATCGTTATGATGGGTATGATGTAACTGTTTATAATTCAAACCCGTTTGATGCTACGGCTCTTTCCGGAAACCGAATTTGGGATATTTATAAAGACACCAGTGGCGATATTTGGGCACTCACCGATAAAGGATTAGATCGTTATATATATGGTAAAAATAAATTTCGACGGTTCCGCACAGATAGTCGCCCGACGTTTGTCACCCAAGATTTTGAGGGGATGCTATGGGTTGCCACGGAAAACAATGGTTTGTATAGCATTAACAAAGAAACTGGAGAAAGTAAAAATTATATATTTGACCCTAGCGACCCCTATTCAATATCAAGCAATCAATTTGATCAAGAACAATTTAACCCGATTGTGGTTGATACTTCTGGCAATCTTTGGGTTGGCACTCTAAATGGGTTGAATTATTATCATAAAGAGAAAGATTTTTTTCAGCGCTTTAAATCAGCTGGCAACCCAAGCGAGCCCAATTATATTTCCGATAATCATATTAATACTCTAATGGTAAGAGATAATGATGTTTATATCGGTACTCCCCGAGGATTGGATAAATTACATATTGGCGATTTTTCCATTACACATTATGCTGGCACCCAGTGGTTTTCTGCTTTGAATTCGTATTCAGTAAATCAGATTTTAGATTTTGGTTCCCAAGCCTCAATGGCTGGATTTTGGGTATCTACTACCACAGGAATGGTTTTTTATAACGCGGCTTTTGATATGTTTGAAGATTTGGCCTGGGATTACCTGTTTGGCCAGTATATTAAAAGCGCATTTGTAGATCCTAGTGGGAATTTGTGGATTGATGTGCTGGCGTTCCCGGGTCTTGTTCATTTTAATACCAGCAGTTTTTTTGCAAACAGCGGATTATTTAACGATACAGATTTCCAATTATTACAACCCAACACTGAGGGCGTTTTAATAAAAGTGATTGAGCCAGAATCCATCTCAAATGCAGATGTTAATGATCTTTTTATTGATGATTTTAAAAATATATGGGTTGGTACTCAAATGGGGTTAAATCACTTAATCAAATCCACAAAAAGCTTTGTTTCTTTTACATCGGAATCCAGCAAAATAAAAGGCGCGAACATTCGATCAGTAAAAATTGCAAAAGATAACTCATTGTGGGTATCCCACGAAAAAGGCCTAGACCATCTTTCTGATAATAATAAGCTCATTAAACATTATACCTCTGATCCTACAAATATAAATTCTTTGTTAACAGAAGAAACTAATGCATTGGCAATCACCGCTGATGGGCGCGTATGGGCCGCAAGTCAGTTTCAAGGGATGACATTAATTGATCCATCAAAAAACCAGTTTAAAAGATTTAATAAAATAATAGATCATCAGTCCGCAGTTGAATTAGGGGGTAAAATCAATGTGATTTATGAGGATCGTGGTGTTATGTGGTTTGCCACCCATGAAGGACTCGCTAAATTATCAGTTAGAAAAGGTAAGGATGAGTTTTCTGTATATAAATTTGATTTAGCCCCCGAAAAAGAATTTTTATCTAATCCGATCGCCTTATTGCGAGATAATAAAAATAATGAATTCTGGGTAGGGACCGAATCAAACGGTTTGTTTAGAATCAATGATGACAAAATGGAAATGACAACACACTATGTTCTTGATGAAAATGATGAAAAAAGTTTTTCTTCGAACGCCGTAAAAACAATATATGAAGATAAAAAAGGGAACATTTGGATTGGCTCTGCTGGCGAGGGATTATATCGTTATAATAGAGATTCTGATAATTTTGATCGTTGGTCTGCACAAGATGGCCTCCCAAGCAACACAGTGCTATCAATTGTCGATGATAAAGAAGGGTCAATATGGGTAGGGACTCGCAGAGGAGTGTCGCGATTATTAAATAACAATCAATTTCAATCATTTGAAATTTCTGATGGTTTGCCAGCCAATATTTTTAACGATCGTTCAATTGCCATGAACAGTAAAGGTGAAGTTTATTTTGGCAGCGTATCAGGCCTTACGTCAGTTGACCCCAAATTAATTGTTACTAATAATGAAACACCAAAGTTAGCCATATCAAATATTGAAGCAATTGACTACGAAGGCAATAAATACCCCGTAGATTTTTCAGATAACCAATTTTCAATAGACCATACAATTCAAACAATAAACATTGATTTTGTTGGGCTTACTTTTAATAAAGCAACGAAAAATCAATATCAATACACTTTAGACAATTATCTTAGTAATTGGGTAAATAATAATAACAATAGGTCAGCGGCTTTTCAGGGGCTCGATGCGGGGAAATACACTTTTCAGTTTAAAGCGAGCAATAATGATGGTGTGTGGGAGGATGAACCATATTCGATTAATATGCGCGTAAAACCACCCATTTGGGAAACATGGTATGCATATACATTTTATTTCTTTGGTCTTATCGGATTGGGCGCCTCTGGGTTTGTGGGAGCAGATAAATATAGAAGAAAAGCCCAGGAGTCAAATCGTAAAGATCAAGAACTTGCAGATGCAAGAGAGTTTCAGTTAAGAATGGTCGCGAAGGAAATCCCCGATTTTGACGGGATTGATATAAAAGCATTTATGCGGACCTCTACAGAGGTTGGCGGTGACTATTATGATTTTTTCCAAATGGATGATGGTAGTTTTTATGCAGTTTGTGGAGACGCAACAGGGCATGGGTCCCAATCTGGTATGATGGTTTCTATAACCAAAGCCGGATTAGCCGGCATGGATTTAAACTCGCCGGATCAAATATTAAATAAATTAAATAAAGTCGTGCGGCGGGTAGATACGGGCAGGCTTAGGATGAGCCTTACGGTATGTATTTTTAAAGATAACCATGTCCACATTAGCGCAGCAGCAATGCCGCCAGCGTATTTGTATTCATCCCGAAAAAATAGCGTAGAGGAAATTGAAATATGTAATCTGCCCTTAGGTGGACTGTCCAATGAAACCTTCGATGAAGTAGTTAAATCATTCGATGAAGGCGATGTTTTGGTATTATTATCAGACGGCTTGCCGGAAGCACCAGATTTGGATGGAAAGGTGCTTGATTATCCAGCGGTACAAGAATGTATAGAAAAAACTGCGTACAAAGGCGCAGCGACTGTTAAAAGGTCGCTTATAGAACTTGCAGATGGATGGTTAAAGGGGGGTCAGAACCCGGATGATATAACATTTGTTGTTTTCGAAAAAAACCGACAAAAACGTAAGAAAAAAGAAATTTCGTTACCACCGCCACCACCAGCAACGGCATAATATTCAAAAGGAAACAGTTTTATGACTACACAAACACCAAAAGTAGAGCTCACACTACCGGTTATCCAGGATATGGAGCTAGCGGCAACCAAGACAGCAGAAGTTGTCGCAAAGCAAATGGGGCTTGATGAAATGAAAACAGCTGAAATCAGCATGGCATTAATTGAAGCCTGTATCAATGCGTTTGAACATTCAAAAAGTGATAGCAATGTTTATATTCACTATATTATCGATGGGGACACTTTAATAATTAAAGTCGGAGATAGTGGTGTAGGCTTTGATCAAGAAGTAGTTGAGATTCCAAATATAGATGAGAAGTTAAAGGCAGACCGCAAGCGCGGTTGGGGGATTAAATTAATGAAAGAGTTAATGGATACGGTTGAGTTTGAGTCAACAGACGGAGGAACAACAGTAACCATGACCAAAACAAAACAATAAATAAAGTCAATAATTGGGAGAAAAATAAAAATGTCAGATTTTGATTTAAAAGTTCGAGAACAAGACGGTGTTATTGTTTTAAATACAAATGGATATTTAAACAATTTTGGAGGGGAGCAAATTGCCTCCCTCTGTTTACAAAAAATATCAGAAGGTCAAAGAAAATTTTTAGTGAATTTAGAAAAGACCGAAATGGTAAATAGTATTGGCGTTTCTATTCTGATTGAGGTTATTGAAGAACTTCAGGGGGTTAATGGAAAAATGGCATATTGTAATTTGGCGCCTATTGTGGAGAAAACTTTTAATATTATGGGGATTTCTAAATATGCAAAACTATACACGAATGAAGAAGAAGGTCTTTTGGACCTTAACACATAGAAAAACAAGAGTATTTTCCCCTAATTCTGCACAGAAACACAATATAGAAAAGCACGTGCATTCACTTCAAGTAGCAACTAAATTCCCGGGCTAAAAAATTGATCTTAGTTGTAAGGTATAAAACACTTTTCACACAAAAAAACGACTTAATTGGAGGTAATTAATGGTTCAATATTTTATTGATGGAGGCCCTTTTATGTGGCCGATTCTAATTGCCCTTATCTTTGGGCTTGGATTCGCATTTGAACGGGCATATTCACTCATCATGTCATCTATTAATTCGCAAAAATTTTACGAAGAAATTGCAGGTATCCTTGAGAAAAAAAGCGTTCAAGCAGCTGTAGACCTCTGTGATAAGACACCTGGCCCCGTTGCAGAAGTATTTCATGCTGGTCTTACTAGATTTCATCGTGGGTTACGTGAAGTTGAAAAAGCCGTACAAAATGCCGGAGCACTTGAAATGTCGTTTTTAGAAAAAAACATGATTTGGTTAAATACAGTTATTACAGTTGCGCCAATGATTGGTTTTACCGGAACTGTTGTGGGTATGATCGGGGCTTTTGATGCAATTAAAGCGGCAAACGACATCTCTCCAGCAGTTGTTGCCGGTGGTATCTCGCAGGCATTGCTAACAACAGCATTTGGTCTCATTACTGCAATGATCATTCAATTTTTCCAAAACTTTTTTGTTTCAAGAATTGATAAGCTCATACTTGACATGGAAGAAAATTCTGTCAAATTACTGGATCAACTACACTTACAATATGAGAAACTCGCACAAGGGTAAAACGAATAATATATAGACATGGCTGTTAAGCGCAGATTCAAAGGTGGCGATATTCCTACCTCCTCAATGGCTGATATTGCTTTTTTGCTTTTAATTTTTTTCTTGGTAACAACCACCATTGATATGGATAAAGGGTTGGGAATGGTGTTGCCCGCAGAGGGAGAAGAACTGGAAATCAGTAAAAAGAACATTCTCAATTGTTTAATCAATTCTACAGGAAACGTTCTATTGGGTGGAGAAGGCATAGAGATTCGTAATTTGTCCAAATCTGTTAGACAAAAACTTGTGGAAAATGATAAACTAATTATTTCAGTAAAAGCCCACCAA
>Ga0209228_1001939_pt1 | contig 10143 bp, 10 predicted proteins | sample METZYME_3_150m_FD_187547 | JGI IMG/M metagenome (GOLD analysis project Ga0209228, IMG submission 187547) | Marine microbial communities from oxygen minimum zone in mesopelagic equatorial Pacific - METZYME_3_150m (SPAdes) (version 2) | ecosystem: Environmental > Aquatic > Marine > Oceanic...
CAGCGCCATCGGCGACAGCTGTCACCGACACCGTCGGCGCTTCAGTCAGACTCGACAGGTCGATCAGAGCACCGTGGTCATGAGACCCATCACCATGAGCCTCCTCGCCCATCGGCCCCTTATCCTCGCCGTGCTCGTAAGCCATGACCGTCGTAGTCGTTTCTATAGAAACGCCCTCGTCAGTGCCACAGGATGCTGCAACCGGTGTGAGTGCAACCACCAGAGCCACCACGCGGAGCAATACCCACTGGTAGTTCATTGTTCTCTCACATCCGGGGGAGGCCCACCATGCTGCCGGACCCAGGCGTGCATGGCGATCCCCGAGGCCACCCCAGCATTTATCGAGCGGGTGGAGCCGTACTGGGTGATCGAGCAGACCACGGTGCAAGCCTCCCGGACTCCGGTGGAAAGACCCGGACCCTCCTGGCCGAAAACAAGCACGCAGCGCTCGGGTATTTCCACCGTCTCCAAGGGAACTGAGCCAGGAAGATTGTCAATACCCACCAGGTCGAGGCCCTCCGAAGTGGCCCAGGCCACCAGATCGGTAACGGCCGGGTGGTGGACTACATGCTGGTACCGGTCAGTGACCATTGCGCCGCGCCGGTTCCATCGTCGTCGACCCACGATGTGTACCCCAGCAGCCAAGAAGGCGTTGGCGTTACGGACCACGGTGCCGATATTGAGGTCGTGTTCCCAGTTTTCGACGGCCACGTGGAATGGGTGTCGGCGGTCGTCCAGATCGGCGACGATGGCCTCCACAGTCCAATACCGGTAGCGGTCGGCCACGTTGCGTCGGTCACCACTGGCCAGCAGTTCAGAGTCGAGCCGGTGGTCGTCAGGCCACGGCTCGGGGTGGGGCCCTACCCCGACCGAGCTGTCCTTCGAACCAGCAGAGTCGCCGGAAGTGGTCACAGTCACTCCACGATCGCCTGATTGGCCAGGCTCCGGTGAGCCATCAGAGACTAGACGTAGGTCAGCCGGCAGCGCCGGTCAGTTCTTCGTCGCTGGGCACCTCGACTCCGTCCATGTAGTAGAGGTGCAGCTCGGCGATGGTCTCAGCGACCCGGTCGGCATCCAAGCCGGCCGTGGAGGCCTCCACGGTAACAATGTTCGAATTGACATGTATGCCAGCGATACCGCCGAGGTCGAAAAGGCGCCGGGCCAACTCGTCGGCCGGTGCGTCACCGACAACCTCGTTGTCGGCTCGGTAGCGCTCATGGCCCATGCCGGTCAAGCAACGGTTGATCTCGAAGCGCACAACCCCTGGTCGCGACGACCGAGTGGAAACGACGGTGATGGGCTGACCCATGGCGTCCGAAGGCTAGTGGTCGACCGGTCGACCCGAGTGGTCCGAAATAGACGGTCGTCGACGGTTCCCCGCTGCCCGGTCCAGGCGGTAGACGGGAAGGGCGGCGCCGACCGACACCACTGCTAGTAGCACGTGCACCAGGGTGAACTCGGCGTCGTAGTCCCCGAGAAGGATTCCGATCGAGCGCACCGCCCAGAACACCATCGTCCACAGGCAGAACATGGCCACTAGGCGGGTCGAACCCAACCGGTGGCCGGCCCACCGACCTGACAGTACGACCACCGCGAGCCCGGCGAAGACCAGAAAGCACGTGGCGACCAGTAGCCGCCACAGGCGAGCTGACCCGCTCAGGGAATCGTCGCCGAAGACATTGACGACCCGAACCGCCCACACGACCACAGTTACGGCGACGAGAACACAGACCAGGCGAGCCAGACGAACCATGGGTCTCAACGCTAACGGCCACCCACAGCGGCACGACCACCCGTGAAGGGCCGGTCACGAGAAGAGCCTGGGGTGGGCGCCCGCCTGATCCCGGCGGGGCTCTCCCACCGGCGGCAGTCCGTCCATGAATGACCAGCTCCGCCGGTGGAACAAGCAAGCTCCCCGTTGGGACAGCGCGTCGACGTGGCGTGGACTCGGGTAGCCCTTGTTGTCGGCGAATCCGTAACCGGGAAAGCGGCTATCGGCGGCGCGCATGATCCGATCCCGGGTCACCTTGGCCAACACCGATGCCGCGGCAATGGACAAGCAGGTGGCGTCGCCTCCGGTCACCGTTGTGACCCGGCCGCCGCCCACGAAATCCCAGTTGCCATCGAGCAGCACCCGATCGGGGATCACGTCGAGCCCGCCGAGGGCCCGTCGAGCCGCCAGCCGCTGGGCCTCGGACATGCCCAGGGCGTCACACTCGTCGTTGGAGGCGTGACCCACTGACCACGCCTCGGCCCAGCCGGTGATCCGATCAATAAGCGCCTCACGTTCCACTTCGGTGAGCATCTTGGAATCCCTGACTCCGATGATCCGCCGGTCCCGGTTGGCCACCACAGCACCGACGGTCAACGGGCCGGCCCAGGCGCCCCTCCCGACCTCGTCGACACCGACCACCAGTCGATGCCCCTCGGTCCAGCAGGCCCGTTCGCAGGACCGGTCCGGGGCTCTTCCCCGAAGCGCCGCTCGCATGCGGGTCCGGCCGGCCACATTCCGACCCTACGGGGCTTTCTGCAATGCGCGTTTACCGAGACGTGCCGGGATTTTGCCCAGAACGGTTCAACTGCCGCGCGGGTTCCCACAATGCGACGCCCCCCAAGTCAGCCAGGCTGGTGGTCTGGTTACCGCACGCGATCCAACAACACTCAGGGACCGGCCACCTCGGGACCGGATCGTCGGGCCATCAACTCGGCCCACACCTCCACAGGTGGTCGGCCTTCGTCGACCACGGCCCGAACCCCGTCGGCGATCGGTACCTCGACTGATACGGAAGATGCCAGTTCACACACCACGCCGGCGGCCGGCACCCCCTCGGCGACCTGGTCCATCCCCTCCAGCACGTCTGCAGGAGCGCGACCTCGGCCAATCTGTTCGCCCACCCATCGGTTGCGACTCTGTGGGCTGATGCAAGTCGCCAATACGTCTCCCATCCCGGCCAGGCCGGCCAGGGTCCGGGCCTCACCACCCAGCGCCTCTCCCAGGCGGGTCAACTCGGCCAAACCGCGTGTAATGAGGGCGGCGCGGGCATTGTCGCCCGTGTCAAGGCCCTCGGCCATGCCAGCCGCCAGAGCGATGACGTTCTTGACCGCTCCACCGATCTCACAGCCCACCAGGTCGGCGTTGGTGTAGATCCGTAGCCGGTCAGAGGCCAGCAGGCCCTGAAGCACACCGGGTACTGCCGAGTCGTTGGCAGCCACCACAGCAGCCGACGACCGACCCTCAAGGACCTCCTTGGCCAGGTTCGGCCCGGTCAGCACGGCGACCGGCCGACCGGGCAGCACCTCAGAGGCAACCTCGGTCATCCTCAGGCAACTGCCCCGTTCGAACCCCTTGGCCAGGCTGACCACTGGCACGGCGGCTCCCAGGGTTGCCGACGAGCCCTCTAGGACGGCCCGGAAGCCCCGGGTGGGCACGGCGACCAGAACCAGGTCGGCGTCGGAGGTCGCTTCACCCAGATCGGCGGTGGCCTCGAGGTCCGCTGGTAGGTCGAACCCAGGCAGGTAGCGCTCGTTGCCTCTCCCGGCGTTTAGGTCGTCAGCCAACTCTGTTCGACGGGCCCACAGCACAGTCGACACCACCGGGGCCAGTAGGGCGGCAACGGTAGTGCCCCACGATCCGGCCCCGAGCACCGCGACCCGGCTCACCATGAGGCCACCCTACGGGACCGGCCCAGGGGGAAGGCTCCTAGACTCCGCCTCGGTGTCCGCATCGATCGCCGTACTGATCCCCGTGAAGGCGTTCGCCGACGCCAAAGTCCGGTTGGAAGAGGTGCTCGACACCGACGCCCGCTCGGCCCTGGCCCGGCAAATGGCCGAAACGGTGGTGGCAGCGGCAGCACCGCTACCGGTGACGGTGGTCTGTGACGACGATGAGGTGGCCTCCTGGGCAGCGACCCTCGGAGCGTCCGTAATCCAGGTCAACGAGCCGGGCCTGAACCGGGCAGTGACCACCGGTGTGGAGGTATTGGCCAACGCGGGGTTCGAAACGGTCATCGTCGCCCACGGAGACCTTCCCCGGGCCACCAACCTGGCCCGGTGCGCCGACTTCGACGGGGTGACCCTGGTGCCGGACCGTCACGGCGACGGGACACCGGTCGCCTCGGTTCCTACCGGGGTCGGCTTCCGGTTCCACTACGGTCCCGGGTCGTTCGCCGCTCACCTGGCCGAAGCGGAACGACTGGGGTTGGCGTGGCGAAGCCTTGTAGACCCGGACTTAGGCTTCGACGTGGACGGACCCGAAGACCTGGCCATCCTCGACGACGCTGACTAGTCGCCTTCGTTAGCTTCGACGGCCAGCAGGTCGTCGACGAGGGTCGCCAACTCGACGGGTCGGTCACCCTGGATACTGTGGCCGGCCCCATCGACGGTGGTCACGACCACGTCGGGTTGGCGGAGGCGGAACTCCTCGACGTCTTCGTCGCCGACCACGCTCCAGGCTCCACCTAACCACAGGTGCACTGGGCAAGTCACCGCGGAGACGGCCTCCCACAGAGCCCCGAAGTCCGGAGCAACCGTTGGCTGTTCGCCGGCTGTTTCGGCCGGGTCGCCGCTGGCAGGTCGGTCCTTCCAGGCCCGTCCGACGTCGTAGCGCCACGACCAGCGCCCGTCAGGAAGTTCCCGAGCGTTGTGGAGCACCCCTCGGCGCAGCGATGATTCGGACCGGGTCGGGTTGTGTTCAACGGTGCGAGCCAGGATCTCGTCGAAGTCTTCGAAGAATTCGGGGCCGGCTACGAAGTTGATGATCGGTTCGGCCTTGGCGTGGTCGGTCCCCGGGGTGACATCCACGATCCCGAGGCGACGAACCAGGTCGGGCCGTGCGGCTGCCAGACAGGTGGCGGTCAATCCACCCAGTGACATGCCGACCACCGCCTGCGCATTGGGCGCCCACGTCTCGACAGCCTGGGCCACCTCGGCGGCCAGGACCGGTGGGGCATAGTCGCGCCCCGGCCGCCAATCGGAGCGCCCATGGCCTGGAAGGTCGACGGCCAGCAACGGCCGCCCAAGGGCTAGGGCCATCGTGTCCCAGGTGTGGGCGTTCTGGGCGCCGCCGTGTAGTAGCACCAGCTGTGGAGGAGTGTCGCCCCACGCCAGGGCGCTGATCGACGCTCCGTCAGCACACTCAAGGAACCGTCGCTCCACGACAGGCGAGCCCGCCCAGGTCAGGCCGGCCTCGGCAGCGTTGTCGGCGAACATGGAGAACTCGTCATAGTCGACCATCAGCGTTGACCATATTGGACCAGTTCCCGATACGGGAGCCTTGCCCCGCCTACGCCGCACCGTGGGATACTCCGACGGTGGAAACGGTGAGCTTCGTCGACATGGTCGATATGACGGCCGACGACACCCGCATCATTGTTGACGCCTTCGAGGCTCACACCCGTGTCCATCTGCCCGACCAGCTGCTCGACGTGCTCCGTTCGATGCGCGGCCCGACTTTCGGATACCGGGTCGACCGGTACCGGCACAGCCTCCAGAGCGCCACCCGAGCGTTGCGCAATGGCGAGGACAACGAGATGGTGGTCGCGGCGCTGCTCCACGACATCGGCGACCCGATCGCCCCGGAGAACCACAGCGCTGTTGCTGCTGAGATCCTCCGTCCCTACGTCGCAGAACGCACCCACTGGATCGTCCGGCACCACGGCGTGTTCCAGGGCTACTACTACTTCCACCACATGGGGGGCGACCGTGACGCCCGGGACGCCTACCGGGACCACCAGTGGTTCGACGACTGCGCGGCGTTCTGCCACGACTACGACCAGAACTGCTTCGACCCCGACTACGACGAGCTACCCATCGAGGAATTCGAGCCGCTGGTCCGCGAGGTGTTCTGCCGCCCCCCCACCCAGCCGGCCGCCACCCTGGCCTGAGCGGACCCGCCACCATCAGCTGCCTTGCGACCACAGGGGTCGGCGACCCTACGATCGGACCGTGACCACCACCGGTCGACCGTCGGTCGACCTCCTCGACGGCAACTTCTACGTCAGCGACCCGTACCCGACGTACGCCTGGATGCGCGAGCACGAACCCGTCTACTGGGACGACGTGAACGAACTGTGGGGCATTTCCCGGTACGACGACATAGTGGCCATCGAGCGGGACAAGACCCGGTTCATTAACTCGGACCAGGCCAAGGGCGGCTACCGGCCCAACATCCCCGCCGACCCGTCGATCATTGGCCTCGACGACCCCCACCACACGGCTAGGCGCAACCTGGTGTCGCGCCGGTTCACCCCTCGGGCCGTCATGTCCTTCGACGACCACGTCCGTGACGTAGTCGTCGGCCTACTGGGCGCGCTGCCCGACAGCGGCCCGGTGGAGGTTGTCTCACAGTTGGCGGCGCCCCTGCCGGCCCAGATGATCGGGCTGCTCCTCGGGTTTCCCGACGAGGCGTGGCCGAAACTGGCCGAGTGGTCCGAACGGACTATCGCGATGGGCGGCGGCCCCCGCTACCACAACGAGGAGGGGATCACCGCAGTGTTCGAGTTCGCCGGGGCATGCAGTGATCTCTACGAAACCAAGCGGGGTTGCCCGGCCAACGACGTCATGTCGACCTGGATCAAAACGGAGGACCGGGGCCTCGGCGAGTACCCGTTCGGGCTGGACGAGATCATCTCCGACTGCCTGCTCCTTCTGGATGGCGGCGCGGAAACCACCCGAACGGTGATCGCCCGCACCCTGGTAGAGCTGGCCCGCCGACCCGACGCCTGGGCCCGCCTACGTGACGGTGCCGACCTGACGGTCGCCGTAGAGGAGTTCATCCGGTTCACCACCCCGATCCACAACATGTGCCGGGTGGCCACCACCGATGTCGATGTCGCCGGGGTGACGGTGTCCGCCGGGGACCAGGTGTTGCTCATGTACTCGTCGGCGAACCGGGATCCGGCGCACTTCGACCGGCCCGAGGACTACGACGTGGGCCGACAACCCAACCACCACCTGGCCTTTGGGCACGGCACCCACTTCTGCCTCGGGGCCTCCCTGGCCCGCTTGGAGATCCGGGTGTTCTTCGAGGAGTTCGTCCGCCGGTTCTCGTCCCTCACGTTGGCGCCAGGCACAGAGCCGGCGGAGATGCCCAACTCGTTCGTCTACGGCCTCCGGGAGGCCCACCTCATCTTGGAGTCCGCACCGGCGTCCGACCGGTGACCTGGCGGGCCTCCAGGTCGGCGATCGCCTCGCTGTCCAGGCCCAACAGTTCGCCCAGCACCTCCTCGTTGTGCTGGCCCAACGTCGGGGCGGGCCCGCCCAGGGGAAGGTAGCGGCCGTCGATGCGGAACGGCGCCGACGGGTACGGCACCCGGCCAGCGACCGGATGGTCGGCCGACTGGAAGTAACCCCGGGCCTCAAGGTGGGGTGAATCGCCGCTCAGGTAGGCGTTGACCGTCGGTGCGGCTGGGATCCCTGCTCCGCTCAGGGCCTCGGCCGCTTCATGCATTGACTGACCAGAAGTCCACTGTCCGATCACCGCATCAACGTCGTCGTGGTTCTCGACCCGGGCGGTCGAAGTGGCGAAGCGTTCGTCGACTACCAGTTCGGGCCGGCCTAGAACACCGCAGAGGGCTGCCCAGCGTGTGTCGTCATGCCCGATCGACACGGCGACCCAGCTGTCGTCCCCACCGGCCGGGTAGACACCGCGTATCCCCGAGGCCGGCGACCGGTTGCCGGCCCGCTCCATCAACCGCCCGTTGGCCGACCATTCAACCGCCTGTTCGGCCGCCGCGTTCAACCCGACTTCCACCAGGGGAACCTCGACCATCTGACCCCGTCCGGTGTGTTCCCTTTGGGCCAGCGCGCACAAGGTGCCCATTACCGCGTGGGCCCCGCCGAGCGGGTCACAGACCCCTCGGGGCACGATGGGTGGACCATTGGAGTGGCCGGTCAACCAGGCCAGACCGGAGACCTGTTCGATGGTCATGGCGAACCCCGTTCGGTTCCGCCACGGCCCGTCCAGCCCGAAGGCCGGCATCCGCACCATGATCGCACCGGGGTTTAGTTCGCTGATCCGATCCCAGCCCAGGCCGAGCTGGTCCATGACTCGCGGCGAGAAGTTCTCCACCACGACGTCAGCCCACTGGACCAGGCGTTCGGCCAACGCATGACCTTCCGGGTCGTCGAGCCGGAGGGTGATGGTCGTCTTACCGGCGTTGGACCCGTGGAACACCGGTGAGAACTCCCACAGCGGCGACCGGCCGGCCACGCTGGAGAACCGCATCATGTCTGGGCGCTGCATCGACTCGACCTTGACTAGTTCGGCGCCCAGGAGGCGCAGCAGGTTGGTGGCGAACGGCCCGGCCCAAAAGGCAGTGAAATCGAGAATGCGGACCCCCTCCAGCGGGAGCCGACGGCCGGTGGATTCCGGCTCGGCCCGCTCACCGTCCCACCCATGGTGTTGGTCAAGTGCGGGTGCCGGGCGCGGCGGTCCCGGGTCGTGGTCGTCGTAGAGGATCGGCGGGCGGGGGGCCGTGAACCCCTCGGGGTGGTCACGAAACACCTTGCGTTCTAGGAGGTGGTCGAAGCCGGTGACGCTTCGTCCGTGGCCCACCGGCACGCAAGGTATGCGCAGAGCGTTGGCCGCCTCGACGATCTCCTCGACGGTACGAACCCCGGTGTAGGCCTGGACCCGGTCGGAGAACTCCTGGCGGCGTTCCATGCGCTTCTCCGATGTCGAGAATTCTTCACCACCTAGGCCCGGGGCGCCGACCAGGGTCACGAAGTCGCGGAACTGCTGCCCGGTTATGGGGCAGAAGCCGACCCACCCGTCGGCCGCCGGTTCTATGGATGGAAGGTCGATCGACCTGGCCAGCTTCTCTCCGGGGTCGAACACGGCCTGAATGGTCCGATAGGTCTGGAAGGCGTGCATCATCGCCTCATACTGCGAGACCTCGACCTGTACCGGCCCGCGGCGCTCGGCAGCCAGGCGGGCCGCCGCCACGACCAGCGGTGCCGCCATGGCCCCTAGGAGGACATCGCCGAGCCGGCCCCCCACCGAGATGGGCATCTCGCCGGGCAGGCCTCGGGCGTCGGTGGAGCCGACGAGGGCCTGGAGCACAAACTCGTCGCCCGGCCGGTCGGACCACGGTCCGTCCGCCCCGAAGGTGGTTAGCGACACGGTGGCCAACCGGGAGGTCGACCGGCCCAGGGCCTCCGATCCCAGTCCGATCCGCTCCAGTCCGCCGGGTTCGAGATCCTCGAGAAGCACGTCAGCCTCTTCCAGGAGGCCGAGGAGCCGTCGACGACCTGGGTCGGTCGACGGGTCGGCCACCAGGCTCTGCTTCCCGGCGTTGAGGAAGGCGAAGAAGGCGCTGTCTCGGCCGCCGGGGATCGGCCCGCCGAACGCTGACCATCGGCGCATCGGGTCACCGCCGGGGGGTTCGACCTTGATCACCTCAGCTCCGGCGTCCACCAGGAGCTTCGAGCAGTAGGGCCCGGCCAGCCCGGTGGTGAGGTCGACGATGCGCAGTCCGGCTAGAGGGGCGGGACAGCTGACGCTCATCCCCGGTCCCCGCCGGCCTCCGGGTCTAGTAGGTCCAGTAGGCCCGGGAAGCCGGGGGCAGCCCGCAAGGCCCGGTCGGCGTACCAGAGTCCGAGGCAGGAGACGACGAACCCGGTCGGCCAGCCGACCAGAGCCCTGATGACCAGGTAACGGTCGGGAGACGTCTGGTTGTAGAGCCAGATGTCCCATGCGGAGGTGAGGAACTGATAGGTGCCGAGAGCCACCGTCAGCCGCCCCATGGTGCGGCCGAAAACGGGATGGGCGACGGTCTCGGCGGCCAGCGGGACAGCCAAGGGAAACACCCGAGACAAGAACGATGGTCCGCGGACCGCCGTGGCCACCAGGGCCAGGCCAATCAGAGCCTTGGTGCCGATCCCAATCCCGAAGTACACGGCCTCCGAGTCGGTGACGATGCCGATGATTCCCCGGACCACCAGGTAGGCGATCAGCAGGGGCAGGAAACGGCCGACCTCCTCTCCATGATGCCGACGCGACAGAGCGGCCTTGATCCCCCACGCAGTCGCCCCGGCGACTGCCCAGCCCAGAGAGACCCAGCGATTAAGCACCAGGAAGGCCACGATCGGCATAACCGAGTCGATGGTCCGCTGGCGTTGCCGCCTCTGCGACGGGGGGATCCC
>Ga0209228_1001940_pt1 | contig 10133 bp, 8 predicted proteins | sample METZYME_3_150m_FD_187547 | JGI IMG/M metagenome (GOLD analysis project Ga0209228, IMG submission 187547) | Marine microbial communities from oxygen minimum zone in mesopelagic equatorial Pacific - METZYME_3_150m (SPAdes) (version 2) | ecosystem: Environmental > Aquatic > Marine > Oceanic | place...
CGCGGCTGCTTCACTGGGGGTCGCGATACCCGCATAGATGCTGCCTAAGACGATGAGGATCAGCGCCAGCATCGGGAGAAGGCCGACCAGACTGACGAGCCTGTCCACCCAGCCTGCGATTGAGGTGAAGCTAGCGCCTTCTTCTCGGGGCGCCATATTTTTCCATATCACAGCTGTTATCGCAATCATTATCATGAAGATGACTGCGAGCATGATTCCGGGCACGAACCCGGCGAGATAGAGCCTCCCAATGGATTCTTCTACTAGAACACCATAGATGATTAGGCTGATGCTGGGAGGAATCAAGATCCCCAAGGTCCCACCTGCAGCTAAAGATCCAATCACCATCCGCTCGGAATAACCGCGCTGCCGGAACGAAGGAAGGGATACACGACTGATCGTTGCCGATGTTGCAACGCTAGATCCGGAACAAGCTGCGAAGATAGCGCAAGAGACTATGTTGGTGTGGATCAGGCCTCCTGGAAGAAAGAATATCCATTTGGATATTACAAGATACATCTTCTCGCCCATTCCGCTGCGGTTCATCAACTCGCCCATCAACACGAACAGAGGGACAGCTACGAGAATGAAGCTAGTGTTCGACTCCCATGCTTTGTTCGCCATGATGTTCCAGAGCGGCGCATCGGAGAAGAAGAACATCATGATTAGAGAGAGACATCCCAACGCGGCGGCAACATACATCCCCGCCATGAAGAATGCTCCCATTAAGCCAAATGCTACACCAATTGCCACTTTTGATACCCTCTTGTTCCGAGTTAATGCGGATCTCTACTAACCTTTTGAATCTAAAGCGAGGCCGGAGCTACGCTGCGGCCGCCGCTTCTCCTTCGCCCATTATGCTTATCGACTGGATTTCGTCGCCTCCCAGCTTCTTGTGCCACCTGGGCAGCCATGCCTCGGCAATCATCGATAGCATCATCTGCACCGCAGTGATGACTAGGAGGGTGAAGCCTAGCGCAACAACTATTTTAGGGATAAAAAGCGGTGTGAGAGGGTAGTCATTGGTAACGACACCCCGTTCGTAGTTGTCTATTACATTCGACCACATCTTAGTCATTGTGACGTAAGCGAAGAAAGCAACAGCGAATACCGCCATCCAGTCAGCTATCGCTCGGACGAAGCTATTCATGTAAGGAAGCAACACGTCTATCCGAACGTGAGATCCAGATCGGAGAGAATAAGAGAAGGCCCACGTGGCAGCCATCGCTAATACATATCCGCTCATAACATCGGTCGCAGGCGCCATTACCCAACCGGCTTTACGTGCGACCACTTGGTAAGTGATGAAGAACCCGAGCAGCAGCAACTCCAGGCCGCACACCCAAGCCATTATGAAATAGATTCTGTCTGTGACCGCCGTAATGGCCCGCATCCCGAATAGAAGATTCGAGGCCGGGGTCGCTTTTCCTTTGTAGCCAGCTTGGGTTTCTACAGCCATCTTTAACTCTCCAGTTACTGGTAGTCGGGGGATAATAACATTATTTCTCGGATTTTGCTGTGATTATCTATACTGGTCTCTACAAAAAAGTCGGTTCGCTATTTTTACGTGACATTTCATCACTGTGCGTCACTACCGGTCCCCTTTTACCGTATCTGGTAACCATAGTGCAATCTCCGGAAACACCATAAGTATCCCGATGACTATCGCCATGCACACCATGAACGGTAAAACCCCTATGTAGACATCATTTATAGTTTTAGGCCGTTCGGAGCCGACACCATGTATCGTTTGGGTTTCGATTTGAGCCCCGTGAAGGGCAAATAAGCTAAGTCCTTGTGGCGGGCTGATTTGAGCAGCCTCTAGTAGGATGATCATGATTACACCGAACCAGAGTAGATCGATCCCGCTAGCCTGAAGCGTCGGAACGATTAACGGCAACGTGGTCATCATCATTGAGTAGCTTTCCATGAAGGTTCCGAGTACTAAATAGAACACCACCACTATCAAAATGAGCTGGACCGATGAGAGATCGAGGCTCACGACCCACCGAGCCATCTCTTCAGAGATTTGAAGGAATGCGAAAGCAAACTGGAGTGTAAAAGCAGCCATCAGGATGAACATGATCATGCCTGTGGTTTTAATACATCCCATGAATGCCTCGGTGAGCATCTGGAAGACGGATGAGAGGGTTTGTTTGATTATCTGATTGTCATATCCTGCTGCCGTTTCGGCAGCTCTTTCGATTGGAACACGTAATCTCCTGGGTAGTATCGCCAGGAGCTTCGCCTTGCGGAAGGCTAACGCGCATACGTTAAACACCACTTCGTAGGTCTGGTTGAGGACTGCTATGACGAATGCTCCACTAACTCCAGCTGCCGCCGCTTCAGTAGGCGTGGCCCATCCTCCGTATATGCTGCCGAGCACAAGAACTATCAAGGCGGCTACCGGGACGATCGAGAGGGTTCCGAGTAAACGATCACGCCATCCTTTGATGCTCATGTAACTATCATCGGAAGTCTTGGGAGCGATCCCTGGCCAAATGATTGCTGCAATAAAAATCATTAGCATGAACGTTCCGGCTAGTAATGCACCAGGGAAGAATCCAGCTAGGAACAAGCGGCCTATCGATGTACCGGTGGTTAATCCGTAAAGTACGAGGAGGACGCTTGGAGGGATCAAAATACCTAAAGTTCCACCAGCTGCCAGTGAACCTACCACCAACCGCTCGTTGTACCCTCTTGCCCGAAAAGAGGGTAGCGCTACCCTACTGATGGTCGCAGCGGTAGCGATGCTGGAGCCGGAGCAGGCTGCGAATACAGCACAAGAGGCGATATTCGTATGGAGAAGCCCTCCGGGGATTGGCCCAACCCAACGGTCTAGCGCTTTGTACATTCGGTCGGCGACTCCGCTCCGGAGTAGTAGCTCACCCATAAGTATGAAAAGCGGAATCGCGACGAGTAGAAATCTGGTGTAGGTCTCCCAGACGCGATTAGCCATGATATTCCACAGATTCGCATCGGAAAAGAACTTCATCATTATCAACGACAATGACCCTATAGCACCAGCTACATACAGGCCGGCGAGAAAAAACACGGTCATGAGCGCGAACGCGACTATTATTGCCAACACAACCGCCATAGCGAAGGCATCAAGGTTATTGAGATGTTTTTAGGAGCGACTCTTAATCTAACTCCATCAGGGAAGTCTCTCGATAACACCCGGCGACTACCGTTCATGATATTTGCCCGGCCCCGTCCCCAGTTGACAGGGCATTGACGTAGTACTCCCGAAGGCGGGCAGGCTGTAATTTTTTCAGCAGGACGTTACCTCAAAACTCTAAGTTAGACTGGCCGATACTAGTCCATATCGAGGGTTTAATCTAGTTATGGCTGGTATTGGGACAGAAATCTTATTACGCAGTGCGGCCATAGTCTCGTAATAGCGGATTCTAAACGTAGCAAAATCCGAAACGATGACCGAACTTGGGTAGCGTTTCGGATTTTAGAGGCGTTGATTAGATAATCCCCACATTGCAGCCGTTTAGCGATGATTGGACACATTTAACTGTAGAAAAATTTGAGGGTGACGCTGGGGTAGATCATACGTGGCCTAAGTATTATCGAGATAAACGGCCCTTGATGCGGAGTGAGTAGACTTAACACGGAAGATAACGATGAGAGGGGTAATCTCAGCGTTGTCTCCACCCTATATCGGATAGCGGGCAGTAGATTACCTCCCAAAGACAACAGATTCCAGACGGCCAACCTTCATTTCACCGAAAACGTTGCCCTTTTGCTACTGGCGAAGAAAAACCGACGGCCCCAGGAAATGGAGTTCGGGTCGTTGTGACAGGAGACCGGATTCGGTTCCGATTATCCCAAAATACCCAACCAGATAACGGATTATTCGCCAGTATCATTGAGCGGTACGACCTACCCCCTCCTGACGTTCCACAGGTGTTGATCCACCTTCTCCAAAGTTCATTTCTGGCACGAAAAAGTCCGAGATTTTTAATGCCCCGTTTCGGCAGATTCAATGTGGTATCCAAAATCTCTGGTCCTACAAAACTCTTGACAATGTATAGACGCCGTAACAGAATCGGGCGATGCCATGCCCAGGGTTAAGCAACTAGTGCGCTTTGGGTGATATCCGCACGGGAGCAAATACATGACCACCAGTTCAACGTCTCCTATCGAAGAAACGAGACAGATTGCAGGAGCCGACCTAAAGCTGTTGAAAGCTGGAAGCGGCGATCCATTGCTAGTGTTGCATGGGGAATTAGGCCATCCTGGATGGCTCCGCTGCTACGAAGAACTTGCCAAGGAATACACAGTTTATATTCCGCTCCATCCGGGTTTCGGGGTGACCAGCCGCCTGGAATGGATCATGACTATGAGAGATTTTTCATGTTGGTATCTTCGTGCCATTGAAGAACTAGGCTTGGTCAACCCCAATATTTTGGGCTTTTCCATGGGCGGCTGGTTGGCTGCTGAGATGGCAGCCCAGCAGCCAAGTAACATAGGTAAATTGGCTTTGGTATCGCCTCCTGGAATCAAACCCCCAGAAGGTGAGATTATGGACATGTTTCTGATTACGTCCAAAGAATACTTCGCCACTTCTATCTTGAATCCGAGCGAGACTCCAGGCTTCGATGAAATGTGCCCGGAGGAACTGACTCTAGAGCACCTGGATATGTGGGAGGATGCCCGAGAGGAGGCGTGCCGATTAAGCTGGCGACCATACATGCTAGACCCTGCGCTACCTCACCTCTTGAGCTTGGTAAAAGACCTGCCGACCCTCCTAATCTGGGGTGAACAGGATACTGTGGTGCCACCAAGCGCCGGCAAGGCTTATCAACAGTCCATATCTGGATCGGAACTAGCCACCATACCTAACTGCGGTCATCGTCCCGAACTAGAGAAGCCGGACGAGTTTGTCCGTCTTACGAAAGAATTTTTCAGGTGACCCAAAGGCCGACTACCAACGCAGGCGGACCCAGCGCTGCTTAAGTGAACTATTGTTGCCCGACTATGACGACTTGCCCGCACAGACCTGCCTACGTAGATGAGGCACAAAGCTACATATCGGATCGTCCGGGCAGTGCTATAATCGCTCCGAGCCCTCGTCTAACCCAGGATTCACTGGAATATAATTCGCCCCAGAAAGAGTGATGAACGATGCATATCGGATATTTCACAGAGCGCCCTTATCAGGATCCTGAGTCAGGTTATTTCGGCGCCACCGGCAAGCAAATCATGGACTTGACGGTAAGCAATGAGATTTACAATCCGCAACTAGGCGCCCGACTATACAATCGTTATCTGGACGAGAAGATCTACGCTGAGGAGATGGGGTTCGACGGCCTGATGCTGAACGAGCATCACGGTACCGCTTTTTGCATGGGCGGAGCGATGAACGTCGAGGCATCAATCCTAGCCCGCATCACTAAACGAGCTAAGATCGTCCTCCTGGGGAACATCATCCCTATCTGGGATGACCCATTATGGTTGGTCGAACAACTTTCGATGATTGACATGATTTCTCATGGCCGGCTGGTCTCCGGATGGGTCCGAGGCACAGGTAGAGAGAGCGTCGCGCACAATTCTCCTCCCCCTTACAATTGGGAGCGGTTCCAAGAGGCCCACGAATTTATCATCAAGGCCTGGACTACGCCTGGCCCATTCCGTTGGGAAGGAAAGCACTATAATTTCCGGCACGTCAACCCATGGGCCAAGCCTTACCAGACCCCCCATCCACAGGTCTGGTTACCTGGAGTGATCAGCAGGGACTCCCTAACATGGGCGGCCAAGAAACGGATTCCTTATATCATGCTATCCACCGAGTTGGAGCCGACCAAACAGGCATTCGATCTCTACCATGAGATAGCGGCTGAGGAAGGATACGAATCAGGGCCTCAAAACCTAGGCTACCTCTGGAAAGTCCATGTTGACGAGACAGAAGAACTAGCTGAAAAAACGGCCCGTAAGTTCGTACAGGGACCGAGCAATCCGTTCTTAGCAGGTAACGAGGGTACCGTCAATCCGGCACTTGTCAGCCTGCCAGGTCTATCCAACCGCCGTAGAGTATTACCAACTCAATCAGCCGCCACCGCAGCCAGAGGCGGAGCAGCGGGTGTGCTAGGAAGACCTTACGAACAGCAGATCAAGGACTATACAATCATAGCGGGTACTCCCAAGACGGTTATTCCGAAAATCAGGCATGTGTTGGAATATCTGCGCCCCGGAAGCATCTTCTTTTGGGACGGTGACGGGGCTATGGATCACGATGATGCCATGCGGAGCCTGCGTCTTATGGGTGAAGAGGTGATACCCGCAGTGAAAGAGATCGCCAAGGACCTGGAACTACCAGATTCATTTGAAGTAAACCCGGCTACCGGTAAACCGTACCCTGAGATAGAAGCGGCTGGGTCCGCCGCCGGAGATGACTAGACGCTAAAACAGCTGGTACATTCAAACCTATGTCCCCAATTCTCAGCCGCCCAATAAGAGAATCATAGGGGGATTGGAGCCCACCAGACCCAGGTTTTCGAGAAGCCCCCTGAATTGCACTCAGGGGGCTTCTCGTCCATAGGATACTTGTTCCTGCCAAACTGGAATAGATCAATGTCTAGGTCGTGTGTAGATAGTTTCTGGAGTTATGGTCACGAGGATTCGTGGTTCGGTCTTCCAACGCTCTATATATGTATCAACATCCTCGGCGTTAACATATCTCTCGACGACTAGCCGGGTCGTTCCCCATAGCTCTGACGTCGGAACTAAATCATGAATTACAGCGGAGCCTTGAACCACTACATAATCCGATGCTAATGGTGGCTCATACACACACACCGATATTCGCTGATCACGCTTCAAATTGTAAAACTTTTTTCGTTCTTTCGTAGTCACGAAAAATAGCTGTTCACCGTCATAGTAGTACCAGTTTGGAGATAGATGTGGTGATCCATCACTGTTAACTGTTGCCATCACAGCCATTTTTATTCCTGCTAAAAAATCGCTTATGTCTTGAGCGTCCATCACTACTAACCTCGATGCCTGAAATCAGATTGGATTGGAGGCTATATTAGTCACGAGCAAGTTAGTTGTCTAATTGCCGAACATAGAAATCCCGGGAATGGCTGTTCAGTGATATGCAAGAAATGTCGGACATCGAGTTGATCAGGTTTCATTCCACCGATTTCAGGGACAGGACCGAATCCGTTCGTTTCCTTATCTCCGTGTTTCGCAGCCCATAAAAGCAAAACTATCAGTGGAATGATCAGCCAAAACACTAGCCACATCAAAAGCCACCAGCCACTCTTGTTAATGTCGTGCAGTCTCCTGACTCCTAACGCAAGACCTGGAATTAACGTGGCAATCTTAAATAATGCATTAAGTAACCCTTCTTGAGCCTCCCGGTTATAAATACCGATGCTCATATCAATCAGGGTTAGCGCGCCATTTGCAAGAAAGGCAAATAAAAGCCACCACCAATATTCGGCTCTTGTAGACCTATCATCAAAATCAGAATATCGTTGAAATCCGAGTTTAATGGCTCCAAAAAACTAATCATATTGCTGTCTTTGCTTAATCATTGGATGCGGATCCGGAAGCCACCGAAGCCCTGAATTTGTTCCTGAGAGCGCATAAGGGTATCTTTGAATACAATACAGACGAAATCAACTACAACATCACACTACGACTAAGTTGACTAACCGACCCAACTCATCATTCATCCGGCGTTTACGAACCTTCGAGGCGCTCAAATATCGTAATTATCGATGGTTCTGGTTCAATGGCGCAACGCAAGCTATGGCCCAAGGAATGCAGTTCCTGATTTTGGGCTGGCTAATCTTAGATATCACAGGTTCCTCTTACCAATTGGGTTTGGTGATTTTTGCATTTGGGCTACCGAACTTGATTTTCGCTATGGTCGGTGGAATCATCGCGGACCGGACAAGCCGCCTTAACTTATTGATATCAACACGTCTTTGTGTGGTGGTATTGATAGGAGCGTTAGCTATTCTAAGAACAACGAGTTTCTTAGAGGTATGGCACATTTACGCGATTGTGGTACTTCTAGGAATTATTCAGGGGTTAAATGGCGCCGCCCGTATGGCGATAGTCGCTGATCTAGTACATCGCGACCACTTGATGAACGCTGTCGCTCTGCACAGCATGGTTAATCAGACAGGTCAGATAATTGGGCCAGCGATGGCTGGCGGAATCATCGAATTCGTTGGCATCGCCCCATCCCTGTTCGTCAATGCGGGCCTGTATTTATCTGGAGCGGTATTTTTGGCTTTGATTCGCGGCTTACCTGATCAATCTGCCGGCAACGGATCTTCAGTGTTTGAAGATCTGAAGGCCGGATTACGATCGATTCGATCGACCCCAATTTTGTATACCGTCATTGGCATGACGCTAGCTTTCGCCTTCTTCGCGGTATCTTATCGGAATGTCATGCCTGGATTCGGTAAGGAAGTACTGGATATAGGGCCTGGTGGGTCTGGTCTCCTGTTGCTAGCGGCCGGCCTTGGGTCATTAATTGGCAGTCTGATATTGGCCTCACTCGGTGACCACAGAAGTAAAACGAGGCTGTTAGTGATCTCGGTCTCTTTGTTGTCTATATTTTTGATCGCATTTGCTTGGTCACAATGGTTCTGGCTGTCATGGGTGATACTGTTGTTTGTTGGGTTTACTAGCTTCGGATTCTTCACACCTTTGGCGAACACGTTGATACAACTGAACGTGGCTCCAGACGTTCGCGGTCGGGTGTTAAGCATTTTCCAATTGGCTCCAGCCTTACATTACCTTGGCGGCTTACCTCTTGCCGCCACCGCCGGTATATTCTCCTGGCCAATAGCCCTTACCGGTAGCGCGATTATGAGTCTTGTAGTTGCACTGTGGTTAGGTGTCCTGAGAGGAACCTTGCGTGAATACGAAGAGGGTTTAAAAGGAAACCGCTTGAATTAAAAAACTCGTGTGTTGAAGGCTCTTGTTGTCAATTTCCCCTCAAAATGGTGCACAAGATTGGAGTCTTACAATTACCGGTTACCCCAGTAGGCTTTTGAGTTAGATACTGTTTCTCAGCATGAATTGGTAGAGATTTCGACATAATCGCTTTCAGCCCTACAAGAGTTCCTGCGGTCTATCGTTAGTCGGTGATTAGCCATTTGGAATAAGTCTTGCAGGGTAGACTAGCCAAGATTATGGGTGGGTACTAATTTTCGACTATAGATACTGAACCAAGATATATGACGGGATTCCGAGAAATTGTTTTCGTAGATCATTATAAGGGATTGGTTTTTATCCAGACGTATATGCTCTGCGGAATAATTGATGCTTCAGATGCGGCGCCGATAGATAAAATAATCGGGATTGGTATGTCGGTTTAAAATGACTCGAAGCAACCGCTACAAATACTTGGTGTTTGGTGCTTTAGGCATCGCGACTTTTTTGTCCGCGATCGATCCGGGTAGCGTCAACATAGCCATTCCGACTGTGGCAGGTGAATTTCAAACTGACTTACCAACCATCCAATGGCTGGTAATTGCTTATGCCTTGGCCGTCTGCTCGCTACTCTTGCCGATGGGGCGTTTGTCTGATCTGATCGGGCGCAAAAAGGTTTATATCGCAGGAATGGTTGTGCTCGGTTGCGGAGCACTTGCAGCGGGATTATCACCGAATTTGGAGGTACTATTTTCTTCAAGGGTGGTTCAAGGCGTGGGCGCCGCAATGACTCAAGGCACAAGTATGGCCATTATTACGTCGGTATTCCCTATTAACGAAAGGGGCAAGGCTATCGGATTGATAATGATTACAGTTGGGGTCGGTAATGTTGTTGGTCCGGCTGCCGGTGGTCTAGCAGTTGCTTTATTTGGTTGGCGGGCGGTGTTTTTGTTTACGGTCCCGTTGGTCATCTTTGGCATAGTGACCGCTCTAGTGGTAATGCGGGGATTCACTGAGGTTCGGGATACGGCTGAATCCCGATTCGATTGGCTTGGTGCTACTCTCTCTGCGGCAATATTGATAGTTCTGTTACTAGCGTTGACGACCGGAAATAGGATGGGATGGATATCAGTCCCAATCGTCAGCTATCTCGTAGCAGGCTCATGCATGTTGGCCACTTTTATCTGGTGGGAGTTAAAAACTGATAACCCCATTCTGGATCT
>Ga0209228_1001941_pt1 | contig 10132 bp, 7 predicted proteins | sample METZYME_3_150m_FD_187547 | JGI IMG/M metagenome (GOLD analysis project Ga0209228, IMG submission 187547) | Marine microbial communities from oxygen minimum zone in mesopelagic equatorial Pacific - METZYME_3_150m (SPAdes) (version 2) | ecosystem: Environmental > Aquatic > Marine > Oceanic | place...
GGTCAATATTTACATATCTTTTAATTCTTCTACCTCCGGATAAATTCATATTTCGCCAATTTTTAAATGACTCATTGATAAGTGCATAAGTTGGAATAGTTGTGATAGTATTGTCAAAATTTTGGACTTTGACAGTAGTGAGTGTAATTTCAAGCACATCTCCATCTGCCCCATATTTAGGCATTTCAATCCAATCCTTCGGAGCCACCATTTTATTTGCAATTAACTGAATTCCTGCAACAAATCCCATCAGCACATCTTTGAATACAAACATCAATACTGCAGTTAAGGCTCCTAAACCACTTAAAAAGTAGAGCGGAGTTTTTTGAAGCAGCAAAGACAACAGCAAAATTCCTGTTACAAAATACAGACCCAACTTAAGTACCTGCACAAAAGGAGTAATCGAAATTTCTTTTGCAATTGCAGATTTTCCGTAAATTGCCAACAATGCGTTCAGCATTGCATCCAAAAACATCATTCCGGCAATCAAAAACAAAAAACTGATCAATGTCTGGCTCAACGGCAGCAGTGATGTTCCTGTCAATATTGGTGAGGACAGTACATAAAGCAGTATTAGTGGAATAAAGTAAAGTATACGTTTAACAATATGTTTTTCAACCAGGATATCGTCCCATTGCTGAATGGTATAGTGTGCAAATTTCTCAATTGACCTATTTATAGGTCCCTGGGCAACTCTATGAGCAACCCAGCTCAAGAAAATTACCATCAAAATTAATCCTCCGCGCACCAGCGATTCAACCATGCCTGTTGCCAATCCTAATTCTAATAAATTTTCTTTCAAATAAGCGTTTAAAAAGGCGCTCAAATATTCAATCATATCTGCTCCGGATATAAAGGTTCCAACTGTGATTGTCCTTTGTTATTATTAAATTTTTTATTTAATAAAGAAACCTTGAGAAAATCATTAAATAAATTCTCCAATGAACTTTCTTTTGTTTGATTATTTCCGTAGAGTACAGAATTAAGATCATTTATTCCATTCTTTAATTCCGGCATTCTTTCTCCAATTTGTTCTAGACCTTGCGGAGGATCATCAATCCAAACTGCAGTACCCCATTTTAAAAGTGCTGTTTGCACAATTCCGGGATCTCCGGAACGAAAAGCTTTTTCTGCATTTCTAGTTGCTTCTCTAAGAGCGTTCTTACGATCCTGTATAAATTTGTTTTCATTTTTAGTGACAGCAGCAGCTTTATTATTGTTATTTATAAACCACATCAACATTGTTGCGCACCAAAGAAATGCTAAACCGAAGGCCAATATCTTCCAAGGGAATGATTCTATTGCCGTCTCTTTTTCCTGCAGAACTTCTGAAGCTGCTGCCTGATTTGACTGTAATTCAGGAGTTTCCTCTTCAGGTATTTCCTGTAAATTTTCTGGTACAGGAAGTATATCAAATATTTTTGGAGATATGACTGCAGTCTGAAGCGTATCACTTTTTATGTCCCACCAACTGACAGAAACTCCCGGAAGTTCAATTTTTCCTGGATGACTTGGAATAAGAGCCCATTTTTCCAATCGCATCCCTTTAAGTCCCTTTTCCGTTTTTTCTGTCTCAATTAAAGGTTGATCTCCATATCCCTTCAAAATAACAGGATAATCAAATTTTAATTCCGGAATTTGATTCCCCGACACACCATTTGCAATGATCGTAACAGTTCTAGTCACAGGTTCTCCTACTCTAAATATCGGAGGGTCCGGCTGCCACTTTTCTTCTATCACAAGTTTGTCTGTCGGCAGCCACCAGTTCTTGAAACCTGACGGCAGCGGCTTAACTTCAACTGATTGCGTTGTACTTGTACTAAATATTCTTCGTCCCCGTTTTTGAAAAAGATTGCCAAAATTACCAAAATTATTTTGTGATGAACCTCTTTGAATTATTTCACCCTGATAACGAACCTGTGGGATATCAAGTGTCCCGCTTTTTTCCGGAATCACTGCATATAAAATTTCAGTAATCTTATGTTTTTTCCCGTTTTTGACAGTCTGGTGGGATTTTTGACTTAGCTCCTCTACTAGTGCTCCCTTCAGTTCAAACGGTGTAATCGTTTCATTTTCCAGTTGTACTCCAGTTCGAGAAATCCTTAATCGGACAAGAATCTGCTGCTGTGGATAAACTTTTTTGGGTACAACCTCCACGTCAAGACTAACATATTTCTGCTGCTGGTTCTGTGAGTATGCAGTCACTTTTAATGCAATGGGAGTGCTTTGCTCATTTCCTACCTGGAGGGCTGGTATCAGGAAATCTCCGGAAGATGGAGCAATCATAATATAGGTCCAGCTCAAAGTTCTTGTGATAGAAGTCCCAACGATGGAGGTTTGATTTTGCACACTTCGATTCAAAATTTGCAAACCGGTAATTCCGCTTAAATCTGGTTCCTCGGCATCATCAACATTTTTTGCTTCTACATGTAACTGGAACATGTCGCCTACCATTACCGGATTTTTATTTACCCATGCAGTAACATCGCCCCAGGCTGGATTACCGGTCAATATCAAGATTCCCAAAATAAATAGTTTTATCATTATTTACCAATATTGTTCATTTGTAAAATTTTGTTTTCCGCGGCGTTGAAATTCCCTTTCCATTTTGTTGCGTAACAAGCGCCCGGGATCATCAGGTATTTTTCTCAACCATTGTTCAAGGAATTGTTGTTTGGCAAGATCAACTGGAGTTGAATCCTGTTTCTTGTTTTTTGCGTTTTCTTTTGCGGCAGATCCATCAATTTTTTTCTGCCCTTCTTCATTATTTGGAGATTCAGTTTTTTCTTCATCAAATTTTTCATTATTTTTCTCTGCAGTTGATTCCTTTTCAGCATTATTTTTTACGCCCTCTGCTGTCTGCTGATCACTTGTACCCGCATTGTCACCAGACGAATCCTGGGCGGACTGTGCATTTTGTTTTTCCTGAGTTTGACTAGAGCCATCCTGTTGATCCTGTTTATTTTTTTGATTTGCACCCTGTTGTCCCTCCTGCTGTTGTTTTTTCTTTTGTTGTTCTTTCAGTAGTTTTTCAATCAAATCATGATTGTACTGAGCATCTACGTCTTGCGGACTATCTGCTAACACCCGCTCAAAAGCTTCCAGTGATTCCTGTAACCGTCCTGCAAAGGCCAATGCATTTCCACTGTTGAAATTGGCCCGTGAATGATTCTGTTGAGAAAAATGCTCAATTGCTTTTTCATAGTCGCCAGATCGATATGCCGCTGCCCCTTTCCATTCCGAGCTTTCAAAAAGTTCAGCTGCTTGTTTCGTTTCACCTTGCTGAAACAATTTAGCTGCCTGCTGGTCCGGTCGTAACCATAAATCATCCCATCCGAATGCGAGCGCTGAAGATGGCCTTGCTGTGACTCCAAGTAATACTGCAAATCCAATTGAGAACAATAGCCCCCTACGAAACAGCAACGCTGCCATGGGCAAGACAAGCAATAAGAGCCATGGTCCTTCTTCATTCCACTTATCAGAAGTTCTCTGCTGTTTGTCTTCAACAAAATCATCTGCAGCAGTTTCTGCTGCAATGATTTGCTCCACATCCCGATCATCCGGACTCAATTTTGTGAAGACACCATGAGTTTGAGCGGCTAATTTTTGTAAACGTTTTAAATAAAGTTTTGGTATTACAATTCCCCCTTTTTTGTCTTTAAGAAACCCTCCTCCGGACAAGGGAATCGGTGAGCCAGATTCAGTTCCAACTGCAAGAATTGACAAGCGATTCAAACCAACCGCATTTTCTGCTGCTGGAATATCCTGTACTTCAATTCCGTCTGTAACCCAGATGATATGTCCAGTACCGCCATTCCTTCGGCTTAAAATATCTGCAGCAAGTTCAATTGCAAGATCTGAACGACTTCCGGGAAGAGGCATAATATTCGGATGAAGCCCCGTAAGAAGAGACGCAATGGTGACTGGATCATGGGTCAATGGGCTGATAACGAATGCATCTCCTGCATATACGATAAGTGCAGTTTCACCTTCAACAAAATGTCCTAGTAGGTCTTTCAATTTGAAACGTGCTCGCTCAAACCGTGTTGGTTTTATGTCTGTTGCCAGCATGGAATAAGATAAATCCAAAACCAGTACTCTGGCCAGTGATTTTTGCAGCAGCGGCTGTAGATTCTTTTGCCAGACAGGTCCGGACAAAGCCAGCAAAAGAATAGTACCGACTAAACAGATGATCCACGGCAGCAGACTCCGTTTTTGCGTTGCCGGAGTTGTTGCAAGAAACGACAGCAAATGCGGTTCTACCACATCTTCCCAGTTTCCTTTGCTCCACCATCTTCCAAGGAAACGAAAAACCATCCACCAGAGAACTGGTATTGCTATTAGCCACAGAGGGCGTAAAAATTGAAATTCTGATAACAAAATAATTAACGAATATTAGGCTGGTGCTTTAATGAAAATTCACCTGAGCCGGGGTTGTTCATGATTTATACTTGCTTTGAATGAATAACTAGACAATCACGAGTTTTATCGTGTCATCCCAAAAGTATGTGAAGTATCTTATAAAAAATCATGATTTTATCAGATCTCCCTTCAGTCGAGATGACATACCGAAGTCAATACTATTAGTATCTTACAATTTCATGACTCCCGAGATGAACAAAAACACGTGCACTTATTATTCAGCTCCTTGTTTACAGTCAGATAATTCTTTATAAATTATCTGATCAATGACGGCTAAATATCTCTTTCTTTTTAGATCAATTACGAAACTTAACATAATAAATATAATTAGTTTCTAATTAATAAAACGGCTGACCATATTCCAACTATCAGTACTGCAAAACCCAGCGGCCACATAAACAAGGCCTGACGGGGGCGGAAAACCTCTTTTTCTATTTCCAACGGTTCAATTTTATCAATCATTGCATAAATTTTTTCCAATTCTTCTGTACTTCTCGCCCGAAAATATGTACCACCCGTCTGGCTTGCTAAAGATTTCAGCATTGCTTCATCAAGTTCTGCAGATGGATTAATTTTTTGCTTGCCGAAAAAAGCCCTTATCCATGCCTCATCTGCACCAATACCAATGGTGTGGATCCGTAGCCTCGTTTCTTTAGCTAAACGCCCTGCATCTTCAGGAGTAACCTCACCGGCGGTATTTTGACCATCTGTGAGCAACACCAATACTTTTTCTTTATCCGGAAGATCTTTCATACGTTTTACGGCCAGTCCGATTGCATTACCAATTGCAGTTTTCTGTCCGGCAAGACCTAATTCAGACTCTTCAAGCATTTGCCGCAATGTTTTCCGGTCGAAAGTCAGTGGAGTTTGCAGATAAGCCTGATCTCCAAACAGAATCAGCCCCAGCCGATCGCCTTTTCTCCGCTCAATAAAAGGCCTCAAAACTGATTTTACAACAGCCAGCCGCGTCACGGATTCACCGTGCAGTTCCAGATCCGTTTCTTTCATACTTCCGGAAAGATCAACCGCAAGCATCACACTTCGGCCGGAAACAGGTAATTCTACTGGATCCCCAACCCATTGCGGCCGCAGTGCTGCCAGAACAATCAAACTCCAGACCAATCCGGCTAACAGCAAGACTTTTGAGTTTTTTCCAGCTGAAATTCCGGATTTAGGCAAAACTGCAATTCTATGAAAAAAAGGTACACGAAGAGCCTGAACTGACCTTTCAACTGGTGGAAGAACACGAAACAATAAGGGCAGTGGCCAGAACCACGCCACCCAAAGCCAAATAAATTCAAACATACCATTCTCAAATAAAAACATTTTCCGTGCTTTTTTCAATGCTGCTGACTACAATCCATAATCCATTTTTTTACCATTGGAAATAAAACATCTATTTCAATTTCCGGATTTTGCTGATAAAGTTCCTTTCCAAATACTTGCCCTGCTCCTTGAGTAAATTCAGTGGTTTTTCCTGTTCTATCAAGAAACTCCAACCATTCGGATCCATGCAGTGAAGCTACGTTTTCATCTGCACAAAAAGTCAATGCAACCCGACGCAGTAATTGCGATAAATCCCTGAGTATTTCCAATGATTCTTCGGTATTATTTTGTTGATTTTGCAGATTTTTTAACAATCGCAGAGCTTCAGTTTTGGGTTTTCTCCGTTCAAAACGGCGACTGATCCAGATTCCGCAAAACACAACAATCAAAAGTAGTACTACTGCCACAATCCACCAGCCTGGAGCCGGAGGCCAAATTGCAACAGCTGGTGGTAGGTGAATGTCTTTTAAATTTATTAGAGGATTTTCTTCCGTCATTTGAAATTGTTTGTAATCAAAATTATTGATTCATTAAATCTGTGAAACATTGTCAACAGTACTCAGCATTTTCAAGCTTAGCCTGCATAGTTGTAATTCGTGCTTTAAACTTTTTAGATGATCTTCATAAGTGGAAGCATAGAGTTGACGTGTTTTTGAATTTTCGGAGTTAACCCATGCAACAGCCTCACCGTCACTCATTGCATAACGTCCGGAAGATGGTGCTTCTATTTCCAGAGGATCTGAAATTAAAAAGGCAGCCAGCTGATTTTGTTTGGAAAGTTGAAACAAGTGCTTCCGGCATTCTGCATTAAATCCAGAAAAATCACTGAATATGTAAATCAAACTTCCCGGATGTACTACTTGTCGCACACGCCTCAATGCCTGGGCAAAAAGAGAATTGCTACCAAAACTCCATTCATTATTATTCATCCTGTCTGCAATTCGATTATGCTCAGTCATAATATTTGAAAGCAAACGTAAAAAATGTCGACGGTCACTTCTTGGTTTGAATTCCCGATGCATTTCTTCTGAATATATAACACCTCCAACTCGATCTCCCCTTAGAAGTGCCCTCCAACCCGTCAAAGCGGCAATACGGGCTGCTTGAACTGATTTTAATCTTTGGCGAGTTCCAAAAAACATCCGGCGGGACAGATCCAAAACCAGCATCACTGGACGCTCACGTTCTTCCCTGAACAACTTAGTGTGTGTCGTGCCCGTTCGTGCCGTCACCCTCCAGTCAATATGACGCACATCATCTCCGTACTGATAAGACCGGGCTTCAGAAAACTCCATCCCTCTTCCTTTGAGTTTAGTCAAATATGGACCTCCAAGAGATCCAACATTTTCTACAGTAAACAACAGTCCTTTCTTATGGGCAATCCTAACCAATTCCGGCAACTCCATTTTTCCAAGAAAAATTCCATTTTTTTCAGTAGCATCTTTCATTATTTTATTTTTCCGGCCATACTCGGTTTTCCTGCAAAACCCAGTGAATAGTTTCAATCCAGGATGAACCAATTTCCTTCAAGTGCAGTCCTTTTTGATTGTCCTGATCTCCAAAATAATGATCTCGCAGGTCATTTTCACGATAATAACGTGATTTTTCTTCAGTGACCGCCCAATATGCTCCAGGACGATTTGTAAATGCACGTTGAGGCACATCAGTCAGCAAATCAACTGAATTCAACAATGAGCGCCCAACCCAGGGAACTATGTATTTTTTACGTAAAATATCCAAAATTGTAGGTGCCAAATCCACTTGACTGGCATGTTGAGTGATAATAAGTCCCTCAGAATTTTTTCCTAGGGCGGTGGATTTACCTGATAAAATAAGTAACGGAACTTGAGAATGCAGATTAACAAATTCTTCAAAATTGTTGGTATGCTGTTCCGCATTTTGATAACTGGAAGTATCTGCAGTCACAAAAATAATGGTATTTTTAAACCACGGTTTTTTGGAAATCCTTTTAAGAAAGCCCCCCAACATGGCATCAGTATAGTGTAGAGATTCTCGATAGCGGTCTGTCACTGAATCTCCCGCTTGAAGCCGATAATTATCCGGGACTTCAAAAGGATGGTGATTGGTTGTAGTTAAAGCTGAAGAGAAAAATGGTTCCGGCTCACTGTCTAAAACAGTTTCCCATTTCCGGAATAGCTCTTCATCAGAAATCCCCCAGCCAAGTCTCACGGCCCCGTTTGGGAAATCAAATTCATCTACAATTTTATCAAAGCCGACTTTTGGCAAAAATGTGGACTGTCCGTCAAAGTTTGCATCAGAACCGAAAAACCATGAGGTGTAATAACCTAAATTTTTTAGGTATTCTGGAAGACACATGAAACTGTTCCTGGTGTAGCGCTTCATAACAGCAGCACCGTAATTTGGGAACAAAGAACAGTAGGTGGCCACCTGTCCATGTCTGGTTTGAAAACCGTTTGCGAAAAAGTTTTTATATAATATTCCGTGCTTGGACCAGCGATCAAACTCCGGAGTAAGCCCCAACTTGCTGCCGTAAACACCTACTTCCGCAGCCCTAAATGACTCCAGGAACAATATTAAAATATTAGGTCTTTCTGCAGTTGTACACAGAATTTTAGTAAGCTCAGAATGATTCTGCCCAGTACATCCTGTTGCCTCACGTATTCGCACGAGTGGATAATTATCCCATATTTTTCCTGAAGGTTTTTTACCTTGAATTAATGCCTCCACTATTTTTAGAGATTTTTCAGGACGAAGAATTTTTTTATCAGGTTCACGATCTTTGGAATAATAAAAATATTGCAATGCTGCAGATGTAAGCGGATTTTCCATGTTTTTTGAAACATAGGAGTTACTGTAACTTGCAGCAGGCCCCCCAATTAAAATTATAAACAAGAGCGTTGACGCCCTGCACTTAATATCTTCTTTCCAACTGTTCCTTTTTTCCCCAAAACGCCAAAGCATAAACACCAGCATCACCGAAGGGGAAACAAATAATATCCAAAATGTTATGTCATTTACTGCATGTGTTGCTGATGACAAAAATGCACCGCTATCATTCAAATATTCAATGGTAGAAAAAGGAAGGTGGGTACCAAAAATCAAAACATAATGGTAATCTGTAAACAGGAAAGCAAATAATCCAAGACCAAGAATGCTGAAGATAATTTTCCTAAATAAGATTGGAAAAGGTAAAATCACAGCTAAAGTGCTGAAAATAGCTCCGTTCATCACGTCATAACCCACACCAAGTGCATAGGCTTGGAACAACCGCTCACTCCAATCAAAATTCAACTGAAGCAAAAAGGAATGTTGAACTATGCCTGCCAGAGAAACAACAAAAAACAGAACCACTGCCGTTGGGTCAAGATATTTCATTGTTCACTGTGCTGTCCGCTTATTTGTGAATAAATCATATTCTGTCTGAAAGTCAAATAATTGTTTTGAATTGCCAATTGCAAATATAATAAAATGCAATCTGTTTTGATATTTTTGGATTATTTAATTCTGGTAATTGAATGCAATGTAGTGAAGCATTAGTTTGGAGAATTTCGAACCTACCTGTTATTGAAAATAATCTGCTGAATTTACCATATTCATGCAAGATTAAGCACAGAAGCAATTATTAAGGAACGGCCACCTGAGCAAGAATTTTTGCAATCACGTCATCGGTGGTAATACCATCAGATTCAGCTTCATAACTTTCAATAATTCTGTGACGCAGCACGTCACCGCTTAAATCCTGCAAATCTTCCGGAGTGACAAAATCACGTTCATGCAACCAGGCACGGGCACGGGCACACCGGTCAAGTGACAGCGCCCCTCTAGGACTGGCACCCCAGGTAATCAAACGGGCCAACTCGTCGCTATATTTTTCCGGAATCCTTGTGGCCGCAATAATCTCAACCAAATAACGTTCTATTTCAGGCGCCATGTATATATTCAGTACTTCATTTCTTGCTTCAAATACATGTACTGTAGAAATTTTTCGTCCTGCAGATTTTGTTCCTGAATCAACCGTAGATTTCGGACTTTTATCCGATGGAATTTGAATTCCACTCAAAGCTTCTTTCCGGACAAGGCGCATTATTTTTAATTCATTTTCTATTGAGGGATAGTCTATTAATACGTGAAGTAAAAAACGGTCAAGCTGTGCTTCAGGAAGAGGATACGTCCCTTCCTGTTCAATAGGATTTTGTGTAGCCATCACCAGGAACAAATCCGGAAGAGGATACGTTTGTCCACCAACCGTTACCTGCCTTTCGCCCATAGCTTCCAGAAGAGCCGATTGGACCTTTGCGGGAGCACGATTAATTTCATCTGCCAAGACTAAATTATGAAAAACCGGTCCTGACTGAAAGTGAAAACTACCCTCTTGGGGACGATATATGTCCGTCCCTGTTAC
>Ga0209228_1001942_pt1 | contig 10132 bp, 9 predicted proteins | sample METZYME_3_150m_FD_187547 | JGI IMG/M metagenome (GOLD analysis project Ga0209228, IMG submission 187547) | Marine microbial communities from oxygen minimum zone in mesopelagic equatorial Pacific - METZYME_3_150m (SPAdes) (version 2) | ecosystem: Environmental > Aquatic > Marine > Oceanic | place...
GAATACATAAAAATATTATCTACTGAATAACTAACAAAACTTATTGTAAAAAAAGGAAAGGAAAAAATGGAACAAAGCGCGGCTTACGAAGGACAGCAAATGTACCACCCGAAAGGTTGGTGGGGACACTATGTTTTCTCGCAAGACCATAAAATTATTGCCCTGCAATACACCTGCGTTGCCTTAGCTATTGGCTTAACCGGGATGTTTTTATCACTGATGATGCGTATGCAATTGGGTTTTCCTGGTTTGTTTGATTCTATTGATGCCGGCAATTATTACCAAGACGTAACCATGCACGGCATGATCATGGTTATATACTTGCTGACTGCCTTGTTTTTAGGAGGCTTTGGCAATTATCTGATCCCTTTGATGCTGGGCTCCAGAGACATGGCTTTTCCTTTTGTTAACATGCTGAGTTTCTGGGTCTATTTTTTGTCTGTAATTATTTTGTCTGCAAGCTTTTTTGTTCCCAGTGGACCAACAGGGGCTGGTTGGACCTTATACCCCCCACAATCAATCTTAGAAGGAACGCCTGGTGGGGACGGTGCAGGAATATTGTTAATGCTAATTTCCTTGGCTGTTTTTATTATCGCTTTTACCATGGGTGGATTGAACTACATCACCACTGTTCTTCAATCGAGAGCCCGTGGTATGAAAATGATGCGTATGCCTTTGGTAATTTGGTGTATTTTCCTTGCCACCTTTCTTGGTCTTTTAGCATTTCCAGCATTGTTCGTGGGTGCGATTATGCTGACCTTTGACCGTGTCTTGGAGACAAGTTTTTTTATGCCAGAAATTTTTAAAGGTGGAGAAGTATTGGACTATGGTGGCGGCAGCCCTGTGTTGTTTCAACATTTATTTTGGTTTTTTGGACATCCTGAAGTCTATATTATTGCCCTGCCTGCTTTTGGCATCATTTCTGAACTGATCAGCTGTCATGCGAGAAAAAATATCTTTGGTTACAACATGATGGTTTGGGCTTTGGTCGCGATTGCTGGTATCTCTTTTATTGTCTGGGCACACCACATGTACGTTGCCGGCATGAATCCGTATCTTGGTTTCTTTTTTGCCACGACAACATTGATCATAGCGGTGCCCACAGCTATCAAGGTCTACAACTGGGTGCTCACGCTTTGGCATGCGAACATCAAAATGACTGTACCCATGCTTTATTGTTTGGCGTTTTTGATTACCTTTCTCATAGGTGGCTTGACCGGTCTTTTCTTAGGCAATGTCTCTGTAGACGTGCCGTTGTCTGATACTTATTTTGTGGTGGGTCATTTTCACATGGTCATGGCAGTTTCCCCGGTCTTGGCTTTGTATGGTGGGCTCTATCACTGGTTCCCATCGGTCACTGGAAGAATGCTGGACGACCGGCTTGGAAAAATACATTTCTGGATAACATTCATTGGCACCTATCTGATTTATTTCCCCATGCATTACATTGGCTTCCTCGGCGTACCAAGGCGCTATTATTCCAACCAACAGTACGATTTCATTCCTGACTCAGTGGCAGACTTGAATCAATTCATCACAATTTGTGCGCTGATCGTTGGTGCCTCACAATTCATTCTTTTGTACAACTTTGTGAACAGTGCCATTCGCGGCAAAAAGGCCTCCAAAAACCCTTGGGGTGCTTGCACCCTAGAGTGGCAAACCCTGGAATCCCCTCCCGGACACGGCAATTGGGGAGACCAGTTGCCGGTGGTGTACCGCTGGCCCTACGATTATGGTTTGCCTGGTGCTACCGCGGACTTTGTGCCACAAAATGTTCCGGATGAACAAATTACATAAGCTCTTATGGATACGCAAAACCCAATAAATTCAGAACCGGGTATTTTAAACCTAAGTCATGCTCAGGTTTTTGTTTACATGTTGCTGGCGGTGGTTACCATTTTGTTTTTATTTCTAACCAACGCCTATGTTTTTCGGATGAATTTTGAAGATTGGCAACCCTTGCCTATGCCATCATTGCTGTGGGCTAATACCTGCTCTCTTGTGGTTGCCAGTATAGGTATGGGCTGGGCCACCAGAGGTGTGAATAATAATAATCAAGCCAGCCTCAAAACTGGACTGCTTATTGGTGGCTTTTTTGCCTTGTTGTTTTTAACTGGCCAATTCTGGGCTTGGCAGCAATTGATTGCTTACGGCTATCTTGTAGCCCAAAACCCTGCGAATACATTTTTTTATTTAATCACGGCTCTTCATGGGCTTCACATATCAGGTGGAGTTGTTGCCTGGATTGTTATCACAAAAAAATCTTGGAGAACTGATGGCACTCAGCCGAGCTTATCACAAGTTAGTCTATTGGCAACTTACTGGCATTATTTACTCCTGATTTGGGTAATGATGTTTGGTTTGTTTTTATCCACGTAATTAAGGAACTAATTTATGTCTAATAGTGCGCCCAACCAAGCATCCGATGCAGCATTGGTCCCAGATAACCTGAAGGGACTGGTTGCAGATTGGTCTTCCGATGTACAAACCTTCAAAGTACGTTGGAGCAAAGCCATGATGTGGATTTTTCTGCTCAGTGATACATTTATTTTCGGCTCATTTTTAAGCAGCTACATGGCTGTCCGACTCACCACTACCGCACCTTGGCCGGACACGAGCACGGTCTTTGCCTTGCATGTGGGAGGAACTGAGGTGCCCTTGTTGTTAATCGCGATCATGACTTTTATTTTGATCAGCAGCAGTGGAACCATGGCGATGGGAGTGACTGCTGCGTACAAAAAGCAACGAGTAAAAACTGGTGTTTTGATTTTATTAACAGCTCTAGGTGGTTTGGCTTTTGTTGGCATGCAAGCTTTTGAGTGGACTAAATTGATTACTGAAGAAGGCATTCGTCCTTGGGGCAATGAGTATGGTGCCCACCAGTTTGGCGGATTTTTCTTTATGATTACTGGCTTCCATGGATTGCATGTCTCTATTGGGGTCATCTACCTAAGCACCATTGCTGCACGGGTTTTTTCAGGGCGTTACGATCGTTTGGATGATTACCAAATTGTTGAGGTTGCAGGGCTTTATTGGCACTTTGTTGATCTGGTTTGGATCTTTATATTTGCCTTCTTTTATTTGTGGTAAGGAGCAGAAATGGAACAAAAAAAACCCTTTATACATCCCAGTTTTTATCCGGGCGAGACTCCTGAAGCTGAACACCCGTTCAGTTTATACATGAGTGTTTGGATCCTCTTATTTGTGCTTAGTGCTTTCTCTTACATGGTCGATTACATGGGCGTAGAGGGTTATTTGCGTTGGTTTTTAGTCACCATTTTTGCTTTTCTCAAAGCAGGTCTTGTTGTTGGTGTTTTTATGCATATGGCTTGGGAAAGAATGGCTTTTTTGTATGCCATTATGCTGCCTCCGCTGTTTTTGCTGGCCCTGGTTGGTATCCTTTCAGTTGATGGCGCTTTTGTCTATTACATACGTGATCTCTTTATGAGTGTAAACACTCCCTAGCCAAGCAAATCTGCATGAGGCAAAGGGCCATAACATGCCAAAACACAACAAAAAGCTTGTAGCATTCACCACTTTGTTGGCTTTTTGTGTGGTGGTTTTCGGTGCTTATGTTCGATTATCAGATGCAGGACTAGGGTGTCCTGATTGGCCTGGCTGTTACGGATATTTTGGACCGCCAAGTTCTGTAAGTGAGCTCTCAGATGCTGGCAAATTGTTTCCCGATCAACCTTTTAATTCCACAAAAGCGTGGACAGAAATGGTGCATAGATACCTGGCCACAACCCTTGGTTTTTTAATTCTTATTTTGTTTTATTTTGGTATCAAAAACAGGCCTGCCCAACAACAAAAAACGAACACTGACAACAAAACAATGCTGCCTACTGTTCTTTTATTGCTAGTTGTATTTCAAGGCTTGCTGGGGATGTGGACGGTGACCTTAAAAGTACATCCGGTGATTGTTCTCGCGCATTTGGTGGGGGGTATGTCAACACTGGCATTGTTGTTTTATTTCTATAAAAAACTGACTGCCTCAAGTCTTGCTGTTGACAAAACCAAAAAAATTACAGGCGCATTGTTGGTTGGTTTTATTCTGCTCATCATCCAGATTATGTTGGGCGGTTGGACCAGCAGCAATTACGCTGCGTTGGGTTGCCCTGATCTGCCACTCTGTTACGGTCAACTGTGGCCGGACAATATGGACTTCTCAACGGCTTTTTGGAACTGGCAATCGTTTGGCAGCAATTATGAAGGCGGTTTGCTGCCGCCTCCGGCAAAAACTGCCATTCATTTCACCCACAGAATCGGGGCTGTGATCACTCTCTTGGTTTTATCAGCATTGGGCATCCAATACATGCGCAGCACCTCCAGAAACATACGTACTGCCGCGCAATATTTTCTCGGCGCTTTAATCACTCAGTTTGTTTTAGGAATAATTATGGTTTGGAGCAGTATCAATATTGTTCTGGCAACAGCGCATAACGGTTTTGCGGCCCTATTGCTACTGTCTTTTGTCAATCTTCTTTACACCTTAAAACAAAGATAGCGATAAAATGGTTCTATGGAAGCCGACCAAATTCTCAATCGCCTGAATGAACCACAAAAAGAAGCGGTGACCAGTGGCAACCATCCTGTAATGGTTGTGGCGGGAGCTGGCAGCGGGAAAACCAGGGTATTGGTCTATAAAGTTGCCTGGTTGATTGCCGTAGAATCCATTGCGCCGCAAAATATTATGGCTGTAACCTTCACCAACAAAGCTGCAACCGAAATGCAAACCCGCATTCAAAAAATGATCAGTGCTCCGGCTCGGGGCATGTGGGTAGGAACGTTTCATGGGCTGGCGCATAGGTTTCTCAGGCTGCATTGGCAAGAAGCCGGTCTGCAACAGGGCTTTCAAATATTGGATTCTGATGATCAATACCGGCAAATCAGACGCCTGTTAAAGAGCCTAAAGCTTGATGAAACCCAGTGTCCACCCAAAGACATTCAGTGGTTCATCAATACTCAAAAAGATCTAGGGCTGCGTCCTAGCAAGGTTAAAAAAGATCCAGCAAGAAAAGAATACATTGATATATACAATGCCTATGAGCAGGGTTGCGAGCGAGCGGGCCTTGTCGATTTTGGTGAATTGTTGCTCCGGCTCTATGAAACGCTGAAAAAAAATGATGTGCTTTTGAGCAACTACCAAAGCAAATTTAAACACATATTGGTGGATGAATTTCAGGACACGAATGAAATCCAATATCAGATGGTCAAACTCTTTTCTGGGCCAGAGTCATCGACATTCATTGTGGGCGACGATGATCAATCCATCTATAGATGGCGCGGGGCAAAATCAGAAAACATGCAGCGTTTTCAAAAGGACTTTGAGGGATGCCGTATTATTAAGTTGGAGCAAAACTACCGTTCAACTAAAACAATTTTGGCCGCTGCCAACTCTGTGATAGCCAAAAACCAAGAGAGGTTGAGCAAAGAGCTATGGACGGAGGGTGAAAAAGGAGAACTGATTGCCGTTACCAGTGCTTACGACGAATACGAAGAAGCACAAAACATTGTCAATAAAATTACCACATGGAAAACACAAGGCGGGAGTTACAGTGACGCAGCAGTGCTATACCGATCCAACGCTCAATCCAGGGTTATTGAGGAAGCGCTGTTGCAGTTGAACATTCCTTACCGAGTTTATGGAGGCATGCGTTTTTTTGATCGCGCTGAAATCAAAGACGCTCTGTCCTATTTACGGTTGGTTACAAATCCAAACGATGATGTTGCTTTTGAGAGAGCTTCAAGCATGCCACCCAAAGGCATGGGGGCTAAAACCATGTCACAGATAAGAACGTTTGCAAAAGAGCATAATGTGTCCTTGTTATCAGCAGCATCTTCCATGCTGCAAAACCAAGAACTTAAAGCAAGAGCCTCTGCATCAACGGATCATTTTCTAAAGCTGATTGATAAAATAAAAAATTCAATTGAAGACTTGGAACTGCCAGAGCAGTTCGAAAAAAGTATTGAGCTATCTGGTCTGGTTGCTTTTTTAAAATCTAAAAAAACTGAAAAATCCGAAACCAGAATTGAAAATATCTCTGAATTGGTAAATGCTGCCCATGGATACAGGCCTCTCGCGGACGAGGAAGGTTTGTCTCCGTTGCAATCGTTTCTTTCCCATGCCGCTCTTGAGTCCGGCGACAATCAGGCTGCAGAATGGGAAGACAGCGCCCAACTGATGACCATGCACTCTGCAAAAGGCTTGGAATTTAAGCTCGTTTTTATTGCAGGAATGGAAGATGGGTTGTTCCCACACCAAAGATCCATACTTGAGCCCGGCGGACTTGAGGAAGAAAGACGTCTTTGTTATGTGGCAATTACCAGGTCGATGCAGGAGCTTGTAATCAGTTTCACTCAACAGCGAATGCTGCACGGAACTTACCACCACAGTCAGCCCTCCAGATTCTTGTTTGAAATTCCCGAAAATCTTATTAATGAAACACACCAACTAGGGGCGTTGGCAAAGCCGAGAATGCCGATAAAGAAAAAAAATACTGCTCAGCATGAGAGCGGTTTTAAATTAGGACAACGGGTTCAGCACTCAAGCTTTGGAGACGGCACAATTATTGGTTTTGAAGGAGATGGCGACCATGCAAGAGCTCAAGTTAACTTTGAAAACGAAGGTGTAAAATGGCTTGTTTTGGGATACGCGAAGCTGAAATTGATGTAAAATGAGGCCGTAAAAAGCGATGAACATTCTAATATTAGGCGCAGGGCAAGTGGGGTCAACTACGGCCACCCAGCTTGCTAAAGAAGAAGACAACGAAGTCACGATTGTCGATATTGATCCTGAAAAACTCACAAAACTTGGAAGACGGGTTGACTTGCAAACCATCGAAGGCAATGCTTCCTATCCTGAAGTACTCAAGCAAGCGGGCGCCGAAACCGCGGATATGCTTATTGCGGTAACCAGTAGTGATGAGATCAACATGATTGCGTGTCAAATTGCATCAACGTTATTCAACACACCAAAAAAGATAGCCAGAATACGTGCCCCAGAGTACTCGAACAACAAGGCATTGTTCTCGAAATCCAACATACCGGTTGATTATTACATCAGCCCAGAACAATTGGTGACGGAACACATCGCCGAGCTCATTCTTCATCCAGGGGCATTCCAGGTTTTGGATTTTGCCAACGGACTGGTCCGTATGGTTGGGGTACGGGCAAAACAACAAGGTTTTTTGGTTGGCCAGCCGATCAAATTTTTGCACAAACACTTGGGCAATGAACAGGTACGAATAGCAGCTGTCTACAGGGATGGGGAAAGCATTGATCCCGATGGCGACACTGTCATCAAAAAAGACGATGAAGTTTTTTTTATTGCTGCGAGAGAAGACATCGATTACATGATTTCAGAATTCATTCAGAGTCAGGAAAGGGTAAGAAAAGTAATTATTGCCGGCGGTGGTGGTATTGGGCTGAAGCTGGCATCAAAACTGGAAACAACCAACCAAGTAAAAGTTATCGAGCGGTCAAAAGCTCGGGCTAAGAAAATTGCCGAGCTGGTGGAAGACACCATTGTCTTGGTTGGTGATGCTGCTGATGACAGCTTGTTGCTGGAGGAAAGTATTGAAACCACCGATGTATTTGTTGCCTTAACAAACTCAGAAGAAGCCAACATACTGTCGTCTATGTTGGCTAAAAAACTAGGTTGCAAAAAAGCAATGGCTTTGGTCAATAAAGTGTCTTATTCGGGTCTGATTGAAACAAGCAGTATAGATATTGCCATCTCCCCCCAACAGATAACCATCGGGTCTTTACTCACACATGTCAGAGAAGGAGATGTTGTCAAAGTGCACTCACTAAAACGAGGCAATGCCGAGGCACTCGAGGCCATCGCTCACGAAAACATGTCCCAGGTTGTTGGTAAAACGGTTGAGGAAATAAAGTTGCCCAAAGGGGCATTTATCACTGCCGTTTTGTCGAGTTCTGGGGACCTGAAAACCCTACACCACAGCACCGTCATTGAGCCGGATGATCATGTTATAGTGTTTATAACAGACAGAGAACGGATCGCAGACGTAGAGAAACTCTTCTAACAAAGCAACCACATTGGCATTACTGTAATTTTTGACTTAATCGAAGAAAAATTATGACGCTGAGCAACATAAAGTCCGTTCAAAAAACCTTGGGTCTACTGTTAACCGTTTTTAGCAGCACCATGTTAACGCCTGTTGTTGTTGCGTTAATTTATCAAGAAACAACCTCCCTGATCTTTGTCGCTTCTTTTTTAATTACCGGACTCTTTGGTTTGGCTCTTTGGCTGCCGGCAAAGAAAGCAGATACCGCGATTCGTTTGCACGAAGGGTTTATTATCGTGGCTTCTTTTTGGGTGGTGCTTGCATTGTTTGGGGCCTTGCCTTTCTTTTTGTTGCCTGAATTGGGTCTTTCCATTACCAATGCTGTTTTTGAATCAACCTCAGGTTTAACAACAACCGGCGCGACCATCCTCACCGGATTGGATGAATTACCACGCTCACTTTTGTTTTATCGGCAACAACTGCAGTGGCTGGGTGGCCTCGGAATAGTTGTTCTTGCAGTTGCCTTGCTGCCAATATTGGGCGTTGGTGGCATGCGCTTGTACCGCGCGGAGTCTTCATCAGCAATCAGAGAATCAAAATTTACCCCGAGACAAAAAGAGACCGCCAAAGCCTTGGCAAGCATCTATTTGCTGCTCACAGCACTTTGTGTTGTCTGCTACAAATTGGCTGGAATGAATTTCTTCGATGCTCTATCCCATGGCTTTTCAACCATAGCCATTGGTGGTTTTTCAACACATGATGCAAGCCTTGGGTTTTACCATAATTCACCTTGGGTTTATCGGATAGCTGTCATTTTCATGTTTCTGGCTGGGGTTAATTTTTCACTCCATTTTTTTGCTTGGAAAAATAAAAGTGTTGTCAGCTACTTCAAAAATACGGAGTTTAAAACCTATTGTTATTTGTTGGTTCTTGTTTTTTTTATTGCCGCCGCTTCGATTGTTTTCTCAAATAATGGGGTTAAAGAAAACACAACAATCACAGAAATATTATTCCAAGTGGTCTCCATTGGCACCACAACTGGCTACACCACATCAACCTACGGTACCTGGCCCTTGTTTGTGCCCTTTTTGTTGTTGGGACTAAGTTTTGTTGGCGGCTGTGTGGGATCGACGGGCGGTGGTCTTAAGGTGGTTCGTGTCCTCTTGTTATACAAACAAGGAGTTCGAGAAATGAAACGGCTCATTCACCCAAGCGCGGAAATACCGGTCATTCTCAACGGGCGTTCAGTGGATCAAAAAATATTGGATTCCGTTTGGGGTTTTATCGCTGCCTATCTTGCCATTCTTGTCATCATGGTGTGTATGTTGGTGGCTTCTGGATTGGATGTACTCACCTCTTTCTCAGCAATTGCAGCATCGTTGAATAACTTGGGTCCTGGTTTGGGCGAAGTATTCTCCAATTACACTACCCTTGAAACCTTTCCCAAGTGGGTGTGCATCACCGGTATGGTGCTGGGAAGGCTTGAGATTTTTGCTCTTCTTATCCTTTTCACCCGCGCTTTTTGGCGAGAATAAACCTTAAGTCAGCGCACTGCCTTTAAGTGATCTTGTGTTTTTAGATAAAATAAATCGCGCCATCGGCAAAGGGGTGGCAAACCTAACTCTTCTCATGGTACTGGTCACCTTTATCGTCGTGGTGCTTCGTTATGGTTTTAACCTAGGCTGGATTTGGCTTCAAGAAATAGTCACTTGGATGCATGCCGCTGTTTTTTTATTGGCGGCAGCCTACACTTTTTCAGAGGATGCCCACGTTCGTGTGGATGTCTTTTACCGCAACTGGAGCCAGCGCACGAAAAACAAAGTCAATTTAATTGGCAATGTGTTTTGTTTGTGCCCAATAGCCTTGCTTTTACTTGTCGGCAGTTTGGATTATGTGTCTGCCTCTTGGGAGATGCAGGAAAGCTCTCGGGAAGCAGGTGGGTTGGCATACCCGTTGATTCCACTGCTAAAAACATTGATTCCTATGACTGGACTGATGCTGTTTTCCCAAGGCTTAGTGCATGCCTATAGTTCTTATTTAAGGCTTCAACATGATTGAGTCGGTTTTATTGTTCTTGGCGGTCATTGTGGTGTTGTTGGCTG
>Ga0209228_1001947_pt1 | contig 10126 bp, 10 predicted proteins | sample METZYME_3_150m_FD_187547 | JGI IMG/M metagenome (GOLD analysis project Ga0209228, IMG submission 187547) | Marine microbial communities from oxygen minimum zone in mesopelagic equatorial Pacific - METZYME_3_150m (SPAdes) (version 2) | ecosystem: Environmental > Aquatic > Marine > Oceanic...
ATTCTTCATATGCAAAGACATCATTTCAATGCTGGTATGTGAATGGCTTGGTAATAGCAATATATTATTATCACTCCAACCATATTCTTGTAATGACTCCACAAGTTGCGATTTGAAATAAGGTGGAAATGATTGCATATCTGCAGTTACAATTGCAAAATGTTTATCCTGATCTTTAAATACAATTGCCTTGGCATAAATATAATCATGAACTCCTATAGCTGGTTGGCTCATTCGATCACCATATCCTCCAAGGATCGGATTTAATTCCAGGGGTGGAGTAATATTAATTACGGCAACTCCAGCATGGATAAGTTGTTTTTTTTCATCACACCCAAAAAAAGATAGAATGAAAAAAGCTAGAAATATCCTTATTATATAATTTTTTACAATACCTATAATCTTACCAGGGAGTAAAGCCCATTTGTTTTTTACCTAGATCAGATAAATCATCCATCGTTGCTCTATTAAGAAAATTTACTTCATAGTCTTCTTTGGAAAAATCAGGAGCACTCTCTCCTTTCAAAAAGCGCTCTCCTTGAAGAGTTAAATAATCACTATTTTTTTTGCATAATGGTGAAGATCCAATGTACATGACATTACTATAATTTTTCCCTGCATGAATATCTTCTACTGCATGGGTAATGTCAGGGTGCCACCAGACCGTATCACCAGGGGATAATAATGGAATAGAGATAAGTGCTTTTAATGATAATGAATGCCAATCAAAAGAGGTGTCAAGAGCTCTACCTGGTACTGCACCGCAAAGTGAATCCTCAGCAACATCATCTAATAATGCGCGATATAAAATATATACTACGTTATATACTATTGGGACTAACTGCAATGTTCCATCATTCGGCCCTTGTTCAGTAAGAGCAGTCCATCCTTGAAAGGTGCGAAAAACATGACTTACAGCTGGAGAAGGAATTTCACTTATTTCTGTGCGATATGTAGCATCAAAAGGATCATAATCATGCCAATTTCCATTAAAAATATTGCGGTATACTTTTTGATAGCCGTCATCAATCCATCGTTCTACAGATCCTGCATCAGTATGTGGTGATAAACCAAATGTGTTGTCTCCTGGTTCACGCCTCCTGATTCTATCCGCATAAGTACATTCTTTATTTGGATCAAACATCGTATTACCATTCTTTTCATACAGCCACAAATTATTTAACCAAGCCTTGGCCTTGGCCATAGACTTATCCTGGCGCGCCTTGACTTGTGGTTGTGACCAGTATATTCCAAATACCTGAGGTTTTGATGATTGTAAAGAACTAAAATACTGGTCCAAATGGGCTTTATCCTGACATTGTTCATAATAGCCATTTTCTGTAATGTACTTAACAAGATCTTCATTCCATTCATCAATCAGAGATTTTGAGAATACGTTTCTAATAACCACACAGCCTCTTTTTTTAATAAGATCAATGGTTTCCATATCAATATCTTCCTCATCAATATCTTCATATGAAATCTCAGGAATCACTGCTTTTTCTTCATTAACTAAAGTTTGAATTATTGATACTTCCTCAGCTATATAGTTTTCTACCTCTTTAAATATTCCTTTAAGATCGGGAAGGTTCTGTTTCAATTGTTTTTTGGTTTTTACAATTGCTTCTTCAATATTATCTATTATTAGATCCATATCATTCCTCTCATTTATGTAGCTATTTCACTACCTGCTTTATCGGATTTAATAAAGGGATAATACAAATGAGATTTCCAATTATCATCAGGATCATCTGGTATTCCATACACTGAAGGATATTTTCTAGTAATCCGCGCAGTACCAAAAATCACATCCCAAAGAAAAAACATATTACTAAAGTTCCCATCGGGATTGCTAATTCCATCATCTGCAGTTTTTCCATGGTGAGCAAAATGTGTGGCTGGTGTAGATATGAAACGTTCAATAACCCAAGCAATTGGATGCAATGGCTTAAACTTATATAAGAATGAATCCCATCTTGCTTCACTATGTGCGCCGGTAACAATAATCTGTTTTAATATAATTGCCATAATCATTTCTTGATATAATCCAAAATATGTTACCATTGCAAGCCACCATATATTTGGCATAAGCACATAATACATGATTGCATTACGATAGGAAACCAACACGCCCATTTCTCTTGAAGAATGATGGGGGCGATGTAATTTCCACAACCAAGGCCATTCATGAGCCTTACGATGGTACCAATACTGTAAAAAATCATCTCCAAAGATTACTACTAATGACGATATCCAGAAGGTTGAATCGGAAAACTCATTACGGAACTGAGGTAATAGATTTATTAAAAGAAACGTAGTTGAAAAGAATATGATTGGTTTAATTAAAATAAATAAATGGAAAGTACTTAAAAGTTCCACATGCCAATCATTTTTAGATCGAATTGATTTTTTTCCATATAATCCACCCAAAGTCTCAATGAGGCCAAACACAATCAAAATAGTGAATACAGCATAAACGTCTAAATATTTTATATCGAGAATTGCCATTATACTTCTTTAATCAAAACTAAGTAAATCTAATGCTTTTTTTAAAAAATATAATATTGAAAAAATTCCTACCAATGAAAGAGATTTGTTATCATAATATAGTACCCCCTTTTTCTTTGTAAGCATCATATCATTACTATTCACTATTTGCACTTCCCCCAAACAACTAAATAGCATAATTAGAAATATATTATAAATATTCGATTTATGATTATACATGCTCTACTTAACAATGAACCCGAAGAAGATCAGTCCATCTTGTCGTATAACATGGTGATAGATTTTCTTGTTTCAACTTCCATTTTTTTGCTATTCCTTGACCCAAAAGCTGTATTTTATCTCTACCCATAGTTTGATTTATAAAATCAATTCTCTTATAAAGATTCTTTCGTTTCTCTTTACCTTGTTCAGAATAAAATAAATTAAGCTGTACTTGGTCTGCTGGTACATTATCGCCAACAATCACTCCTGATTTTGTATAAATCAATCCTTCTTTGTAGATAGATCCTAACAGTGCTTTTGCAGCGTTCACAATTTCCATACTGTCATTGGTCGGTATCTCTAGATTAATAGACTTATACCCATAATAATAATCTTGTGATTTAGAAAATGGATTTGTTCTAAGAATAACACTGACATATCGTGCACAGCTATTTTCTATTCGTAACTTTTCTGCACATCTTGCTGCATGTGCAATTATTGACTCTTGAATAGTTTGCAATGATTTTACCTTCACACCAAACGATCTTGAAGTACGTATATTTTTCTTCCTTGATGGATATGCGTCTATCCCAAAACAAGAATCTCCCTTAAGCTCTCTCTGCATCCGCAAACCCATAATAGTCATTTTTTCTAACACCCAATCCTCATTGAGTTGAATAAAGTCATAGGCTGTGTTAATACCATAGCTATTTAACATCCGTAAATGGCGATTCCCCACCCCCCAAAGTTTTGATACTGGCAATTCCTTCAATACATTTTCAATTTGTTGTTGTTCGGTTAATGCATAGACTCCATTAGCGGTTTGTTTTTTTGCAATATAATTGGCCACTTTGGCAAGTGTCTTCGTTTCCGCAATACCGATAGATATAGGTATCCCTGTAGATTTTGCAATAATAGATTTCATTTTTGATGCAAGATGCACGCTATCTTTTACTCCAGTAAAATTCATAAAAGCTTCATCAATACTATATATTTCTATTTCAGGGGACATATCACTAAGCAAGGACATTACCCGGCTAGACATATCGCCATATAAAGCAAAATTAGTTGAAAAAACATATATATTATTATTATCAATAATATCTCTTACTTTGAAAACTGGTTCCCCCATTTTAATACCTAGAACTTTTGCTTCATTACTTCGGGCAATAATACATCCATCATTATTGGAAAGAACAACAATAGGTTTATCCTTTAATCCTGGATTAAAGACTCGTTCACAGGAAGCATAAAAATTGTTACAGTCTGCTAAGGCGATCATCGATTATTATGTATTGTGTGTGTTACAACTCCCCATACTTCAAACTCCATGGAATCATTGATATTAATATCAGGGTAATTACCAAAAAGACCCTCAGCTCTTAGAGATATAAGATCACCATTTTTTAAATATCTCTTCACAGTAAATTCTCCATTAACTGCAGCGACAACAATATCATTATTTTTTGGATCCAAAGATTTATCCACTACTAATAAATCTTCATCGCTGATACCTGCTTTTTCCATTGAATGCCCCTTTGCAATAATAAAGAATGTCGCCGCTGGATGTTTGACAAGATATTTATGAAGATTCAAATCCGTATCAAGATAATCATCTGCTGGAGATGGAAATCCTGCAGAAACTCCACCTTCATATATATGTAATTCCTTTAGGCTTTCACCTTCAATAGCATAAAATATTATTTGCTCTTTTTTTGGATTGGAGATCATATATATCTATTACAAATACTTATCAAAATCTTAATAATAATCATTTGACTGCATATGAATTATAAAGGTTAAAATAATTTTACCATAAAGAAAAAGCCCCCAATATTTGGGGGCTTCGTCCATTGTAATTGCTGACCTCCGTAAAAGCCAACATCAGTTATTATTATAATACTGATCCTTTGGAGGTCAGCATGCTACTTGAACTAGACAACTGATCACCTCCTTTCATTCTTGTTACGTACAACACTGCCACGTGAAAATTTATTGAAATACTAAATAAGTGGCAAATAAAGAATAAGGAAATATATATATTTTATGAGTTTTCCAAAATATGTATACCTCTTCGTAAAAAGTATAATACCATAACTACCGATAATAAAACTGAAATCATAATCCATGCTATTAGCAAATACAGATCAGAAGTATTAAAGACATAATTATTTAACCAATGCTTCACAATGCGATAAATGGGATTCGCACCAATAAAAATAATTATGATTTGGAAAGTTGTTGCAAAAAGCAAAAATAATACTGCTCCCATGCTGCCCATCGCTACGGTTTTATTCTCTGCTTTAAAATCAGCATACATTGCACCAAACGCAAGAGCAAGTCCAACAACAGTCCAAGTAATAAATAGATTAGTTAAAACAGATATCCACCACATAGGTCCTTCAATATGTAAAATTCTATTACTCATAGTAATAAGGATTAATGATAAAATAGTAAATGGTATGGCATAAAATAAATATTTATATAATAGAAAACGTCGCAATGATATGGGTGAGGACTTTATGTGGTAGAAAGCACCGCCTTCCGATCCAATAGATGAGAAAACAAACCTAGCAGATAATGAAGTCATAATGAAACCAGCCAAACCAATATTAAGAAAAGAAATTAAATTAGTAATAAATTGTTCTGAAAAAGCAGCTTGTTCAATAGGAAGCAATTTAAAATTATATAAATATATTACCACAAGCGCAGCAATCATAAATAACTGAGACCATTCAACTGAATCTCGCAAAAACACTTTGCTTTCCTTATTAAATACCCATTTCCATGCTCCTGGTTTATACAATTGTTTACTTCCAAATCTATGTGTTCCTCCAAAAGATTCCTGTGATTTTGAATAGCCTGAAAAAAACCAGACTTTCATGCACCATTCTCCTAAAAAATAAAAAACGATCGGAGTGAGTAATAATAGACTAAACAATAACCAATCTATTTCAAGATCCAACAAATACAGAGAAAGAAAGTTTGAAGCCCAACTAGCCGGTAAATAAGGTGCAACTGGTTTTGATATTTTTGAGAGATAATCTACAAGATGTCCATACTTATCATAATAAACCATATCCTCTGGCTGCAATAATCGAATCAAAAAAATGATCAGAACTCCAAAGCATAAAGAGAGATATAGTATGATATCTTTTGTATGACGTGCTGGAAAAAACTTTACAAGTACAATAGTTAATAGTGCGCTAAAACATGTAGCAGTGCAGGCAATTGATAGCAATGTAATAAGGATTAAAACCCAGTAAATTGGAGTAGTTTGAAAAACAATTCCATAGGATGCAAAAATGGGAAATGAAAAAACGACCATCATCCAAGATGTGTAAATGGTCCCGGATATATAGCGCATAAAGAATAGATCAGTTGTTGAAATTGGAGCAGAAAACACAATTTCATTATCTTGTGATAAATAAATAGAGGATATAGATGAAACCATAGAAGAAAAAATCAACATTATAAAAATTAATATCCAAGCCATCTGAAAAATTTTAAGACTTAGAATAATCCCCAGCTCATCTTGATGGTGAAAATAAGTTACTATCTGCAGTGTTATATTGAATATTGCATAGCACAATGCTATACAAAATAATATAATTCCAATTGTTTTTTTGGTAATAGATCCTGCTGGAAAAAACGTATTCTTTGCAGCCAAAAGCATTGGCATTAATAAAGTCATTTGCGTGCTATATTGATTCATAGGCTGCTATTACTTTATATCTTTTAAAGCAGAAATCACTTTTGAAAGATCTTCTGTATCTGTTAATTGTAAAAATACCTCCTCCAAATCGCTGTTATGGAGGCGCGCTTCTTTTCTTAATGATTTCATATCCCCAATTATTCTGATCTTACCATTAAGGATAATTGCAATCTCATCACAAAGCTCTTCAGCAATTTCTAGAGAATGCGTGGAAAGGAAAACAGCTCCTCCATTAAGAGAATGTCTCTTAAATAATTCTTTTACAATTCTAGCGCTTTTTGGATCCAATCCTACCATTGGTTCATCAACAATAATCATGGGTGTTTCAAGCATAAATACTGATGCCATAATTAATTTTTGACGCATGCCATGTGAATAGCTTTCTATTAAATGATTCTGCCATTCGTATAGATCAAATAATTTTAATAAATGCGTTGTGTTCTTTTCAAATTTTTTGATTGATAGATTATATAGGCTTGCAATAAACCTAAGGAACTCTATTCCTGTTAATTTTTCATATAAGAACGGTCTATCGGGGATATATCCTGTGGAAAATTTGCATTTTTCAGAATCTTTTTTAATATCATAACCATTGATGACAATATCTCCGCTATCTTGTTTTAATAATCCTGCAAGAATTTTAATGGTAGTGGTCTTCCCTGCTCCATTTGGACCTAAAAAACCAAATATCTGCCCAGGTTCAACATTTAAACTGATATTATTTACTGCAACAAAATCACCATAAGTTTTTACCAAGTTTTTGATCATGATACCTGGATCTATAAATTTATTTTTCAACTATTATTGCCTAATATTTCAATGGTTAATCTTCCAAGTAAAGCGCCAATCTTCACTTGTTCAATGGTTTCACCTTCAACAAATTTTATATGAGATACATCGGCAGGAAATTGATTACTAGTTGTATCTAAACTAATCCACTTTCCATCAATACAAACCTCATTCCAAGCATGGTAATAAAACGTACCATCATGATATGTTACACCAGCAGCTACTCTTGCAGGTATAGAAACACTCCTAGATAAAGCAGCAAAAAGAGCAGCATGCTCATTACAATCACCTACGCGAGACTGTAATGTAGAAACTGCATCAGGGATGCTTAATACTGGCTTTTTATCAATATTTAAATAAACCCAATTAATTAACGCATTAACTTTTTGCAGATCATTGTTAGCATTCCTAATAATTGTTTCAGCTTGCTCAATAATAAACTTGTTATCAGACTGAATATATGGAGTAGCCTTTAATAGATCATTATGATCTATGCAAACCATTGCATTTTTATTGGGGATATTTTCTTTATTGATAGTTAATATATTGTTTTTAAATATTTGACGATCTTGATTCAAATTAAATGCATGATCTTCAGGCATTGTTAATTGATAGCTAATATTTGATAATAAAGACATATCATATATTTGTCCAGTAGCTGGCACCGAAACAGCTCCCAATAATTCAGCTCCTTTTGATATAATATCTTTCGCACGAAACTCGGGTTCAGCATAAAACACAAAACCAGCTGGAGATGTTTCTTTTACTAGTTTCCCATCTTGATCAAGATAAAAATCAATCCACATCCCTCCAATTTTCTCCACAAAATGATGTAAGTTATAAATACGACCTTTTTCTCGAAAAAATTCTTTCTTAAACCCTTTATATTCAATAATAGATTCCTGTCCAGACATAGTGACAGGATCGAAATAAGGAATTTTAAACTTTTCTCCTTCTTTTAAGTCTTTTTGAAGCAGATAGCTTCTCATGTGGGTCAAAATAAATGGCGGTTCACTTAATTGTATAATATTTGATGTCTCATCTTTACCGGTATTCATACTATAATGAACTTCATTGCCAATAACTTCACCCTGTACATGTAATTCATAAAATGTTGAAAATAAATTAAATCGGAAATTTTTCAGAAGAGATCCATCATTCAATTCTGCAATAAGATTCATTTTAATGGGATATGTTTTATCTAATATATTTAAGTTCATAACAGCTGCTTGATTTAAAGTAAAGACATCAGCTTCTTCTCTTTCCATGTGATTTTTTACATACCCAATACGTTCTTTTTGAAAATAAATACCCATGTAGGTTTCCTCAAGTCCTCGTTGTATTGCTTGCGATTCACGTATTTCTAGTTTTTCAATAAAATAATCTCTGCTAAGTAATCGACCAAAAAGGATAACCCATGTTGTGATGATTATTAATCTGAATAATTTTCCTATATCTATTTTCATTATATATTTTTTAATAAATAAAAATTGTTCTTTGATAAATATTTTACAGATGAATATCAAATTTTTCCAGGACTGCAATGGTAATAAAATAGGTCACTACCATAATAAAAAGTGCTGCTGATAAAGCAGTATAAAAAGAAAATTGCAATCGAATGAAAAAAGGGAATGTAATGAACAGTACCAGTGATGGGATTACAAGCCAAAATATACCTTTTGATAATTGAACAACTTGCAAAGAGTCATTTGTATCAATGTATAACCAAATCATCGCCATAACAGATACTAGTGGAATAGAGGCAAGAACTGCCCCAAAAAATGTACTACGTTTTGAGACCTCAGAAATCAAGGCAATCAGGATGGCAGATATAAGTATTTTTATAATATTATAAGTCATGATTATGCTATCCATTCATAAGAATGATTATCAATAAAGCGAATGTTTTTTTCAGTCCGTAGCCTATTCCTATAGGGCTGAAAGTTGGAAGTTTTTCCCCATTCCATTTTATTAATTAATTCTCTTTTGGTAACTAGTTTTTTTGTACGGATAAAGTTTCTCATTTTCTGATAAGCAGGATTTACTTTTTTTAACGGTTTCAGATCATCCACTGCATCAGATATAATATGATTCAATAAATCAAGTGTTTTTCTTTTTTTCCAATTGAAATCAACAGTACTTAACGATTTAACATATTTTTGTAAAAGTTTTTTATCATTCATTGCTATTATTGATGAAAATAATTCAATCGCTATATTGTTTTTTTCAACAAAAAAACCATAGTTATTTTTATTACGAAAGATTGATGGAATAGAAAGATGCCCATCCCACTTTTTTATTATTTCCCAATATTGTTTACTGCATAAACTAATATATTTTGGATCCATATCTGTATTTTTCTTAAAATGATCTATATGCTTATGCATAATAGCTGGATGAAAAGATAAGACTAGATCAACATCCCAATCTCTCCAAAACAATCGTGGTTTATCATTATTTGCCTGTACTGAGCGAAAATTTGCAGGATTATATGTTGCTGCCCATCTTTCCGACATAAAGAAAGACTCACGTATATTTTCCATCAAATTCATAACACGTTTATCTTTATGTGATAATCCTGATTGGTTATTCTTTTGTAGTGTATCAAGCTTATCATATATGTATTTATTTATATATGGCATTGAGGAAATTTCTTTGCCAGGCTCTTCAAATCTATTTTCAATATCCTGCACATATTCAACGTTTTTAAATTGGTCTAACCTCCGAGTAAAGTGAGATTTTTTGGGGACAAGAATGGTAAAAAAAAGATCATTCCTTTTTTTATTTATAGCAGTCAGGAACCCATTAAGTTCTTTGCTATTGTCTTCCATGAAGACCCAGTCTATAAATACGCTATACAAAGCTATTTAAATTCTATAGTAATATCTTTCATTAATCTTACACTGTATGATT
>Ga0209228_1001950_pt1 | contig 10123 bp, 9 predicted proteins | sample METZYME_3_150m_FD_187547 | JGI IMG/M metagenome (GOLD analysis project Ga0209228, IMG submission 187547) | Marine microbial communities from oxygen minimum zone in mesopelagic equatorial Pacific - METZYME_3_150m (SPAdes) (version 2) | ecosystem: Environmental > Aquatic > Marine > Oceanic | place...
TGATGACGAAATTCAAACTCTTAGAGCCGAACTGGTACAACTCAGAGAAGATGTACTCGACTTGGAAACCGAAATTGAACTTCTAGCAGTTGCTCCACCGCAGCCAGAACCACTGATTGTTACCACAACCACGATGTCTGAAGTGGAAGATGTGCAGGTGACAACAACTACAGCTCAACTTCCAACACTCCCATCAATCATTGACACTGTCGTTAATGACAGTGAAGTGGAAGCAATATTAGTCGCCTCGTATCAATGGGGACCCAGTTCTGTCACTGAAGCACTTCAAACGGTTCTCGGAATAGAAGCAGATGGATGGTATGGAAATGGCACGAGAGCAGCACATGTTGCCGCTCTTGAAGAAAGAGGTCTGGCAACTGATGGGGTTCCAAGTGTTCCAACTACAACCACCACTACAGAAGTACAAGAAGAAGGAACCGAAACAGAAACTTCTACTGAAACACCTGTCGAAACCACAACAACAGTGGCTGAATCGACTACCGCTGAAACGACTACGACGGTCGCCGCAGGTTAGTAGTTAATCAAACAACCCTAACTGAAATTTGATCGAACCCTTCCGCTCCATTAGGCGCAGGAGACACGACGTTTGAAGACTGAATTGCACCGTTACTGTCAATAGCTCTGACTCTGATTTCATATTTTCCTGGTGGTGCGTCCCACATGTACGCCCACTGAGTCCACGATTCACCACTTAGTGAGATACCTAAATTGCATTCCTGCCAAGGTTCAGAATTAAAAGAAATCTCCACTGTTTTAACCCCGGAAAGGGGAGCCCAAGCAACTCCTGCAATTGCGTTAATTCCAGCGTTGATTCTTCGTTCTCTAGGGACGTCAATTCTTGAGGCGATTTTTATGGGAGCTTTTTTGGACCAACCACGGGGTATCCAATACCCGTTATTTCCTTCCCACGTGCAAATCTCAATCCTCTTAATCCACTTAACAGCGGAAACATATCCGTATAAGCCAGCTACAACTAAACGTGCGGGGAACCCATGAATAACCGGCAAAGGTGTGCCGTTCATTCCGACAGCTAAAAGAGCTGTCCGTCCGTCAAAAATATTTTCAATCGGAAAACCGGCAGTAAAGCCATCAACGGAATGGCACATCACTTGTTCCGCACCTGTTGAAGGTTCAGATCTGGAAATAATTTCACTCAGCGGGACACCAGTCCAAACAGCATTTCCTACTAGTGATCCACCTACCTCATTGGAAACACAAGTTAATGTCACATCTTTTTTAACAAGATCCATTTCAAGTATTTCTTCATAAGAAAGTTCATACGGGTTATCGACGAGACCATCAACTGTGAGATTCCAGTCGGCCGGTTCAATCGTGGGAACCCTCAAGGCAGTATCTATTCGATAGAAATCATTATTCGAAGTTATGTATGGTGAAATACCATCGATCTCATTCATTTCCGAGAATGTAAGAATACTTTGTTCCTCTTGAGAGATAGTCGCATCGACGGGCGTTGCTTCGGTAGCCGGAACGTCACCTGAAAGCAGTCCGTTGCTTTCTTTAACATCGGGTAAAACAATATTTTCACGAATACTTTGAATAGTGTCATCTTTGAGCAGAACTCTTCCTACGCCAGTCATAGTTCCCGCAGCTACAGATATTCCAGTAGCCCAGTTGATAAATTGACGCCGATCAGCATACCTGTGTCTCGGATCTTCCAAATTTGCAGACACAGAGTGATCTAAAAGATTATTTAAGAGAAAAAGCGTTGAAACTCCAATAAGGGTAGCCGAAGCAGAAAGAGAGAGAGCAGCAACAGAGGAAGTAAGAGGGTCACGATTCAAGGTCCAGCCACCAAAAACTCCAAAAAGGATAAAAAGCGAATAACTGACTTCTGGCTGTCTACGCGAAAGTAAGCCTAAAAACCCCCCAAAAAGTATTGAAAGGATGGCTATAGCACTTAGGAGTACCACTTTTTGAGAGTTTCCTAATGTTTCGATACTGGTACGAACCACATCCCCTGGAGTGATATCAACAATCAATTCGCCAACAGCCAGAACCAAAGAAGTTGTTTTGTTGGTAATAGACGCAACTAACTCTCCAAAAGCGAGTGGTAAAGCGGCACTGACCATTCCCGCCAAAGCTTTGTGAGAACGTGAAGATCCTTGAGAGCTTAAATTATTGATCATCTTAAGTTAGGCCCTTGACAATTCTTTCTATCATTTCATCGAGAAGATTTGCTGAAGTACCAAAAGTCAAACGAACGTGATTTTCCCCACCAGAACCAAAATCGGGACCGTTCCCACAAGCAATACCAGTTTTTTCACGTAGCCATTTAGCAGGTTTTTCTCCAGGGTTGAATTCTGAGAGGTCTATCCAAGCTAGAAAAGTCGAGTCGGGTAGAAACATTTTAGCTTCGGGAATTTCCCCATCAAGTCGAGATTTAAGATGCAACCTTCGATCATCCAGCGTTTGAATAAGTTCATCCATCCAAGCAGAACCTGTTTCCCATGCCGCTATTGTCGCTTCGCAGCCCATTCGGTTGGAACCCCCTAAAAGAAATTTCGGTACTTCTAAAAGCTTTTCCTTAAGAATGTCATTTCCGGGAATAGCGACAGCGCAACGCATACCGGCAAGAGCAAAACTTTTCGCCCCAGAGGTAAGGGCAATTGTCACTGAATCAGCACCATCGATCGTCAAAGTCGGAATGTGGATTGACTCCTTGTAAATAAAATCAGAGTGAATTTCATCTGAAACCAATATGAGGTTGTATTTATGGCACAGATTCACGATTTGGGATAGCTCTTTTTGTTTTAGGACAATACCTGTGGGATTGTGAGGGTTGCATAGAAGTAGAATTCGTATCCCTCTATCCGCTTCTAATATTTGTTCAAGTGATTCCATGTCGTAGTGCCAACCCGTCTCAGATTTGGTTAGCGGCCATTCAACGGAACGCCTTTTCGCATGTGAAGGTAAATCAAGAAAAGGTGGGTAGGAGGGAGTGTTGTACAAAATTCCATCTCCTGCTGAACTGAAAGCCTCCACACAGGCGGAAACTCCTTGAAGCACAGTCACGGTTGGTATTACTCGTTCAGGGTTAAGTTTCCAGGAATTTCGGCTATCAGCCCAGAATGCAAAGGACTCTCCGAGTTTTGTATCTTCATCGTGGTAACCAAATGAACCTAGCGACAACACATGAGCAAGTCTTTCGTGGACAGCAGGTGGAGACCCAAAATCGTGTTCTGCTATCCACGCGGGTATGAAGTCGGACCCATACTTGTCCCATTTCCTTAGACCTGCTTTGTATCGATCATTTAAATTTAAGTCCATCAGAGTGATCGTAGGCTTTTTGGAGAATTAATGCTGAGTAGTAAAAGTAGAAATTAAAATTTCCATAAATGGTTGACAGGAAAAATCATTTACCTGATAAATGAAGTGGTTCACCCGCAAGACCAAGAGCGGCTTCAAGAATCGTTTCACCCATGGTGGGGTGAGCGTGAATAGTTCCAATTAGGTCATCGATGCTGGCAGCAGTTTCAATAGCTAAAGAAGCTTCACCTGCCAATTCAGCAACATGTTTTCCTATAGCTTGAAAACCAACAATGGTACCTTCTTGATCGGACACAACATTTATAAAACCTGATTCATCTCCTAGTGTCTTTGCTCTTGAGGAGGCAGAAAAAGGAAAGCGAAAAGAATTAAAATCCATTCCTGAATATTCGTCGGAATCAGGGTCTACTCCAACAGTAACTATCTGTGGGTCGCTAAACACAACCATCGGAATGCAATTAGGTTCAAAAGCATTTGAGACTCCACAAGCTGCATCAGCAGCAACTTTGGCTTCAGCGGTAGCTTTGTGCGCTAAAGCAGGACCTAACGTCAAATCACCAATCGCGAAGATATGTTCAGCAGCGCGTCGCTGTGAATCAACTTTTACATGACCTGTAGAGAGCAGAGAGGCACCACTCTCTACAATATTGACAGTGTCACTGTTTGGCTTTCTCCCCGCCACGATTCCAACAAGGTCGCTGGGTATAGCAGAACTTTCTTTACTATTTTCAATGATGAGCTCATTTTGATCAAATGAAACAGCTCTGTACCCAAGGCAAATTCCTATTCCTAATGAGCGAAGACCATTTTCCAACTTTTTACTCAGTTGTTTGTTGAATCCGGGCAGGAGTTGTTCTTCAGTTTCGACAATTACCACTCGTGATCCCAATTTGGCATACACGGTCGCCAATTCCACGCCTATATAACCTCCTCCAACAAGCGTTAGTTGATCTGGGATTGAATCCTGAAAGAGTAATGCTTCTGAATCGACAATCATTTCGCCATCTGTAGGTAGATTCGGGAGAGTTATTGGTGAAGAACCAGTTGCCACAATTGCATCACGAAATTCCAGGTGTTCTAAATGGCCTTCTTTGTTCTCCACCGCAACTCTATTCGGCCTGGTAAACCTTGCTGTTCCATTAATGACATCAACTTTTGCTTTGTCTAATAGGAATGAAATGCCATTACTTAAATCGGTTACAAGGCCTTTAATGTGCTTATTAACCGTAGGCATGTCAACGCTTGTCGAAATCTTTACACCTAAATCTTTTGAACTGTTTCCAAGGCTAGCTAGATCTGCGATCTCAATCAGAGCCTTGGACGGAATGCAACCCACGTTGAGACAAGTTCCCCCTATAAGTCTGCTCTCAACTAACGAAACGGTTCTGCCTAAACGACTTGCATTCAGTGCAGCAGCGTAGCCGCCAGGACCTCCTCCAATGACGAGTAAATCAACTGATGAAGAAACCTCACCTACTACCAAGAAAGCCTCACTCTGTGACCAATAGGTTCAGTGGCTCTAGAAGGTCGTTCATTATCGAATTTTTAAAAGCTTCAGCAACATCGCCATCAATTAGACGATGATCTGCCCCTAGAACTATCGGCAAAGTTGGACGGGCTTCCACTTTTCCCTCCACTGCAACAGGGCGATCTTCGATTTTCCCAACGCCAAGGATTCCTGCCTGACCTAAGGAGATTATAGGAAGAGCCCAACGTCCCCCTAGGGCGCCGTAGTTGGTTATTGTAAAAGTTGCACCCTGCATCTGCTCCACGGTTATTTTACGCTCACGTGCTAGTTCCACCAGTTCGGAAATCTTTTCAGCGAGCTCAAAAATGTCAATACTGTTAGCTTCGCTAATTACTGGAACTAATAGGCCCGATTCTGAGGCAACAGCGATTCCTAAATTAATGGAAGGAGGGATTATTATCTTTTCAGCGGGATTGCCGACAACGTGACCGTTCATCATCGGGTATTTTTTCAACGCTCTTACAGTTGCAGCTGCAATAATTGAGAGGGGAGTAATTTTCGACGCACCCTGACGTGTGACTTTCTTTAAGCGATTTCGAAAATCTATGAGCAGGGAAGCATCGACTTCATCCAGTGAGTGGATATGAGGTATTTCTGTCCATGCAGCTGACATATTTTTAGCTATTACTCCTCGAACTCCCTTAACTTTGTGTTCGCCTGGTTCCATGAAGCCAAGGTTGGAGCGCTCCGGCATGAATGAGGAGGTTTGCTCACTGTCTATTGGAGATGAGGGGCGGCTACTCGTGTTGTCAGATTTAGCAGCCAACCGTACATCATCGTTGGTAATTCGCCCAGACGACCCTGTTCCAGAAATTGATGAAATGTCCACTGTTAGTTCGCGAGCTAGTTTTCGTGTAGCGGGAGAGGCTTTAACTTTTGGTGCGACTGTAATAAAATTCTTCTGTTCCTCGATACGGGAATTATCTCTTTCTGGTTTACTCTCTTCGATCTCTAAATCTTCTTCCAAAGAGTTTTCTTGAGGGGGAGTAGTGGGAGGTTCTTCAATTTCAATTAAAACATCGCCAACTTTTATCCTGTCTCCTTCTTGACCGCTTAGCTTCAAGACTTTTCCCGCAACTGGGGAAGGCAACTCGGAACTGGCCTTGTCGGTCAAGACTTCTAGAAGAGATTGATCGCGTTCTACCACATCGCCCGGTGATACATACCACGAGACTATTTCAGCATCTTCAAGACCTTCGCCGATATCAGGTAAACGGAATTCAAAAGCCACTGCTTAGCCGCTTTCTATTGTTTTCAAAACAGCTGAGCGTATTCGTGTTTCGTCGGGCACATATAAATTTTCTAACATTCCTACTGGATAAGGCACATCAAAACCTGAAACTCTTGCGACGGGTGCTTCCAAAGACCAAAAGCATTCATCATTAATAGTGGCGATAATTTCAGATGCGAAACCGCCAGTTTCTGGAGCTTCCTGAACTACTACTGCTCTCCCACAGTGGGAGACAATTTCAGTTATTGCTTCTATATCTAGCGGAACAATACTCCGGAGGTCCAATACGGCAGCGGAAATTCCTTCTCCTTCGAGAGATTCAGCTACTCGCTTCGAAAGTTCAACCTGATAACTCCATGAAATTATTACTACGTCGTCACCTTTTTTAACGAGATTCGCCTGACCTAAAGGAACAACATGCTCTTCGTCTGGTACCAAATCGCGAATACCTCTGTATCCACGTAGAGGTTCCAGAAAAAGTACAGGATCTGGGTCGCGTATCGCAGAAGTTAGTAATCCTTTTGCATCCGCTGCAGTAGACGGCATCACGATTTTCAGACCAGGGATATTTGCAAATTGAGCTTCTAGAGAATCAGAATGCAATTCAGGAGTCCTAACGCCACCCCCAAAAGGAGCTCGAATTGTTATTTGAGGTTCGAAACGACTTTGAGTCCTGTAGCGCAGTCGTGCTATTTGTCCTGCGATTTGGTGCATTGCTTGATATGAGAAACCCAGAAATTGTATTTCGGCGACTGGAACTAAGCCCGCCATCGCTAAGCCAACTGCCGAACCTGCAATTGCGGCTTCAGAAATAGGTGTATCAACTACTCTGCGTTCACCAAACTTTTCAATCAATCCTTCTGTAGCTCGGAATACTCCACCATTTCTGCCTACATCTTCCCCTAAAACAACAATTCTTTCATCACGTGCCATTTCGCTATGCAAGGTTTCATTAATGGCTTCCAGCATGGAAAGCTCAGAGACTTTATTACTCATTTGCATTCCCTACTGAATCCATTAGCGAAGATCTTTGTCTAAGTTGCCTTGGAGTTTCCGAAACAAAACAATGATCCATCATAGAATTCGGTTCGAGAGGAGTATTTTTTGCTCTTTCGAAAGCCTCGTCCAATCTTTCAAGTGCAGCAGTTTCTACTTCATTTTGCTTAGTGTCACTCCATAGACCTCTAGTTTTTAACTCCTGGATGAGTGTGTGAACAGGGTCTTTTTCCTGTGCAGCCGATAAGTCGTCGGAAGGTACATATCTAGTCGGATCGTCTGCAGTTGTGTGAGCGCCTAGACGGTAGACGGTAGCTTCTATCAAGGTTGGGCCTTTTCCGCTTGTAGCCCTCTTGCGAGCGTTAAAGACAGCTTCGTAGACGGCTGCTGGGTCATTTCCATCAACTGTTACACCAGGAATTCCAAAAGCTTCAGCTTTCGAAGAAAAGCTGTCAGCTGCAGTTTGCAGGTGTGTGGGTGTGGATATGGCCCACTGATTGTTAATACAGAAAAGAATCACAGGTGCTTTCAAAACTCCAGCAAGATTTCCAGCTTCATAAAAGTCTCCTTCCGAGCTTGCACCATCCCCAAAGAAAACTAGAACTACACCTGATTCGTCTTTCAGAGACATTCCCCATGCGAGTCCAACAGCATGGGGGATTGAAGCGCCAAGAGAAATTTGTGAAGGCGCAACTTTTATCGGCTCAGGAATATGACCTCCAGCGGGATGCCCAAGGTTGTAAAGCATAAAAGTATCTAACACTTCTGTTCCATACCTCCTCAGTCCCAGCGGTTCGCGATATTGCGGAAGAACCCAATCACTTTCAGTTTCGAGTGCATGAACTGCGCCAACAATTGCTGCTTCATGCCCATCGATTGGGGCAATCGTTCCTACCTGACCTTGGCGTTGTAGATTCCAAAGTCTTCCTGCTTGAGTTCGCGCTATCACCATGTCCTCAAGGATCATTTGTAATTGCTTGTCGTTGGGTTTAGGCATGGCTCTCCAAAAATACTTACAACTGAACGATACCCGCAAGCAATGTTTTTGTCATTGCCGGTCTTAATCGAATTAGGACGTGTCAGAAGTCACGAAAATAGAAGGTGAAAAAACTAAAGATATCGAATACGAAACAGTAATCTGTTGTAAGAAAATTTAATACTCGGTTAGGTCTCCTCCCCCCTTGATCTACTCCGAGAGACCGTACGCCCCACTTAGTGGGGCGTACGCTATTTACGTCAAATTCTTTTCTTATTAAGATGTTAAAAAAATGAAAAGCGAGGAAAGATGAATAGTAACCGTCGAGATTTGATTCGTATGACAGATGAGGAAATGAGACTTTTCATCGAAGAGCAAAAGAGCCTTCAAGTGTCTTGTGTGGGATCTGATGGCTGGCCGCACTTAACTACTCTTTGGTTTGCAGTTGTCGATCAAAGAATTGTTTTTGAAACCTACACACGCTCACAGAAGATTTTAAATTTACAGAGAAATCCACATATAACTGTGCTTCTGGAAGATGGCACTGTCTATGAGAAGCTACGCGGGGTGATGATCAAAGGAAAAGCGATACTCGAGAGTCAACCAGAGAATGTAGAAAAATATGCTAAAGCAGTAATGATTAGAAACCAGCCAGAGTATGGGGAAGAGATCCTTTCAGAAGCTGCGAAGCAGATGTCACTCAAGCGAACAGCGGTGATTGTTGAACCCCATGAAGTGGTTTCTTGGGACCACACTAAACTTGAAGGCAAGTACTGAAATTTACGTACCCTATAACTTGCCCTAACATGGCTTTGTGGAAAATCTTATTGCTTCCAATGATGCTGTAGAGCAACTTTTTGGCCTCCAGGGAGAGGATGCACTTTTGTGCCAACTCGAACATCAAATTAAGACACTGCCCGAACGGGAGAAGCTCAGTTCATTATTGAAAAAGAAAAACGTGATTGAAGACCTCATTTTTACCAAGCAAGCTGAAAATGTGGAACTCAGAAAAAACGAAAAAAGACTCGAACTTGAACTTTCTTCTATCGAAACAAGGTTGAAAGAGGTGGATGAGAAATTGTACAGCGGAGTTATAACGACCGAAAAAGAAGCAAAAAGTCTTCAGGATGAAATCGGACACTTGAAAGAGAGGCAAGATTCATTGGAATCTGAGTTGCTCGAAATCTTAAGTCTGAGTGAAGATGCAACTATCAATATTGATGAGTTTAATTCACAACTTGCAGTTCAAAATAATGACATTCATAAACTTGAAGACACTGTGGAACGTGTTGAAAATGAATTAACTGAAAAAGCATTGGAAGCAAAAACACGGCGCGATGAAAATGTAAAAGTTTTAACTGCTGAAATTTTGAAAAGCTACGAAGCGCACCGTGAACTTTTTCCCTCAGACGCTGTAGTTCGCTTTGATGGGCCCACTTGCAACGGTTGCCATTTAACAATGTCAGCTATGGAAACTGACCGCATTAAAGGACTTGAAGTTGGTGCTCTGACCGAATGTTCAGAATGTGGGCGATTAGTAGTTCGTTAAATGTTTTTATGGTTTTGTATCCCCTCGATAGTGGGCATAGCTGTGATTTTCCGAAGTCCTTTTCTTGATTACAGGCTTTTAGCGCTCGGAGCGTCGTTACCTCTGCTGGAAACATTAGCCGGATTTCAATGGGTGCTACATACTCTATTTTTCGGTGTTTTTGTATTGTCATCGATAATGTTCTTTGGGAAAGGTAATCGGAAAATCCAGCAAAAATTATTGCCGATTCCAGTTGGACTTTTAACACATTTGGTGCTTGATGGAACTTGGACTGAAAAGGAGATTTTTTGGTGGCCTGTCACTGGAAGAGATTTGATGGGGGTTGAAGTTAGTCGTCTAGAGGTGTCTTTTTTGCCTGTCGGAATAATCCTAGAAACCTTAGGGATTCTCATCGCTTTATGGGGTTGGAGAAAATTTGAGCTTAATAAACAAGTAAATTTGGAAGCATTCATCAAGAGGGGTCACTTACTAGCCTTGGAGGGTAGTTGATGTTACACATCGTACGTCACGGAAGAACAGAGGTTAATGCAGCGG